>Ga0268299_1004201_pt1 | contig 11647 bp, 14 predicted proteins | sample NOBtaG_FD_193484 | JGI IMG/M metagenome (GOLD analysis project Ga0268299, IMG submission 193484) | Activated sludge microbial communities from bioreactor in Nijmegen, Gelderland, Netherland - NOB reactor | ecosystem: Engineered > Bioreactor > Aerobic > Activated sludge | place: Netherlands... | reverse complement strand
ATCGGGAATGTGCTCTTCGGGGAAATGGGCACGAATCCTCTCCCATTGGTCATCACGCAGACGGAGCATGTCCGGACTTATACGGCTGGAAATTCAGGCCGTCAACTATTTTGAGATAGGTTCTAGTGTCAGTACGACATGTCCCGCGATCGCCTGGCTTCTTGTCTCTCAGATTCAACTCCGGCGTGATACAGTCATGTGATGGCGGCAGGGTATGCCCCGCCCATCTCACGATGTCGGCTCCTATGACCCATAAGATCACTACTGCCGATGATCTCCGCTGGTTGCTCACGCACACCCAAGGGTTTCGTGGTGGGCAGATTACAGACGTCCATGTCGCAAAGCGGCGGATGTTCGATGAGGAGTCCGGCCGCGACGTGACGGTCGAAAGCATGGTGACGGTGCTCATCAGGTATTCCGTACGCGGAGTCCTCAGGGTAGCCAAATTATCCATGCACGCGGTGTCTGATCTCTCCCTGTTTGAGCAGGATGGCGGAGACTGGGCGATAGTGGGTGGGATCCAGGTGGAATTCAAAGAAGGGAAGGTGCGATTCTGGTTTGATCCCCACGGAGACCTCTATGTCGTATGCGAGGAGGCCTCGTTTGAAGAGGTCTCGCTGCCGCATGGAGGGACGGAGCGGGAAGAATTGGTCGAGCAATGGGTGTTTCAAGCCGATTGCGGCGAAGTCCCCAGCATCAACTGGCTGCTGAATCAACTCGATCAGGTCGGCATACCCTGTGTCTGGAGAGCGGCGGCGCGCCGGGAGCACCGTCCGCGCGGGATTTGTTGGGAAGGGGAGTTGGTGACGGCAAGCGTCCAGGGATGTGCGGGGCCGGTTGCCGCACTTGATGTGCAAACCTATGGGCCGATCGATGGCGGGGGATTTGGGATCTTGGTACAGTCTCGCAGAGCCGTGGGCCGCGCCGGTCACCGATTGTTCAGCATGGTTGCCCACGTGGTGACGAGTGCGTATAGGGGCACCAGTCTCACCGGGGGAGCATTGTTGCCGCCGGGAGAGGGGAGATAGCGGGACGCGCAATGGGAGGAATGGGAGCCCGTTGGGAATAGCGAGAGGGGACGCGGGCTCTTAGCTGACGTGGCCGTGCTTCCCGTTTCCATTTCCGTTCACACCGACCGAACCGTTTCCATTGACGCTGCCCTTCCGGTTGACGCACTCGACCAGGTGCCAGAACTTCATCGGATTGACTTTCTCTTTTCTGGTCACGTGCAGGTTGGTGCCTTCCAAGACGGTGTTCAAGGACAGGTCGGTACGGAAGCCGATGTGCTTACAGAGCGGAGAGATGACCTTTTCAACAGCGGCGATCAGCTTGTTCCCGTTGCTGAAGTGGTTCAACATGATGATGCGGCCGCCGGGTTTACACACGCGGATCATTTCGTTGACGACTTTCCGGTAGTCCGGGACGGCGGTCACGACATAGGCCGCCATGACGGTGTCGAAAGTATTGTCGGGGAATTCCATTTTCCCGGCATCCATCAGCATGAGACGCACGTGATCCAGATGGTAATGCGATTGCCGCTGCCTGGCTTTGGCGAGCATGCCGGAGGAGAGGTCGATGCCGGTGATGTTGCAGTTCTTCGGATAGTATTCGAGGGCGATCCCCGTTCCAACGCCGACTTCGAGAATATTTTCTTCCGGTCGGATCCTCAGGTTGCGCACACAAGCTTCGCGCGACTCGTGGAAAATTTTCCCAAAAATATGATCGTAGACGCCGGAATAACTGGTATACACTCGCTCGACTTTGGCGATATCCATCGTCCCTCCGCAAGCTCACACCCATCGGGCCGCACACTCCGCAGTGCGGCAGTGACGGAAGCGAGCAGTGTGGCGTGGAAAAAATCTATGAAGGCGGGACTGCGATCCGGATGACTCGTCCTCACCCGCCGGATAAGAACGGGCTTAATGTAGCCAAAGCGCTCCTGGGGAGTCAACAGGTTCCTGAGGTGTTTGGGCGTCTGCACCGGTTGTCCGGGCTTGATTCTCCGGGAAGCCCTATGGGAAGTTTCGCGAATGATCTTAGCCGGGGCGTTTGCCATTGTGTTGTTCATCGGCCTGCTCGTCGGTGATTGGATGTACTACACCCGACTTTCCTCGGATGCCGGTCGATATGGGTATGGAATCGGGCAAGTGCAGGATCGGTTTCCCGCGCTCACATTGTCGAAGCTGCTGCGCGCGTTCGACGCGAATGGATTTGTCAGTTTGCCGCACGGGGTCGCCCGGGTCTTTCCCGAGGTGGGGCGCATGGTCGTTAGGCCGACCCATCGCCTGTTCTCGATGCGCTTCCGCACCGCGTGGCCGTTGAAAGGATCCATCGAACTGGTGTCCGACGGGGAGGGGCTTCGGCTGATCTGCACCAAGCGCGTGCCCTGGTCTTCGTCGATCCTCACGTTTCTCTGGTTCAGTCTCGTGGGATTCGGGACAGTGGGCTTCCTCATTACCTATCTGCTTCAGGGCGAACTCGACTCGTTAGGTAGTGTGTTGCTGGGAATCGGGGTGACGGGAGTCGGGCTCATTGTGGTGGCTTTCGGACTGTTGACGGTCACGGTGGCCTATCGCATTGAGAATACGCGGCTGATGCTCGTGTATGAGGAGCTGAAAGCGATTGTTGTGGAACAGGAGCGTGCCGCGTAGCCGATGGCGCGGTGCAGAGATGAGGTGAGGGCGCGGGCCTGTCACTCGCAGATGGGTTACGATGGACGCCGGTACAGGCTCAGGAGATGCTCGAAGTCTTCAGGCAGGTCCAACGGAGTGCCCGATTGGGCCAGGCCGGCGATGATGCCGCGGTGTTTCAAATTCAGGCCCGAATCGACGAAGGCCGCTCGAAAAAGGGTCCATCGCTGTGACCTGTCCGAGGCCACTCGATGCAACTCCTCGGGCGGCAGAGATGTGAGTGTTTTGGTCAAGGTTCCCAGGGCCTTTTCGACACTATCATAAGGGGCCGCCAGCTTGAGACGGCTGTAAAAAAGGGTGAGGTGTCCCCGGAATTCCTCCCGGAGTGACTCGATTGACCCTGGTCCCAATTGGCGCCCTGTATCCTCGCCCATGCGGTCCTCCTCGCCTCTGCCCAAGCCTCAGGGGGGAGCTTACGGGAGAGGTAGGCGGTTGCGCAACGCGTTTTCCCGATGAATCACATTTTTATCATGGAGGGTGTCATGTGGTATCGATCGTTGCTGGTGCTTGTCGGAATCCTCGCGGCCGGGGTGACCGGCTGTTCCCACCACCACGGGAGTTATGAACGTGGAAAGGGCGACTATTACTGGAGCAAAGCGACGCAGGATGTGAGCGGTCTGATTGAAAAACACGTGAAGAATCCCGAAACCGCCAAGCAGGTCAACGTGGTGATGGGGGACATGATCACCGAGATTAAGTCTGCTCGGGAACAACACCGTCAATCACATCGTGCACTCTATGAGTTGAATGCCAGCTATTCCGCCTCGCCTGAGGAGTTTACGAAGATCCTCGATGAGCTCAACACGAACCGTATGCGCTCGGCCGCCAGGATTCTTGGGTTGCGGTTCAAGATGAAGTCGTTGTTGTCGGCTGAGGAATGGGCGGCCATGTCCGATGAATTGAAGCGCTATGGCAGTCGGTACTACGGAAAAGGTGCAGAAGGCGCGGCAGCTCATTAACCCGCATTATTCATGACGGTTCGTCGCGAAATTGCCGAATCACGTGGCGAGCCCGCCGGCCGAAGGCCCGTCGCAGCAGTGAATCGGCGATTGCAGCAGAAGCGCTGATGAATAATGCGGGTTAAGCGCGGCGTGTATTGCTCAGGCCAGCCTGCCCACGCCGGGGCGATGGTTCAGAAACAGCAGATGAGCGGCGGCGTGGGTCAATTCCACCCCGCTCACCCCCGCGTGGTCGATACGCGCATGGCGGAGGGCAGTCAGGTTGAGCCGGAGGTAATGGGCGAGCAGCGCCCGAATGACGTCGCCGTGGGACACCACGAGATAGGTCGCTTCGTGCGCGGCCTGTAGCGCCTGTTCGAGGGCCTCCACCGCCCGTTGCTGCACTTCTTGCAGCGTTTCACCACCGGCTGGGCGGGCCCGATCCGGGTGTGTATACCAGTCCCGCTTGGCCGGGTCTTCAGCAAAATCCTGCCAATATCGATTGATCCAGTCGCCGACGCCGATCTCACGCAACCCGGCCAGATGTTGGGGCCTGGTGGCCTGCGCCCGGCTGAGGATGTCGGCCGTTTGTACCGCGCGTAAGACGGGGCTCGTGAAGATGCCGGCGACCGGGGTCTGGACCAGCATGTCGGCGCAGGCACGGGCCTGCTGTTCACCGGTGTGGTTCAAGGGAATCGGCTGATCGCCCATGACCCGACCGGATCGATTCCAGTCGGTTTCTCCATGGCGAATGAGCAGCAGCGTCGGCATGCCTGATCCTTCCGGACCCTGTTAGACCCTGGGTGGTGTGTGGTCGAGACCGGTCAGCGGGAGCGGAGCCCAGTTCTGTCCGCCATCGGTGGAGCGGTAGAGTCCGCTTCCATTGGTGCCGAGGTACAGCAACTGGGGATCACTCGCGCTGATGCTGATGGTACGAATGTTCAGCGTCGTCAACCCTTGATTCTGCGCCTGCCAGGTTTTCCCGCCGTCGAGGGTCTTCCGTATCCCGTCGGGACCGCCGACGTACAGAATATCGGGGTCGGTCGGATGCAGCGCGAGCGTGCTGATGAATTGATTCGACAGTCCTTGCCCGATCTGCTCCCAATACTCGCCGCGATTGGTGGATCGAAAGAGGCCCTTGGTCGTGGCGGCGTAGACGATCTCGGACTTCTGGGGATCAACGGCCATCACATTGACTCCAAGCGCCATGGCCGCATTCAACACGTCATCGGGAATGAGACCCTGATTTTTTTTCTGCCAGGAGGAGCCGCCGTCTTCGCTGCGATACGTGCCGCCGGTCGTGCCCGCGTACAGGATGCGAGGATGCTGGTGGTCCATGGTGATGCAGGTGACGATGTGTACTTCCTTCATGCCCGCCATGCGTTCCTCCCATTCCCGACCTCCGTTCTTAGAGATGAAGGCGCCGACGGTGGTGGCGAGGTAGATCAGTTCGGTGTTGTCGGGATGAAAGATGATCTCATTGATGAACGAGACATGTTCCTTGAGTCCGACATTGTGCGGGAGCCAGTGCTGGCCCCCGTCGGGACTTTTGTAGATGGCGTCGCCCATGGTGCCGGCATACACGGTGGCGGGAAGTTTCGGGTCGATCGCGAGTGTGGTGACGCGGCGGGCCGTGAATGCGGGAAATTGCTCCCACGTCGCCCCGCCGTCCCGCGTCTTATGCACGGCATCGTTCGTGGCCACGTAGACGATGTTCGGGTTGGACGGATGGAGCGCAATCGACACCACGGCGGATTCACGCGAACCGCAGGCCAATAGAAAGAGACCGACGAGCCAGACGGATTGCCGGAGCAGGGTCATGAGTCGAGTGGGCCAGAAGGACATCACAGTGGCCGAAGACCTAACCATAGCGTCGCGACTGAGTCAAGGTGAGACATGGTTGTCCGGTGGCGGCGGGTCACAATTTGGGCGTCACCCGCTCGGCATAACCGGTCATTTCGACATATCCATTTCCGGTGACGGCTTTTCCGCGTGCCTGGCCCGAGGCAGCCACCGCCCCTTCCCAGTAGGTGACACGCGTGCTGCGGGCCGTATCGAGTTCCTGATCGGCGAGCAATGAGGCCACCTCCAGGTCTAGGCCGAGCGACGGGGCCCTGAGCCGCCAGCGCTGCGGGTACCGCCCCCCGGATCGTGTACTGGTCCAATGCGAGCGGGGCACAATGGTCAGATCCTGGAGCCGCAGTGGTTGCGTCCGGCCGTCGGCCAGGACGAACGTGCCTCCGGACACCGGGTCGGATGTACCGTCGGCATGCCGTAGGGAATACCACATCAGCTCTGTCGAGTCGCTGAGCTGCAGGCTGAACCAGTCCCATCCCACTACGTCGTCCGCCAGGTCGGCCGAGCCGAATTCATGATCCATCCAGCTGAGACCGGTGACGGCAAAGGCCTCCGCTCCCAGGCGAATATGGCCCTCGGCGGCGAGCCGAGTCAGCGAGTAGTAGTGGGACGCCTGGCCGGGTGCGGCGCCTTTGCGGCTGATTCCGTTCTGTCCATGTACGACCAACGGTTTTCGGGTTGTCAGCGCCAGATCGAGCCCGAAAGTCTCGGTTGTAGCCCGCAGTCGGTGCCGCGGCGTGGGCGCATCATCGAGCGCCAGCGACCAGCGATCGATCCACACATGCAGGCGGCCCGTCTCTGCCCCTGCCTTGCCGAGTCCTGCGCGGCTGAGTTTGTCCGCGTAGAAGAATCGCCCGTTCTCCAAGTCGGTCAGGGCGATATGCGCAAGATACAGTTGCTGGATCGACCATTGAGAGGGCAGGGTTCGAACCTCTTCAGGGGGAACGCCACGACGAAAGAACGTCAGTTGAAAACCGAACCGGCGGCCGGTCGAACTGGTCAGGTGGCCGGTGTAATACCACCATTCGGTGCGAAAGCGCTCGTGCGCGCCGTGATCCTGGGGGAATTGATAGTGGTACCCCGGCGCGGCGAGGTCGAAGGAGCCGGAGGTGTCGTCCAGCGCGATTGATGCCGGAGTGACGGCCGTCCAGCCCGCCGAGAGCAGGAACAGTGTGAGGCCCGCGAGGAGAATCTTCATCATGCTCGGCTCACCGGTCAGTGCCAGTTCGAGCATAGATGGGACCGGCATGTCGGCACTGTCTTTTTTGATGGACAGATGAAGAATCTCCTGTATTCATGATGGTTTGCTCATGGTCGCCCTCGCGATGAAGACCGGCGGCAGCGTTGACAACGTAGAAAAGCATCGGCTATCGTGAGCCATGTTTCTTGAGCCAGAACGTGAACCATCGAACCGGGAGTTGGCGAGAAAAGCGCAGCCCTTTCCCGTCCCGGAACGTATTCCCCTGTTCCCGCTGCCCAATGTGGTGTTCTTCCCGAAAACCTATCTGCCGTTGCATGTCTTCGAGCCGCGGTACCGGCAAATGGTAGCGGATGCAGCCGCAGGAGGGCAATGTATCGGCATGGCGCTCCTGAAGGAAGGCTGGGAGGAGCAGTACGAAGGCAATCCGCCCATCTTTTCCATCGGCTGTGTCGGGCGCTTGGCGAGTGTGCAGGCCTTGCCCGATGGCCGCTCGAACATCCTCTTGCAGGGGCTGGAGCGTTACGAAATCCAGGAAGAGTTTTTCGACAAAAGTTATCGCGAAGCCCGCATCGTGTTGAAGCCGCGCGACGGGGCGGTCTTACTTGAACCGGCATTGCGTCGATATCTCATGGATGTGCTCGGCGAATATCTCAACGCAGACGAAGAGGCGTCGCCGTTGCATAGTTTGGTCCGGCCCGATGTCAGCGACGAGGTGTTCGTGAACTCCCTCTCCACGTATCTGGACTGCACCCCGCTGGAAAAGCAGTTTCTGCTGGAGGCGGAGCATGTGGCGCAGCAGGCGCGTCGTCTTAGTGACCTGATTCAATTCAAATTGGCCGAGCGGCGTGGCGCCGGAGGGTGGGGATAATGTCGCGACCGGTCGCCATCGACGTCTCGCATCTTGGAAAGACGTATGACAAGGTCAGGGCCGTCGACGATCTGTCGTTTCAGGTCTATACCGGTGAGATTTTCGGCCTACTGGGCCCCAATGGCGCCGGCAAAAGTACCACCCTTCGCATCCTGATCACCCTGCTCAACCCGACCTCCGGGTCAGCCACAATTCTGGGGCTGGATTCCGTCAAGGATGCCGACCGTGTTCGACAAACGATCGGGTACGTGCCTCAGGAGCGGGCCATCGATCGATTCCTTACCGGGCGGGAGCATCTGGAATTGCTGGCCGACCTCTACCATTTGTCCGCCGAACAGGCGGCCACACGCATCCCGCAGCTGCTGAAACTCGTCGAACTGGAACAGCAGGCCGACCGGCCCGCCAAGACCTATTCGGGCGGCATGAAACGAAAGTTGGATATTGCTTGCGGGTTGTTGCCCGATCCCAAGATCCTGTTCCTGGATGAACCGACGTTGGGATTGGATGTGCAGAGCCGGTTGCGCATTTGGGACCACGTGCGGGCGATGCGTGAACGGGGCATCACCGTCGTCATGACCACCAACTATCTGGACGAGGCCGATCAGTTATGCGACCGGATTGCGATCATCGATGGAGGACGGATTAAGGCTCTGGGCGCCCCCAGCGAACTGAAAATCGGACTCGGTGGCGATCTGGTGTCCCTGACGGTGCGGGAGCACGATCGGGTGGAGCAATTGGCCGCAGCCGTGAAGCATCTTCCCGCCATTCGGGCAGTCACGGCGACGGCGAATGGGCTGGATATTCGGGTCGACTCTCCCGAAAAAGCTCTGCCCGCAATTCTCGAAGCCGCCAACCGGCTCACCTGTCAGCTGGAATTCATCGACTATCACCGGCCACGGCTGGATGATGTGTTTATCGCGCACACGGGCCGGTCCATCAAAGACGACCAGCCGAAAACAGAAGACGCCTAACGGGCGGCAGAGAGCGGCCAGACGGGGCTATGAAAGAATATTCGCAGGAAATCCGGGCGCTGACGATGCGGTGGGTGCGGCGGCTGAGCCGGGAAAAGTTCAGCATGCTGTTCACCCTGGTCCAGCCCATGTTGTTCTGGTTGATCTTCTTCGGCAATTTGTTCCAACGGGCCGCCGACATGCAGGTGACCCAGTCGTCGAGCTATATCAGCTTTCTCACCGCCGGCGTCGTCGTCATGACGGTACTCAATAACGGCCTGGCCGGTGGGGTCGACCTGCTCTTTGATAAAGAGAACGGCTTTCTGGAACGGTTGATGTCCACCCCCATCCATCGGACATCGGTCATTCTTAGTCGCTTTATTTTTGTGACCACCATCACGTCGTTGCAGGTGCTTGTCATTCTCGGGGTTGCCTGGTTGTTCGGCGTCCAGCCGGTGACCGGCTTTGCGGGAGTGGCCACGATTTTGCTGATCGGGATGATGTTCGGGGTCGGCTTGACGGCCATCTCCATGGCGATGGCGTTTTCCGTGAAAAGCCACGGCGATTTCTTTTCCGTGCTCGGCTTCCTGTCCCTCCCCATGATTTTTTTGAGCTCGGCGCTAGTACCGCTGGCGGCCATGCCGGGGTGGATGGGCTTCTTGGCACAATTTAATCCGATGACCTGGGCTATCGATGCGGTGCGGCCTTTGATTCTCCAGGGCTGGGCCGAAGCCTTGCCCCATGTCGGAATGGTCATCGGTGTGATGGTGCTGTTCGACGCCCTGTGCCTGTACGGTGGCGCGCGTGCTTTCCGACGGGCGATCGGGTAGGCGTTCGGCACCGGGGTTGCTCCATGTTTGTGAACGAAAGCCAAATCCGCGCATTGATCCGGCTCCTCGGGGACGAGGATGAACGCATCGTCAAGATGATCAGCGGCAAGTTGATCGATTACGGCGATTCTGCCGTGCCGCTCCTGCAAGAAGCCGAAATTGAACAGCCGGAAATGGCCGATCGGATCGTGACCGTTCTGGAAGAGATTCGCGGGACGAAGCTGGAGGAAGACTTCCGAGATCTGATCGCCTTTCCCGACGAGCAGGTGGACCTTGAGCGAGGCGCGTTTCTTCTTGCGCGGTATGCCTATCCCTCGCTGGACGTGCAGGTCTACCAGCGGCATCTGGATCGCATGGCGCAGGATGTCCGTGAGCAGATCGGCTCGCGGGTGTCCGGTGAGGAGACGGTCAAGGCGCTCAATCGCTATCTGTTCACCGAAGCCGGATTCAAAGGGAACACCAAGAACTACTACGAAGTCGAGAACAGTTATCTCAATTGCGTGCTCGACCGTCGCACGGGCATTCCCATCAGTCTTTCAACCGTCTACTTGCTGATCGGTCGACGATTGCAACTGCCGGTGCACGGCATCGGCATGCCGGGCCACTTCCTCGTCAAGTTCGACTCGGACCGGTACAAGATCTTCATCGACTGTTTCAACGGGGGGGCACTCCTGACCGAAAAGAATTGCGCCCGGTTCTTGACCGAAGCCGGTTACGGATTCGAAGACCGGTTCCTGCAGAAAAGTCCCACCAGGGCGATCCTCGCCCGCATGATCAAGAACCTGCTGGCGATTTACAATAAGCTGGATGAGCCCCTGAAGAAGTATCGCCTGCCACGATTCATTGAGATCCTCGGTTGCGAACAGCGTGAAGAAGGGTTGTAGCCACGGCCCCGCCCGCTCGACCTCCCTGCCTTTTTTCGACGGACGCTAACTGGTGAGACGCAGCAAATCCTTGGCCATCCGAACCCGGCCGGAGAAGTAGTTCGCGGCCTGCGCGCGCACGTCGTATTGTTCAGCAATCGGATAAAAGTGCGACAACACCAGCCGATCGATGCCCGCTTCATGCGCCACGCGGCCGCATTCACCCGCGTGAAGGTGTCCGGCGCCTGGTTGGTTCTCGGGAAATGAGCAGTCCAGGATGGCGAGATTGGCCTCGCGGCAGAGCTCCACGAGGCTGTCGCAGTAGAGCGAGTCGCCCGAATAGGCTACGACGTGATGCTGGTACTCGATTCGGTACCCGACACAATGGAGCCGCGGTGCGTGCCTGACCGTGGTGGGTCTGATGCGCGTGTCGCCGATCCGAAAACTTCGATCGGAGACTTCCCGGATGGTCACTCGAAACGGCGCGTGGTTAAAACTGGGAAACGTCGTCATCATGGCTCGCATCAGTGTGGCCGTCCCCCTTGGGCCAATGAGCGTCAATGGCGGTCGCGTTCCACCTTGATACTTGCAAAAGATGACGGCATCGAAAAAGAAGGGAATGAAGTCGGCGAAATGGTCGGCATGGAAATGAGAGAAGAGAATGTGGGTGATCCGGTGCCGGTCGACGCCGCTTTTGATGAGATTGCTCAGGGTGCGAGGCCCGAAGTCCAACAGGAAGGTCTGATCCGTTTGGATGAGGTATCCGGCTGCCGCGCGAGTGGGGTGTACGTTAGTGCCGGACCCTAAGACCGTCATGCGAATCATGCGTCTGGCGCCTCCTGCAAGCTTCGCTGGAGCCGAAGCAGCAGGGTGCGTAACTGATCGGCTTCGGCGGTGGTCAGCGCCCGCTGGAAGAATGGGCGGAGAAACGCGATGTGCGAGGCGAACGTGTTCTGAAAGAGCCGATCGCCTTTGGCGGTCAGGCAAATGCGAGTGCTGCGTCGATCATCGGCGACGGGGGTGCGCCGGATCAATCCCTTGGCCTCCAGGCGATCCAGGACGCCGGTCAGCGTGCCTTTCGTGACCAGTGTGGCGGTTGAGAGCTCCGCGCAGGTCAGGCCTTTCGTGTCCCCAAGCGTGGCGATCACGTCGAATTGAGAAGGGGTGAGCCGGAGTTGGCGCACGTGGCGGCTATCCAGACGCCAAAACGCCAGATAGGTTTCAACCAGCGGACGGAGCACTTTGAGATGGGGATCGTCTTTCAAGTCGGGAAGGTCCATCGGGGGCGAAGCCTAGTCATCCGGACCGGTCACTGTCAAGAGTTCGTATTGCGCCGTGTAAAATCTTACTCTGGGACAGATCGTTGCGCCATTTGTAAATCTTACCCTCCAGCCCTGCATGGTGCGGGGCCGAAGGAGGGTGCGGATGGAGGCACGTGGCATGGCGCGAC
>Ga0268299_1004200_pt1 | contig 11650 bp, 7 predicted proteins | sample NOBtaG_FD_193484 | JGI IMG/M metagenome (GOLD analysis project Ga0268299, IMG submission 193484) | Activated sludge microbial communities from bioreactor in Nijmegen, Gelderland, Netherland - NOB reactor | ecosystem: Engineered > Bioreactor > Aerobic > Activated sludge | place: Netherlands... | reverse complement strand
GGTCGAGATCAACACCGCAGACGGGAATCTTGATCGCGGTGAAGAAATCAACGGGTAGATCAGGGAAGTAGTGAATGCCTTCCTGAATATCTTCACTCGACACTGACGGCAGCGGCATCGAGATCACGCGGGGCAGTTCACGGCCTTGCAGCAGTTCCAGCGCGGCCTGCATCGCAACCGCGATCATGCCAGGTGTCTGCGCAATAGACAGACCTTCAACTTCACCGTTGCCCATCGCCATGCGGAAGCCGTTTTCACCTTCGCCAGCAATAAACGGCAGGTCTTCGTAACCAGCATCCTTAAAGGCCTGGATCACGCCAGGGGTGCCACCTTGAACCCAGACACCATCGATTTCGGGCTGCGTCGCCAGGAAGTCCGCCATCACGGTTTGAGCCGTGCCGCTGCCCCAACGTCCCTCTAATTCCGCGATGACGTTGATACCGGGGTTTTCCTCAAAAACGGCTTTTGCACCAGCAATGCGGTCAGAGTCCACACTGGTGCCAGGAACGCCATTCACCATGACCACGTTGCCCTCACCACCCAGGCGTTCAACCAGATCGCGCGCCCAGGCCGCACCCATCTCTACCTGATCTTCATTGACGATCACGGCTTCAGGCGAATTGACAATGCCGTCGAAGGCCACAACCGGGATTCCAGCATCCGCCGCGCGGCTGACTACGGCGTCAAAGCTGGTGGGGTTGATCGCATTGATGACAATCGCATCGACACCCAGCGCGATCATGTTATCCAGCGCTGCAATCTGCGCTTCGACATCCTCACCCGTGCTTACGACAACCAATTCTTCAATCAACGGTGCGACAGATTCGGTTTCTGCGAAAGCATGTGCCATCTGGAGCATCTGTGTGCGCCACGCATTGCCGATGAAGGAATTGCTGATGCCGATCACATAGGGGCCTTCTTTGGCATCGTACTGTACCATTCGATCATTATTCGCAGCGGCGACAAAGCAGGCGGCAGGGTCATAAACAACAGGTTCTTCGGTTGCTTCCTGCGCCATCGTGGGGACGATGACCAGCGAAACGACGACGGCTAACAAAAACAATATTGATAAACGTTTCATATCCTATCTCCTAAATTATTAAAAAGATTCTGTCGAGTGACTCGGTCAAAACGTCAGAGCGCGGCGCATAGCCTCAATCCCTATCAGCATGGCGAAACCCATCCCTTGCCTGAGTGCGGTGCTGTTCCAAACAACGGATGATGTTGACAGGCTTAAATTGAGGATGATGTGAGGCGACCTTGCCCCCATATTAACCGAGGAGCATTCTCAGGTTTGCCAATTTCATGCCAAAATGGTGTCAAGCTCTTTATTGGAAATGACAAGAAATGACAAGAGTGGAAGAATTATTAAAAATAGTAGGATTTATAAAATGTCAGACAGTCAGGAATTACCCGAAAGTTTTATTGAACAGGTGAAAGAAGCGCTGGAAAAACTCTATGATTTTCAAGCCCTCCAGGAAAGCACCTTAAGCCGCAGTGACAATTCTCAGCAAAATGAGTGGCAGAATCGCGATGCGCGCCAACTGCGCAGCCAGCTTTTCGAAGCTATCGAAACACTCAATCCGGGGCAGAATGTCGCTTCACATTCCAGAACGGTGCGAATCTATAATCTGATTTATATGCACTATGTGGGTCGGTTGACCATCCAACAGGCAGCCTGGGAATTGGGGTTGTCACTGCGTCAGGCCTACCGCGATATACGCCGGGGGCAGGAATTGGTCAGCGCTGTCTTGTGGCACAAATCCCAACGCAATGAGTCTACCCCGCAGCCGGCTAGTTCCGTCAATGCTGAAATCACGCGATTAGGCGACAATACCAGCCTGACCACATTGCAAGAAATACTCGACAGCGCCATCCGTCCGATCCAGATTTTGGCGCACAAGTACAACATCGCGCTACAAATCAATTCGCCTGCCGCCCTAATCCAGCTCACCACGAATCTGACGATGGCACAGCAAATTCTGACACACATCCTCAGCCAGATCATCCAGCAGGTTCGCCCAGCCAACCTGAATATTCAGCTAACAGAGGATAATAACCATTTGGTGCGGATTTTTTATCCCGGCGCTGTCCCTCCCAACCTGGACATTAATCCCATTATTCAACAGATGATGGATCAGATATTCTGGGAAATTCAGTATAAAGCTGGGGATGGTGAGCAGGAAATATACCTGAAATCAACCCGGCACAGCGCATTAATTTTGCTGATTGACGATAACGAGGGTTTGACACATCTCATACAGCGCTACCTGACGGAAGAAGCTTATACGGTCATGCCTGTTCCGAACACCGATGAGGGATTACAGCTTATTCCACAGTTACAGCCTGACGCGATCATTCTGGATGTCATGATGCCCGGTATTGATGGCTGGGAGGTTTTGCAGCGGCTGCGAACCAAACGTGAAACGCAGTTTATTCCTGTGATTATCTGTTCTGTGATTAACGATCCTGAACTTGCTTTTGCGTTAGGGGCTTCTCGCTATGTCCCAAAGCCAGTGACCCGCGAAGCGCTGTTAACAGCATTGCAGGATCTCGATATTTAAGAGGTTGAAAACCTTTATGGAAGCGAATAGCTATCAGCAGGTGCTGCTTGAATTTCGAAGCGATGTTTTTCAACGCCTGACGATCATCATCGCACTTTGCAGCCTGATAACGGGTTTTGCGCTCATCTTTATCGAGCCTATGCCGCACCAGTTCATATTCATGCTTCAGTGTTTTGCGGCGTTTGTGTTCTACACCCGCTATATCGCGCGCCAGCATCCCAATCTGGCTCGTTATCTGTTTATCGGCTCACTATACGTCATCCTGGCGGTTGGGATGCTGATGCTTCCTGTTAGCTGGCTGCCATTTATCATTGCGCCTCTGTTATTTGTATCAGAGCTGCTGACCGCGCGCATCGCGATTATCGCTGCGTTGCTTTTTCTGGGTTTTGCGACCATGCTGGTTTACGGGGGCTATGCGGATTACCCGCTTCCGGCATTAATCCTGTTCACATTTTTCGTATTTGCCGTCTCAAACAGCAGCCTGCGTACCATCTGGCTGCTGCTGCATTGGTATCGTTCGATGTTTGGCAGAAACAGCGCCCTTCTGGAGGAAACCAGAGCGCGCAGAGCCGAATTGGTTAGAACCTTAAAATCGCTGGAAATGGCGCGAGAAGCCCAGCAGCGTTTGCAGACTCAGCTCATTTATGCGCGCCAGCAGGCCGAAGAAGCCCGCCAGTTGAAAGAACGGTTCGCCTCGAACATCAGCCATGAACTGCGCACCCCGCTGAATGTCATCCTGGGATTCACCGAAATCATGCATCTCACACCAGAGGTCTACGGCACCCCCAATTTTCCTCCCAAACTTCAGCAGGACATCTACCAAATTCACCGCAACAGTCGTCACCTGCTCGACATGATTGATGATGTACTTGATCTTTCTCACATCGAGCTTTCTCAGTTTTCGCTCAACTTCGAACGCACCAATCTGAAGCAATTTTTGCAGGATACGGTTGATTTGGTCGCAAACCTGTTTCAGGACAGGTCGATTGAGTTCATTGTGACTATCGCCGATGATTTACCCGAAATTCAGATTGATCGCACACGCATCCGGCAGGTACTCATCAACCTGCTCAATAATGCTCAACGTTTTACGACACAGGGCAGCGTGACCTTCTGTGTGGATTCCAGTGAAACTGAGGTGATCTTCCAGGTAGCTGATACTGGTATTGGCATTCGCCAGGATCGGCTTCAATTGATTTTTGAAGAATTTTTTCAGGTGGATTACTCCCTCAGCAGGGCGCATGGCGGCGCAGGCCTGGGACTGGCGATTTCACGCCGTTTTATCGAAGCTCACAACGGATATTTGCAGGTGGAGAGTGAGGAAGGGGCCGGCTCTATTTTTACCTTCACGCTGCCACGCTCCAAAGAATCCATCGAGTTTGCCCAACGTCCGCTGAAATCAGAAGACATCTCACGAAGCGCCGTATGGGTCGTTATCGACGCTGATCCGCATATCAGCAAATTGATCCAGCGACATACACCAGGCTGCACCATTATCCAGATCGATGACCTGAAAGAGCTTGAAGAAGCCATTTACCGTCACAGCCCTCAAGGTGTCATTTTTAACGACCTGTCGGATGCCGCGATTCCGGTTGAATTGATCGATTTGTCCATTCCTGTCGTAATGTGTTCACTGCCCAGCACCACGCAAATGGTTCAGAAATTGGGTGTCGATGCCTGCCTTTCGAAACCGATTTTGCCCCATGAGCTTATCAAACGGCTGCAACGCTACGACGACCTTGAAACGATTATGGTCATTGATGATGATGTCGGTGTGGTGCAGTTGGTGCAACGGTCACTTGAAAATCAATACCCTCATCTCGCTATCCAACGAGCCTATAATGGTCATCAAGCCTGTGAAATGATGCGAACCACCAGTCCCGATCTCATCTTACTTGACCTGGCGATGCCAATTATGAGCGGCTTTGAGGTTATCAGCGTCATGAAAGCGGACTCCCGACTCGAAAATATTCCCATCATCCTGCTGACAGCAACGAAATATATTCATTTCGATGACGAAACGCGCGGCGACCTGCGTATTTATCAGCGCAGCGGCCTAAAACCGATGGAAACCCTCAAACTGCTGAATCTGATTACCCAAACGGTGAATACCTGAGAACCATAAATCCATTTATCCATTAGTCAACAGAACGCCTGGATTGATTTTCCCGTTGGTTGTGAACATCTCCTCATATAGCAAAATTCTCTGTAAACGTTTACAATTACGCTGTAGGTAATTTCAATTTATTGTTATAATTCATAATTGCTATCAAAAATATCATTCGATTGAACAATTTATATGCCTGAGAGAAATAATCATAAATCGCCCGTCAATAATATGAACGATGTCGCACGGTTAGCTGGCGTTTCGAATGCGACAGTCTCGCGCGTTATCGCCAATAAACCGCATGTGCGACCTGAAGTGCGCGAGAAGGTCTGGCAAGCTGTAAAGGAACTGGGCTACCGACCTAACCGCGTCGCCCGCAGCCTGCGCGCTCAAACCTCACGCATCATCGGCCTGATTATTTCGGACATCCAGAATCCGTTTTTTACTTCTGTCGTCCGCGCCATCGAGGATGTCGCCCATCAGGAAGGCTTTAGCATCATCCTGTGCAATTCTGATGAAGACCCTTCCAAAGAGCAGTTTTATCTTGATCTGATGCACGACGAGAATGTTGCCGGGATCATTCTCTGCCCCACTCGTGAGGACAATCCTAATCTTCAAAAATATCCGCTCGCCAGCATTCCCCTTGTCACACTGGATCGCCGCCTGGTCAATATTGATACAGACGGTATTCTGCTGGACAACATCGAATCAACGCGGGCGGTGGTCAGGCATCTGGTTAGTAACGGCTACCGACGGATCGGCGCGATCATCGGTACTTCCGATTTTACAACCGGACGCGAACGCCGCGAAGGTTATGTCATGGCTTTAGCCGCCTATGGAATTGCCTTCGAGCCTGAGCTGCTTATCCAGGTCGCACCGAAAGAGCCAGCGGGCTATCGGGCTACCGAGCAGCTCCTCACACTACCCCAGCCACCAACCGCGATTTTTGCAGGCAATAATTTGCTCACGCTTGGCGCATTAAAAGCCATCCGCGCCCACAACCTGCAAATTCCGCGCGACATTGCGCTGGCTGGATTCGATGAAATGCCCTGGAGTTCGCTGGTCGAACCTGGGATTACAGTAGTCGAGCAGCCGACCTATGAATTGGGGCGCACGGCAGCGGAAGTGCTGCTGCGACGGCTCAACAACCCCACTCGACCAACGCGCGAAGTTGTCCTGAAGGGAAAGCTGATTTTGCGCGAGTCATCCAGGGCAAATGCTTGACAAAAGCCTGTAAACGTTTACAATCCAGATCGTAACGACTATGAATTATTGATTACTGATCGTAAACAGGTACACAATCCTCGATACAATCTTCGCATAAGCAAAAACAAAATTTCAAAATCAGTTTTATTCAACACGCAAGGAGACAAAGCACGATGAGTACCCCCTTTAATGGCCTGGGGTTAAACCTGGGAAATTTATCAACACTGTCTAATGCCCAGTCCCGCTCGATCAGCGCGGAAAATTTTACGGGTGAAAAGGGCAAAGGCGGCATGGCAACCGAGGGAACAGGCGCAGCCGCGGCGCGCGAACTGGGTCGCCCCTGGAAAATTTCGCCCAGCATTCATATTCCAGGCAACAGCACCTTCACGCTAGCAGATATTCAAGGCCCTGGCGCGATCCAGCAAATCTGGCTGACCGTTCACCCAACCTTCTGGCGTCGGCTGGTGATCCGCTTCTACTGGGATGGTGAAGAAACACCATCTGTCGAAGTGCCTGTGGGTGATTTTTTCTGCAATGGCTGGGGGGTACGCTGCAACATCACCTCACTGCCTGTCGCGGTTAATCCGGCTGGTGGCTTCAACTGCTACTGGGAGATGCCCTTCCGCAAGAGCGCCCGCATCACCATCGAAAATGTGACGCCGGACGAATGCAAAGGCTTCTACTATCAGATCAACTATACGCTGACCGACGTGCCGGATGACCGCGCTTATTTCCACGCGCAATGGCGGCGCAACAATCCGCTTCCCTACATGACCGATCACACCTTGCTCGATGGGGTTAAAGGTCAGGGGCATTATGTCGGCACCTATATCGCCTGGGGTGTCAACAATAATGGCTGGTGGGGCGAAGGCGAGATCAAATTTTTTATGGACGGCGACCAGGACTGGCCCACAATTTGCGGCACAGGCACCGAAGATTATTTCGGCGGCGCGTGGAATTTCGAGTTTCCGCAGGGGCAGTATGGCGTTTTTAGTTCGCCCTTCTCCGGCTTGCCACAGGTGATTAAGCCGGACGGCCTCTATCAGAGTCAGCAGCGCTTCGGCCTCTATCGCTGGCACGTGATGGATCCGATTCGATTCCAGGAAGACCTGCGCGTGACGATTCAGGCCATCGGCTGGCGCTCACGGTTCAACGAACAGGTGCGTTATCTGCCGATGCAGGACGACATCGCATCGACGGCCTTCTGGTATCAGAGCGAACCTCATGCGCCTTTCCCGATGCTGCCGGATCGTAACGGTTTGGAAGTCATCTAGGCGATAGTCTCGCAAACGAAATTTGGAATCTCGATACGAGGTTGTAGGGGCAGATCTGAGACCTGCCCTAAAAAGATAACTTTCTGTCGAAAAATTTCAGTTTTGAATGCGCTCGTCACCGCAGTACAGATTGAACTGATCGTCGCGTAAAAATCCGATCAGCGTCATCTCGAAGCGCCGCGCCATCCGCACCGCCAGACTCGACGGCGCAGAAATGGCACAAAAAATCGGTGTCCCGGCAGCAGCAGCCTTTTGCACCAGTTCAAAACTCGCGCGTCCGCTCACTAACACAATACAGTCAGTGAGCGGCGTTTTATTTTCCATCAGCGCCCAGCCAACGAGCTTGTCCATCGCATTATGCCGCCCCACGTCCTCGCGCATCGCCAAAAGCTGACCCTGCGAGTCAAATAAACCGACGGCGTGAAGCCCGCCCGTAACATCAAAAAGCCGCTGCGCCTGCCGCAGTTGATCGGACAGATTCACAATGGTTTCGGCGGGAATCGGATGATTGCTAATCGGTTTCGCAATGCCGCGCCGTTCAACCGCGTCGATACTCGCCTTGCCACAGACTCCGCAGGCGCTGGAAACCACAAAATGGCGATCAAACGCCCGCATATTCGGCGGGAGTGCATTCCGCAGTGAAACATTCACGACGTTGTAAAGTTGTTCCTCGTCCTGAACATCAACGCAGTAGCGAATGCTTTCAACATCTTCGCGGCTGCGAATCAGGCCCTCACCAAATAAGAAACCTGTCGTCAACTCAAAATCTGCGCCGGGAGTCCGCATCGTCACCGCCAATTGGCGCGTCTCTCGCCCGCTGACGAGTCGAATTTCGAGCGGTTCTTCGGTCACGACGTAATCGCGCTTCGGGCGTTGGCTCTCCTCGCCGCGCCGAACACGGACAATGTTGACAGCGGTTTTGCTCCCAGGAAGTGTGTTCATCATCTAAACCTTGATGACTGGCGGCGTTTCGGTAGCGATGCGTTCCAGGTGAGCACCCACCGATTTGTAAGCGGGAATTTTTGCCAGTGGCGAACGTGCTTGCGGATCGAGCAGGACGTTGGCTTCAGGCCAATAAACCTGGAGTGTGCCGACAGCCACATCGGTGATCGCGAGGCGACCTTGATAAACACCAAAATCATTGGCGACCTGCACCATTTCGCCATCGGTAAAGCCCAATTTTCGAGCATCGGCGGCGTTAATCAGCACGGAATCGCGCCCAAAGTGATTCGCACTTTCGTGGTCTTCATGTACCATGCTGTTAAACTGCTTGCCGCGCCGCGTTACCAGCATCAGTTCGCCCTCTTTCAGAATATTGGGTGGCAGTTCTGTCACTTGAAAATGGGCTTTGCCATCCGGCGTGTGAAAGTCCCAATCCTTGCACAGCATTTCGCCGCCATATTGAAATTGATCGCCTTCCGCGCACAGCCGCTCGATTCCCGAATACATCGGCACGACTCGCCCGATCTCATCACGAATCGCCTGAGTCGAGCGAAAGTGAATCTGCGATTTCAGTTCTGGTCGCACCCGCGCTGCTAGATCGCCCAAAACGTCGCCCTCGCTGCGGGCTTCGGCAACACGCGGCCCTGGAATCTCCGGGCTAAAAATAATGCGCCGTTCGGTGGAAGTTTCGGTCACGCCGCCAGGTATTTCGTAGCGCGTCATGGCGGGGAGCAAAATGACCGTATCCGCCGGATCGATGAACATCTGGCTCGACAGAGCGATATCCATGTGAACACGCAGTTTGATCTGACCGAGCGCGCCGCTTGCACCTTTCGGGTCGGGCATCACTTCACGAAAATTGCCGCCAACAGCGAACAAAACATCCATTTCACCGCGTCCGGCAGCATCCAGCATTTCCGGCGTGGTCAGCCCTGGCTCAGACGGCACATCAAAACCATACTGCTGTGACAGGTGTTCGGCAGTTTCCGGCGTGATCGTCTCGCCGCCGGGGAACGCGGTGGCATATGCGCCCATTTCCGCCCCGCCCTGGACTCCGGAATGCCCGCGAATCGGCATCAGACCGCAGCCGGGACGCCCGACAAACCCTTTGAGCAGCGCCAGATTGATGATCGCGTGGACGTTATCTTCGCCGCTGGTGTGCTGAGTCACACCCATACCCCACACGAAAATCGCGCGTTCGGCCTTCGCCACCAACTGCGCGTAAGCCTGAATTTGCGCCGCAGGAACGCCGGATTCGCGCTCAATCTGCTCCCAACTCAGCGTCGCTAAATAAGATTTTAATTCTTCAAAACCCTCGGTATGTCCCTCAACAAACGCAGGATCATAGGTCTGATTTTCGATGATATATTTCGCCGCGCCGTGCAAAAAGGCCATATCACCGCCAACGCGCACCTGATAAAAATGATCGGTGAAGCGTGTCCCAAACAGGGCGCTATCGAGTTCACTCGGAATCCAATATTTTTCCATCCCCGGTTCGCGATACGGGTTGACCGAAACAATCTGCGTCCCGGCTTTTTTAGCGTGATATAGATATTTCATCATCACCGGCTGGTTGCTGGCGACGTTTGAGCCAAAAAACGAGATCAGGTCTGTGCCAATCAAGTCGGCATAGGAACAGGTCGTCGCGGCAACGCCAATTGCCGATTTGAGTCCAAACGTGCTGGGCGAATGGCAAATGCGCGCGGCGTTATCCAGATTATTTGTCCCCATCGCCCGCACCGCTTTTTGAAAAGCGTAGTACGTCTCGTTGGGGATGCCCCGGCTGGTCATGTAAAAATACATGCGCTCCGGCGTCGTCTCGCGAATGTGCTGCGCGATGATGTCCAGCGCTTCATTCCAGGCGATGCGGCGGAATCCCCGCTCACCCTTTCGGCGGATCATCGGCGCAGGAAAACGCCCCATCGCGCGTAAATCGCGGGCGCGTACTTCACGCAGCGGCGCAATATCGGTCAATACAGCCGGGTCGAAGGCTTTAAGCGTGTTCAGGCGCAGCAGCCGCAGCCGCACATTACACAGATGAACGCCGTCAATCGTCCAATCTTTTAAACCTGTCGTGCCGAGCGCACAACCATCACAAACGCCATGATTGAGAATGCGCCACGCATAAGGCAGATTATCACGGTTCTCCCAGGCAGCGCGAAAAATTTCGACAAAATTTTCGAGGTGTCTAAACGGAATATACGACGCCCACATACGCGGGTCCCAGGCATGTTTGGGTTCACGAACAAAACGCTTGGGGCGGCTGAACAACATGGATAGCATAAAATTATCTCGTTTCGGAGAGCAGCGAAGCCACGCGCTCAAGATCATCCAGGGTATTGAGATTGGTGAACGCCAGCCCATTGGCTTCGAGCGGCGCATATTCACGCTCGTCCATCCAGCGTGTGCGGAATTGATCGAGCATGTCCTGAAAACGCCGTGTACCTGCCGTCAGCGCTGAAGCGACTTTTTCCAGACTCTGGCGATGATAAACGGCGTGAAGCGGCTGGGGGTTTCCATGCCAACGCGGGACAACAGCATCGCAGGGCATTGCCGTTTGCGACTCGACCAGCTTTACGAGGAGTGCCGGATTGATAAATGGCATGTCGCAGCCGACAACCACAATCTGGTCATGATTAGCCAGATTGAGCGCCGTCCAGAGGCCACCCACCGGCCCTAAATCGGGAATGATGTCGGAATATACGGGAATATCGAGCATGGGGTATTGATCGGCCTGTCGAGCAAGCAAAAAAATTTGGTCAACAGGCAGTAAGCGCAGCCGCTCAATAACATGCTTGACCAGCGGTTTGCCTCGAAGCATGACGAGCGCCTTGTCGGTCCCCATCCGGCGGCTTTGACCACCTGCCAGAATCGCAGCCGTTAAGCCGGACATAAAAAACCAATCTTTTCAGAGCGCATAGAAATCTCTTTAGCTAAAAAATTTAGCCAGATTGTAGCGCATCTTAGGTCGATTGGTTAGGAACTGGACTCACACAATAATTGGTTAGGAACTGGACTCACGCACAATCAATTCTGTCGAAACGCTAATGGCAAACGCCGATGAACCTTTCCAGGTCTCGTCAGACACCAGGAGGTCTATGGCGTGATGCCCAATTTCGCGCTTCGGCACGTCAATCGTCGTCAGCGACGGGATTGTAAACGCCGAAATATCGATATTATCAATGCTGGCAATTGCGACATCCTGTGGGACGCGGATTCTATTTCGATGCAGACAGTTCAAAATGCCAACAGCCGCTTCGTCCGTCCCGGCGCAAATGGCATCGAAAGCAATTCCAGATTGGAGGAGTTGTTCGCAATTTTTGTAGCCTGAATTGGCATCTGGCCCATGATAAATGAGACGATCATCCTGCGTGATGCGCTTTTCCCAGAGGGCTTGCTGATAGCCCGAAACGCGCTTGTCATTTGGCCCAATGTAGGCGATGTGGGTTCTGTCCGAATCGATCAAATGCTGTGTCGCCTGATAGGCCGCATTCTGGCGATCAAAGTGAACGGACGGCACACCAGGCCATTCCCAATCGACACACACAACACGATCA
>Ga0268299_1004199_pt1 | contig 11651 bp, 11 predicted proteins | sample NOBtaG_FD_193484 | JGI IMG/M metagenome (GOLD analysis project Ga0268299, IMG submission 193484) | Activated sludge microbial communities from bioreactor in Nijmegen, Gelderland, Netherland - NOB reactor | ecosystem: Engineered > Bioreactor > Aerobic > Activated sludge | place: Netherlands... | reverse complement strand
AACCCCCAACCCCGAAACCCCCAACCCCGAAGCCTTCTAACCTTAATCAATGCGCCGCCATCCACAAAAATACCGGGCCAGTATCACCGTCAACGGCAAGGAACTGCCGGTGGAACTGGTGTTCGAGCGGCGGCGTGGGCACCGGTTTGCGATCACGCGCAAGCGCATCATTTTGCGGCTCCCGCTCGGCATAGACGAACGCGAGGTGCCCATCCGCCTCGCTGAACTGCAAGACTGGGTCGGGAAGGTTTCGGCTCAAAAAACCTCAATCCTGACTCCGTTCACCCCGAAGGAATACAGCACCGGCGATGTGATCAAGGTAGGTGCGCGGCAGTATTTTCTCGACATCGAGGAAGAAGATCGCGGCTCGCACAGCGGCAAATTAGTGGGAAACACCATCGCCCTCTACCTCAGCAACCGCTCCACGCCGACACACCGGGCCAAAGCCATCAAAACGCTCCTGTCGCGCATCATCGCCGCCGATTTCCAGACGGAAATCAGCCATCGGGTGCATGCCTGGAACCTTCGCACCGTGAACAAGCCGATCAAGGGTGTTTTTCTGAAATACAACCACTCCAACTGGGGCAGTTGCTCGCACAACGGCAACATCAACCTGTCCACTCGCTTGCTTTTTGCCCCCGAAGTTGTGCAGGACTATGTGATCGTACACGAATTGGCGCATCTCGTGGAGCCTAACCACTCCGACCGGTTCTGGGCGCTGGTCGAGGGCTATTTCCCCAATTACCAGGAGCAGGAAGCCTGGCTGAAAAAGCATGGGGGAGAGTGTGATTTCTAGTTTTGAGTTTTGAGTTTTGAGTTTTGAGTGGCAATTTTTCGAAAACATGAAACCCGACATCGAACACCGCGCCGACATCGAGCGCCTCATCAACACCTTCTACGACAAGGTCGTGGCGGATCCCGTACTCGGCCCGGTCTTCAACGATGTAGCCCGGGTGGACTGGCCCAAACACCTGCCCGTCATGTACAACTTCTGGGAATTTCTGCTGCTCGGCGGTACGCAATACCAGGGAAACCCCATCCAGAAACACTTCGACCTGCACGCGGTGCACCCGCTCACGGCGGAATATTTTGACCGTTGGCTGCTGCTGTTCCAGTCCACGGTGGACAAACTGTTTGCAGGCCCCGTGGCCGACGATGCCAAATTCCGGGCCTTTGCCATTGCGGAAACGTGGAAGCCGAAATTCACGGGCGGGCACGGGATAGGGTTGCCGTCTTAGAGATCGTTCGATTGTACAGAGTTGCATGAGTTGGGTTTAGGATTAACTTTGCACGAACGAAATATGACCTAAGCCCATGCCGGAAATTGACCGAATTTCAGGAATTCGCATTTGTGTTTTCAGTCGAGACCATCTTCCTCCGCATTTTCATGCTTTTTACGGAGAATATGAGGTCTTGGTCGCCATAAGAACGGGAGAAACAATCGTTGGTGATTTGCCTCGAAAAAAAATACGCGAAGTATTGGAGTACCTCGATGAAAACCGGGAAGACCTTCTGGAGACCTTCTTTCAACTCAATCCGCAATTCAAACTCTAATTTTTATGCAGCAACTGCCCAAAATTACCCGGATTCTTGACATCACTCCATTCCAGATTGCCGTACTCTGGGGAACGGGAGATGCGCAAACTATTGATTTCGAGGCGCTTTTTGCCTTGTGGAAGATCGAGGGTGACTCCAAAATGGCACCCTTGCAGGATTGGGATGCCTTCCGCCAGGTTGTTCTTTCAGAGAATGGAACGCTCTGTTGGCCCAACATTTTAGTGCCTTTTTCCTACAAAGGCAAAACCCGAACGGAACCACTTGAACTGGATGCGCAAGTGTTGTACCGGCAAGGAAACGGGTTTGCTTATCAAAAACCGACCAAGGCAAAGACCGCTATTGCTTGATCCCCGATATCATCACCGCACCACCTGTTGAATAATGTTCCCCGTGCTGCCATTAGGCCGCATGATCCGCAGCATAGCCGCCAGCGTGGGGGCAATGTCGGTAATGCTCACCGGAGCAAAAGTTTCCCCGGCAGGAATTTTCCAACCATACCAGATCAGTGGGACGTGGGCATCGTAGGGGTACGGCGAGCCATGGGTGGCGCCGCCGCTGCTGAAATACTTGTCGTCGGCATGCCAGGCCGGGTCGAGTTGGAACAGCACGTCGCCGGAGCGGCGCGGGTGCAGGCCCCGGCGGATTTCCGGTCCGAAGGGATAGTCTGCCGGCAGTTCAAACATATCCTCCGGCGTGTAGGCGTCGTACACGCCCGGCTGTTTGCGCAAAAATATTTTCAGCACCTCGCAGGCACCTTCCAGGTCAATACCGGCGGCTTCGAGGGCTGCGTGGTCCAGCCAAACCTGCTGGTTGGCCACGTCGAGCACGTACTTGCCTGGGCGGCCGAATTTGTCAACCAAAGCCTTGTTCAGCGGCCCGGCGATGGTGCTTTCGGGAAATACCCCGGCGGGAATGTTCAAATCCTGCAGGTGCAGGGGCGTTTCGGAGCCACCGTGGTCGGCGCTGAGGAAAACGAGCACGTTGTTTTTGCCGTACTTCTCGTCCAGTGCACGGAGCAAACGGGCGATCTGGCCGTCGAGGCGCATGTACATGTCCTGGGTTTCTTCCGCGTGGATGCCGAACTGGTGGCCGCAGTAGTCGGGACCGGAAAAACTCAGGCACAACATGTCGGGGTACTCATCCTGGCCCAGTTCCATCTTGTCCAGCGCCTCCAGTGCAAAATCCACCGTGAACACATTGCCTCCGGGGGTGAAACGCAGTAGCGAATACCCGTATTTCTGTTTGTGCGTGGGCAGGTCGTACGGGAAGTTTTCGGGCACGAGCGACATGGGCAGGTATTTCCCGTCGTCGTATTTGTCCCAGCCCGGATTGAAACTTTCGGCGTAGGGTTCGGGCAAGGCTTTGTCCCAGGGCCGGGACAGGTACTGGTCGGGCAGGCGGCGGGCGTTGAAGTCCTGCACCCATTGTGGCAGTCCGAGGGAGTCGGGGTAGTACGAGGACGTGATCCAGTTCCCGGTTTTGTCGTCGAACCAGTAACTGGCGTTGGGAATATGACCGGCGGGCAGGATGCTGCCGCGGTCTTTGATGCACATGCCGACGACTTTGGAGCGCATGTTGTTGGACAGGCGCAGTTCGTCGCTGATGGTGGTGCTGAGCAGGGAGCGGGGGGAGTGTCGGCCTGCGCGGGCATCGTCGGTGCCCACCGGGCGTACGGTGGTATCGGTCGTGACGTAGCGGCTGCGGCCCCAGGAGCGGTCGTACCAGTCGTTGCCGATGATGCCGTTCACGGCGGGCGTGGTTCCGGTGTAAATGGCTGCATGGCCCGGGCCGGTATAAGTGGGCACATAGTTGTACAGCGTGTTTGCGCAGGAAAACCCCTCGCGCAGCAGGCGATTAAACCCATTGGGCCCATATTTCGACTGATAGCGGTACAGGTAGTCGTAGCGCATCTGATCCACCACGATGCCGACGACGAGTTTGGGCCGGTCGGGCGACGCTTGTGAAAAAAGCAGCGTGGAAAGAAAAAGCCAGAGGCAAGTGGTCAGCGAAAATCGTTGGCGCATGGTGTGGTGTGTGTTGAGTTGTCGCAAAGGTAGGTTGTTGGCTATTGGCTGTTGGTCGTTGGCTTTTTTTTCGCGCAGGATAGCCAACGACCAACAGCCAATAGCCAACAGCCTATCTTTGCCGCCGTCATGTCCAACCGCCCGCCTGCGACCCTCGATTGGGTACTGCTTTTTTTGCTCACCCTGATCTGGGGGGCTTCGTTTATTTTCATCAAACGTTCGGTAGCGATCTACAGCCCCATGCAAATGGCGATGTGGCGCATGGTGCTAGCATTGGCGGTGTATCTGCCCATTGCCGCCGTGTACTGGAGCAAGATTGACTGGAAACGCTGGAAGTCGCTGGCCATCGTGGCGTTTTGCGGTTCGGCCATTCCCAATTTTTTCTTTGCCGTGGCACAGCAACATGTCAGCAGCAGCCTGGCCGGGGTGCTCAACTCGCTCACGCCCCTGTTCACGCTCGTGCTGGGTGTGGCATTTTTTCAAATGATGTTCAACAAGTACAAGGTGCTGGGCGTAGTGCTCGGACTTGCAGGCGCAGCCATCCTGATATTGTTCAACAGCAGCAGCGCGGTGGAAGGCAACTGGTTTTACGCCACCCTCTGCGCCGGCGCTACCGTATGCTACGCCATTAACGCCAATGTGGTGAATCGCCACCTGCGCGACCTGCACCCAGCAGCCATTGCCTCGGCAGCATTTGTCGTCACGGGAGGATTGTTTTTACTGGGACTGTGGTGGTCGGGCGGCTGGGAGGTTGCCTGGCAACACCCGCAAGGCTTGGATGGCCTCGGCTACATTTTTTACCTGTCGGCAATGGGCACGGTGGGCGGATCCATCCTGTACTTCTGGCTGCTGCAACGCACCAGCGCCATCTTTGCCACCTCGGTCACGTATCTGCTGCCGGTGGCGGCCCTCGCGCTCGGCGCCCTCGACGGCGAGGCGATCGTATTCACCGACCTGGCTGGCACGGGCGTGATCCTCACCGGCGTGTATCTGGCGCGGAAGTAATTCACTTGAACCATCCGGCGTAAAACACGTAGTTGTTGGCGATACGCTCGATCTGGCCTTTGAACAGGTCGGGCGTGAGGTCCTTGACCCGGTGCGCCGGTACGCCGGCATACACGCCCCCGGTTTCGCACACCATGTTTTCGAGCACCACGGCTCCGGCAGCGATGAGGCAGTTTTCCTCCACCACCGCCTGATCCATGATGATGGCGCCCATGCCTACCAGCACGTTGTCGTGCAGGGTACAGCCGTGCACCAGCGCCCTGTGCCCGATGCTGACGTTGTTGCCGATGGTGGTGCCGCACTTTTGGTAGGTGCCGTGCAGGATGGCGCCGTCCTGAATGTTCACCTTGTTGCCGATGCGGATGAAGTTCACGTCGCCGCGCACTACGGCCTGGAACCACACGGAACAATCATCGCCCATGACCACATCGCCGATGACGGTGGCGTTTTCGGCAAGGAAACAGTTTTGGCCAAATTGGGGGGTGAAATCGCGACAAGGGATGAGTAGTGCCATAATCAGGTTGGAAGGTTACTGGTTTTAAGGTTTCGGGTTAGGGGGTTTCTGGTTTCTGGTTGGAGGGTTTCGTAACCAGAAACCTCCTAACCCGAAACCTTAAAAATCACACCCGAGCCAGCCGCTCGCCAGCCTGCTCCAGCAAGTCCTCCGTTTTGGCGAAGCAAAAGCGGATCACCTTGTCGTCGCGCTTGTCGGAGAAAAACGAAGACACCGGTATGGCGGCTACGCCGAATTCGATGGTGAGGCGTTTGCATAAATCTAGGTCCGGCTCGTTGCTGATTGCCGAGTAGTCGTACAGTTGAAAATAGGTGCCGGAGCAGGGAATGGCCCGGAAGCGGGTTTGGGCCATCGCCTGTTGGAAGGCATCGCGTTTTTTCTGGTAAAACTCCGGCAGCCCGACGTATTCCCCGGGGTCGGCCATGAAGTCGGCAAAAGCGGCCTGCATGGGGTGGTTGCCTGAGAACACATTGAACTGATGCACCTTGCGGAACTCGCGGGTCAGGTCGGGTGGGGCAATACAGTAGCCGGTTTTCCAGCCGGTATTGTGGTATGTTTTTCCGAAAGAATATATGCAGAGGCTACGTTCGTACAGGTCGGGGTAGCGCAGCGCCGAGGCGTGCTGTTCGCCGTCGAAGATGAGGTGTTCGTACACCTCGTCGCTGAGGACCAGCACGTTGGTGTTTTTCAGCAAATTGCTCAGCGCCAGCATGTCGGATTCGCGCAGCAGGGTACCGGTGGGGTTGTTCGGCGTATTGATGCAGAGCATGCGCGTGCGCGGGGTGATGAGCCGACCCACGGCCGGCCAGTCAATCCGGTAGTCCGGCGCCGAGAGCGGGTAGGCGACCACCTTGCCGCCCACGGTTTCCACCGAAGGCCGGTACGAATCGTAGCATGGCTCGATCAGGATGACCTCGTCGCCCGGATGCACGAAGGCGGCGATCGCGCAAAAAATGGCCTGCGTGCCGCCGGCGGTCACCGTGATTTCGGTATCGGGATTCAAGGGCTGGCCGTACAGGCGCGTCATTTTTTCCGCGATGCGCTCCCGCAAAAGCGGCACGCCCGGCATGGGCGCGTACTGGTTGTCGCCGCGCTGGATATGCTCGAACACGAGGCGCTGCAGCCGCTCGGAGGGATTGAAATTCGGAAAGCCCTGCGACAGGTTGATCGCGCCGTATTGGTTGGCTAAGCCCGACATGACGGTGAAAATCGTGGTGCCGACGTTCGGGAGTTTGGATGTGATGGTCATGTGTTGAAGGTTGTTGGCAGGTTTGTAAGTTGGTGTGCCCGACGTAGATTAAAAGGGTCACAGAGGCTCACAGAGTTTTAGAGGACACAGAGTTTTTATTTTTTCTCCGTGTCCTCTAAAACTCTGTGAGCCTCTGTGACACAACTACTCTACGAAGGGCATTACCGCAAAAGAACAATATCGCCTTTTCGGGTCACCACCGTCCCCTTGTAGTTCAGTTCCAGATAAAACGCGTACACGTCCGAGGGGGAATGCTCGCCGTTGTGGGTGCCGTCCCAGGCAAAGTTCGTGTCCATGGACGTGAACACTTGCTCGCCCCAGCGGCTGAAAATCCGCACCAGCCGAACCGTGTAGTCCGAGCCGAGGATCGGCCTCCAGGCATCGTTGTTGCCGTCGCTGTCGGGCGTGAACGCGTTGGGGATGTTCAGCAGGTCGCAGGTGCTTTCGCCGACCAGTACGGTATCGGTGGCGGTGCATTGGCCGAGGAAGACCTTCACGGCATACAAACCGGAATCGCTCACGACCAGTGTTTGCCCTGTGGCGCCGGTGTTCCATTCGTACGTGGCAGCCGGGATTCCGGCATCAAGCAGGTACGTGTCGCCCGTGCAGAAGACCGTGTCGGGGCCGAGGTTGACCGTCGGTGGCTCGTCCACCTGAACAGGCAGCATGATCGTTTCGGTTTGGCAGCCATTGGTCACCGTGAGCCGGACATCGTACGTGCCGGCTTCGGCAAAAACGTGGGTCGGGTCGGGTAGGGTAGAGCTATTGTCGTTTCCGCTGCCCGGGTCCCCGAAATCCCAGGCGTAGCCCGTGACGCCCGAGCTGCTTTCGTTGGTGAACGCCATGGGGGCACCGACACAGCCCGGCGCGACGGAAAAATCGGCGACAAGTGCCGGCGCCGCCACTTGGCACAGTGCCGAATCGAGGAGGGTTAAGGTAAGTTCGGTGGGGTAATTGCTGATCAGTCCTCCGGAAACCGTCGTGAACGTCGGCGTGCGCACCCGGATCGGGATGGGCTGCGCGACGGTTTGCAGGGTAGCGTCCTGAGTATAGCACCCGGCCTCGAGGTTCGCGTCTGTCTTGATGACCAGTCCGGTGAAATCGAGGCCGAGGTAGTTGTTGGTAAAACCGGTGACCAAGTAGCCGCCGTCGGGGTGTTTGGACACCACCGGGTAGTGCGAGCCGCCGGTGTTGAGCAGTTTGGCCGTCTGGAGGGCGCCGTTGCTGCCGAACCGCGCCACGAGGTGCTTGTTCGGGACGAAGCCTGTGGTCGGGTAACTTGCAGTGGCCACGCCGACGACGAGGTTTTCCTGCGCGTCCACCACCAGCGAAGAGGCATTTTCAAACAGGTTGGGCAGGCCGTAAAACCCCTGTGTCCAGAGCGTGTCGCCGTTCATGTTGGTGCGCAGCACGAAGTTGTCGCCAAAACTTTGAAAATTTTGCTGCAACACCGTCGTGCTGCCCGCGAGCACATAGCCGCCGTCCGACATCTGGCGTACGGCAAACGCCCACGACGAATGCAGGGTGTCGCCGTAGGTGCGCAAAAACTCGGGAGTGCCCGTTGGGTCGGTCTTGAGCAGAAAGGCGTAAAACGTCCCTTGGTCAATGAACCGCCCGCACACGGCATAGCCGCCGTCCGAAGTTTGAATGACGGATGTGCCTTCGTCGTAGGCGCTTTTGTTGCCGTATGTTTTGGTCCAGAGGAGATTGCCGGATCCGTCCAGCTTGAGCAGGTACACGTCCCGGTACGAACTGCCGGGCGTTTCGGAGCCGTAGCGGTTGGTGTAGCCGGTGATGATGAAGCCTCCGTCGGTGGTGTTGGCGATGCCAAAGCCGCCGTTGTCGCCGCTGCTTTGGTTGATGATTTTCCGCCAGAGCGTGTTGCCGTTCTTGTCCACGCGCAGTACGACGATGCTGTACGCATTGAACTGACCGACATTGCACAGGAGCACTGCGCCGGAGTCGGGCGTGACGGCCACCCGGGTGAACACGTTTTGTACCGTGCTGCTCTGCCCGCATGTCTTGATCCAGGACACCTCGCCGTAGCAGTCCAGTTTGACCATGACCGGCCGGCTCAGCGAGCCGTCCTCCACGATGCCGCCGAGCACGAAACCGCCGTCGGGGGCGGCTTCGCCGGAAAACAACTGGAGGTCTCCGGTTTTGTGGTACAAGCGCTGGAAAGTGGCCAGTTGAGCATTTGCCGGGGAGACTTGCCCGAAAAAAACGAGCAGGGCAAGGAGCCTGAAGGTGTGCTTGTGTTTCATACGGGCAAAAGTAAGCAGTTGTTCGGGTTCTGCACGCCGGGCTATTCGCGTGGCGTAGCTTCGATGCCCAAAAAAATCATGTCCGCCATTTCAATCGAAAGGCGGATTTTTGAGCCAACAAACAAGCCGGAATTTTATCGCCATGCAGATCAGGGCACTCGTTTTTTTTTGTCTTTGCGGACTTCAAGCAGGTTGTGACAGCGCCAGTGCACCTTTGGACGCCGCTACCCGGTATCGGATAGATTCGACGGCCACTGCTCAAATTAGGTTGACCCGGATTGAACTGGACAGCTTGTGTGCCGTCCAGCGCGGGACGGAATTGCCCCGTTTGGTGGACTCCATCAAACGAAAACGCGAGGAGGAAATCGCGCGCCAACTACAAACAGTGCCCAAGTAGCCGATTTTGCTTTTCTTTGATTCAAAATGCGACACGTATGAAAAACATCAACGACTGGTTGTCCGAGTACGGCGAAAGCCACCAGAACCCCACGAACAAATTGGTGCACTGGATCTGTGTGCCGACCATTTTTTTCAGCATCGTCGGGCTGTTCTACGGTGTCAAACTGGGCTACCAGGTCACCCCTGCCCTGGAACTGAATGTGGCGATGGTGCTGCTGGCCTTGGTGGTGGCGTACTACGTCCGGCTGTCGCCGGCGCTGGCCGTGGGCATGTTGCTGTTCTCGACGCTGTGCCTGTTCCTGGCCCAGCAGATCGAAGCAGCCGGATTGGTGCTTTGGCAGGTATGCCTGGCGCTGTTCGTATTGGCGTGGATCGGGCAGTTCTGGGGACACAAGGTGGAAGGCAAAAAGCCCTCGTTTTTCAAGGACATACAATTTCTGATGATCGGCCCGGCCTGGCTGATGAGCTTCGTGTACGGCCGGCTGGGCCTCCGGTATTAGGGCTGTTGGCTGTTGGCTTCCGAGCGCGATAGTCAACGTGAGCGGTGTACTCTAATTAGGAAGCCAACAGCCAACGGCCAACGGCCAATAGCCAACAGCCAACAGCCAACAGCAACAACTATGGAAACGTACTCCAATATCAACGACCACGTACAATTGCACGACCGCTTGTTCGTCACCCTGTTCACGGAAGAGCAGGTACAGGAACGCGTGCGCGAGATCGGTGCCGAACTGACCGGCGCGTACCGGGACAAATGCCCGCTGTTCGTCAGTATCCTGAGCGGCGCCTTCGTGTTTGCCGCCGACCTTATGCGGGCTTTCGATGGCGACTGCGAGGTGGGTTTCGTGAAACTTTCCTCCTACTCCGGCACCCGCTCCGCCGGCGATGTGCAAACCGTAATGGGCCTGGAAAAAGACCTGCGCGGCCGCCACATCATCGTGGTGGAAGATATTGTGGACACCGGGCGCACCCTGCATTTTTTCCTCGATCACCTGCGCAGCCGACAGCCGGCATCTGTCTGCACGGTCGCGTTTTTGCGCAAACCCGATGCCGCGGTGTTTCCCGTACAGGTGGACTACGTCGGTTTCGATATCGAAGACCGTTTCGTGGTCGGGTATGGGCTGGACTACGACGGCCTCGGGCGCAACCTGCCGGGGGTGTTCCAGTTGAGCGAGTAGGTTAAAAAAGTGTCACAGAGGCTCACAGAGTCTTAGAGGACACAGAGTTTTTTTTATTTTCTCTGTGTCCTCTAAGACTCTGTGAGCCTCTGTGACACTTTTACTCTACGGATGGGAAGTGCATTATTCCATTTTCTTCAACCGCGCCGATTCGAACAGCCCCTCCTCCCGAACCAACCGGCTAAGCGCCTCGTCGGTGGGGTTGATCCGATAGCGGTTGTCGCCGTCCTTGCGGAATGGGGTTATGGCGTTGTAGTATGCCGCGCGCTCTTCAAAAGCGTTCCGGTTGTCGAGGCTCGAAAACTTGACAAGCAGCGAACCGTCCGGCGCGCGCTCCACAACCGTGAGCGACCAGCCGTTTTCATCGTTTTTCCGGGTGTTGAAATACCACGAGCCGTCCTGTTTCCGTGCGACCAATTGCGCGGTGTCGGCCTGCAAGCGGTTCGCGCCCGGGAGCCAGTCTGTTTTGGCCGGGGCATTTTCTTCCGGCTTGTACTCGAGGTGTCTGCCTGCCTTGAAATCGAAGAGCCGGTACGGTTGGGCCGACTGGGCCAAAATGTACCAGGAGCCGGATTTTATCAGGGCTACGGCCTGTTCCTCCATTCGGGTGATGCCCTCTTCCTCGATCTGGAGCGTGCAGAGGATGGCGGATTCGGTCATCCGGTAGTTGAGCAGTTTGCCTTCCCGCTTTTGGTTTTCGAGCGCTTTCTTCAGTCGCGGCAAGTCCTTGACCAGCAAGCGGTTTTCCGTCGAAACCAGCAGGCCGCCGTCGTCGGTGCCCTCGATGCGGAAACAGGGGCGGAGCAGTTCTTCCCATTCCGACAGGGTTTCGCCGAGGCCGGGTTCGAGGAGGTAAACCCCCGTCAGGTCGCTCGGCGCCGATGGCACGCGCTCGCCGCGTTGCGGTACCGGGTTTTCAAAATACACGTTCGTGCAGGCGGAAGCCAAAGCCGCCAGAAAGATCAGAGCCGGAGCAAACTTGTTCAGAAATGACGATACGGGTTTCATAGCAATTTGTTTTTGTGTGTGATGGTGCGAGCAAGTTAACGTTAAAATTTTCATAAGATTATGTTAATATTTTTTTGAAGCAAAAAATTGTCCGACAAACCGAAGCGATCATTCGATCCATGGTGCAACCATCTTGCGGTTTTTGGACACTAATGGCATGAACAACTTCCCGTTATTGATGAAAAAAACGCTCCTGCTGCTTGCCCTCCCGCTCTTTACCTCATTTCCTCTTTTTGCTCAAATCACTGTTTCAGGTAAAATTCTGGACGAAAAAAACCAGCCGGTCGCCTTTGCGAGCGTGGCGCTCGTGGCGGCTGCGGATTCCCAGATCGTCCGCGGCGCGCTGAGCAACGACGCGGGCGATTTCAAAATCGAATACGTCCAACCCGGAACCTACCGGCTGATGACCACCATGCTGGGCTACGAAACGAACTACACCGACGTGTTCTCGGT
>Ga0268299_1004198_pt1 | contig 11652 bp, 8 predicted proteins | sample NOBtaG_FD_193484 | JGI IMG/M metagenome (GOLD analysis project Ga0268299, IMG submission 193484) | Activated sludge microbial communities from bioreactor in Nijmegen, Gelderland, Netherland - NOB reactor | ecosystem: Engineered > Bioreactor > Aerobic > Activated sludge | place: Netherlands... | reverse complement strand
GCAAATGGCAATGGAGGGCGAGAGTTTCGCCGCGACTCTTGCGAACGCCAAAGCGCCCGCGCGCTCACGCGCGCAATATTTCGAGATGTTCGGCCATCGCGGGCTCTGGAAGGACGGCTGGAAGGCCGTCGCGTTCCATCCGCCGGGCAGCGACTTCGAGAAGGACCAGTGGGAGCTTTACCATCTGGACCGCGATTTTTCGGAAATCAACGATCTCGCGGCGACAGAGAAAGCGCGCCTCGATGCAATGATCGCAGAATGGTGGGCCCTTGCGGAGCGCTGCAACGTGCTGCCGCTCGATGACCGCTTCGGCCCACGCTTTGCCGAAAATGCCGCGCGCGGCCACCACCGCCGCCAATTCGTGTTTCACCGCGGCGTTGGGCATATCCCGACAGACGCAGCGCCCGACGTGCGCGGGCGCGACTATCTCATCGAGGCGGACGTTAAGCTCAATGGCGGCGACAGCGGCGTGCTGATCGCGCATGGCGACGCAACGTCTGGCTATTCACTCTATATCGAGAACGGCAAGCTCGCCTTCGACCTCAACATCGGCGGCAAGCATCAGATCGTACGCAGCGACACCGCCTGCCCCGCCGGCGATCATGTGCTCGCGATGAAGATGCGGCAGGCCTCCGGCGACCGGACTGCAACGCTCCTTCTCAATGACGCGCCAATCGGTGAAGCCAAAATGGAGAACGGCTTCTTAACGCTGATCTCGTGGAGCGGCCTCGACATCGGCTGCGATCGCGGCAGCCCCGTCTCGCATTATAAGGCGCCGTTCGCGTTTACCGGCTTCCTGCGCAAAGTCACGATCACGATGAACCCGGATCAGCAGCTCGACCACGAAAGCGCAGGCGCTGCCGAAATGGCGCGGCAATAGCGAACGCGGGTTAACCAAAATCGCTGCGCCATTTCGCGACGTTCCTCGCGATTTAGGCGTGAGCATCGCGTGTTTCCGTCCTGAAACTCGTGATTTTGCGCCCGAATTCGCCGCCGCCGTGCGGCACGGGGCGTGCAACTCCCCTGTCGCACAAAAACGCCGGTCCCGGGGGGCTCGGCGATGGAGAGACAGGGCGTCAACATGGCGAATTCGATCGACCTTCATGTCGGCAAGCGGCTTCGCCGCCGGCGCCGGCTCTTGGGCCTCACGCAGCAGCAGCTCGCTGAGTCCATCGGGATCCGCTTCCAGCAGATCCAAAAGTATGAATGCGGCGCAAACCGTGTGACCGCGAGCCGTCTTTACGAGCTCAGCGTCGCGCTCAACGTGCCGGTGAACTATTTCTTTGAAGGCCTGCAGCACGCCGCTCAGCCGCCGGCGCTCGGCGCCCCGGCCAACGATCGCGATCTCATCGCGGCCGACGTGCTCAGCCAGAAAGAAACCCTCGAGCTGATCCGGGCCTATTACAAGCTTGGCGAGCGTCCGCGCCGCCGGCTCCTGGACCTCGCGAAAGCGCTTCAAGACGAATCGACCGACGCTGCCTAACGGCGCGTTGGACGGGCACTGGGGGAGAGGGGCCGCCATCGCTGGCGGCCTTTCTTTTTGCGTGCTAGCCCGGACGCATGAGCGTCCTCGAATTGCGCGCCTTTGCTGACGAATTGGCCGACGCGGCCCGCGCAGCGATCCTGCCGCACTTTCGCGCCGCGCATGTCGTCGAAGACAAGGGCGCGAAAAGCGGTCGCGGCTACGATCCGGTGACGGAAGCCGACAAGGCCGCCGAAGCCGCGATCCGCACGCTCATCGCCAAACACTACCCAACACACGGCGTACTAGGCGAAGAGTTCGACGCGCTCGAGAGCCGCGATGGCTACACCTGGGTGCTCGATCCGATTGACGGCACGCGCGCGTTCATCTCGGGCCTGCCACTTTGGGGCGTGCTCATCGGACTCTACAAGAACGGCGCACCCGTTCTTGGCGTGATCGACCAGCCCTATATCGGCGAGCGTTTTCGCGGCTGGCTGAGTGATAACGAGCGCGGCGCAGACCTTGTGACGCGCGATGGGGTGCGTCCGTTGCGAGTGAGCGGTTGCACCGGGCTCAGCGAAGCAAAGCTCGCGACCACCGATGCGCGCCTCTTTCAGGATGGCGAAAGCAATGCCTTCGCCGCCGTACGTGATCGTGCGCGGCTCACGCGCTACGGCTGCGATTGCTACGCCTATGCGATGGTCGCGCTGGGCACGCTCGATTGTGTGATCGAGAGCGGGCTTGCGCCGTGGGATGTAGGCGCCTTGGCGCCGGTGCTGGCAGGCGCTGGCGGCGGCATCAGCAATTGGTCCGGCGCGCCGGTTTGGGAGCGGTCCGATTTTCTGAAGCGCGACACGCGGATGCGCGCCCTCGCCTGGGGCGATGCGCGGGTGCGGGACGAAGCCGCCACGCTGCTAAAGCAAGCCTGATCAAGAAGCGCCTTAACGCGCCAACTAGGACGTAGCGATACGGGAGAGTTGCGATGACCGATCTGACCTACCGCTCAGCGCAAGAGATGCTGAACGACCTCGCCGCAAAGCGCATCTCCGCGCGCGAGTTGCTCGCCGCGCATCTGGCGCGCAACGAGGCGCTGCACGCCAAGCTCAACATCGTGGTCGCGAAGGATGTGGAGCGTGCGCAACGCGAGGCGCAGGCGATCGATGATGTGCGAGCGAAAGGCGCGGCTCTTGGCGTGCTCGCCGGCCTGCCGATGACGGTGAAGGACGGATTTGACGTCGATGGCCTCCCCGCCGTGTGCGGCAATCCCGAATGGGCGCATCGCGCGCCCAAGTGCGAAGACGCCGAAATGGTCACGAACGTGCGCAACGCGGGCGCAGTCGTTTGGGGCAAGACGAACGTCCCGCTGATGCTCAGCGACTGGCAAAGCTTCAACGCGGTCTACGGCACGACGAACAACCCACATGATGTTTCGCGCGTGCCCGGCGGATCTTCGGGCGGATCGGCTGCAGCGCTTGCAAGCGGCGTCTCCCCGCTCGAAATCGGCTCCGACATTGGCGGCTCGCTGCGCGTGCCGGCGAACTTTTGCGGCGTCTATGCGCTGAAGCCGACATGGGGCGTGCTGTCTTCGGCCGGACACGTGCCGCCGCCGCCTGGAATTCGCGGCGAAGTCGATCTCGGCGTGATGGGGCCGATGGCGCGCACGCCCGGTGATCTGCGGCTGCTGTGGAGCGTGCTTTCCGGCCAACCCACCACACGGGCGCAAAGCGTGAAAGGCCGCAAGATCGCACTTTGGCTCGATGAACCCGCATTCGAACTCGGCAGCGAAGCACGCGCGGCCGTGGAGCGCGCGGCGGATGTGTTGAAGCGCCAAGGCTCCGATGTGCGCGCCGCCGTCCCGCCGTTCGACAAGCGTGAGATGATGGCCGCCTATCTCGGCATTCTGAACCCGATCATGATGAACGATTTCGGCAATCCCGGCATGGTCGCTGCTGAGAAGGCGCGCAACGGCTTCAAGGCGCAGCTCAAGGCGTTCTTCAGCGAAGGTTGGGACGCGATCCTCGCGCCCGTCACGCCCGTGCCGGCGTTTCCGCACACGCAAGCAGGCACGATGGGCGACCGCACGCTGCAATGCGACGATCGGGAGATTTCCTATGCATCTGTTCTGCAGTGGATCTCGCTCGCAACGTCTTTGCACCCGCCAGCGCTCGCCGCGCCAGCCGGACGGACGGCGAACGGTCTGCCAATCGGCGTGCAAGTGATCGGGCAGTGGAACGGCGAAGATCGCGTGCTCGACTACGCCGACGCGCTCGATGAAGCCTTTGGCTTTGCGCCGCCGAAGGGCCTCTAGCAGGTTGCTGCGTAGTCCGAACCGAGACTGGCGCGCGTTGGCGGCCGGCCCGTGAGATCGACCGAGACATTGTAAAACGATTGCGCGCTCGCGGTCGGCGCCATGCGTCCGTAAACGGTGAGGCCGAACGGCGCGTGGCCCTGCGCGGTGACGGCGTAGACCTCGTTGTTCTCGCCCGCGCCGAGCGCCATGCAGCCGACCATGTTCACCGTCGCGCCGCGCGCGCGAAGCTCGGCGACGACATCGTAGGGAATCGGCGCGCCTTCGGCGCCCCACATCAACCCAAAGCTCGGCGGCGTACGCATGACTTGCGCCTCGACATCACCGAGCGTCCCTTGCGCGACCAGCGCGCCTTCGGGGCGCGGGCGCCATGTAACGCTTGTGACACGCGTGCGGATGCTCGCGGGATCGATGGCGCCTGGTGTGGCCGGAACGGCAGCGAGAATTGCATCGACCAGGCCGCTCGACGGGCTGACCTCAGCAGCGGTCGCGGCCGTCGCGGCCGCCTCCGGCGTTACGCCGGCTGCCGACTTTTCCCCCTGCGCTGCCGACTGACCGCAAGCGGCTGCAAGCACCGCCGTCGCCAAGATGATTGCACGCATGTTCGCCCCCTATCGATAGAGCTCTGGACGACGATCCCGAAAGAACCCCCACACCGCCCGGCGGCGATCGAGCGCATCGAGATCGAACGTGTGGGTGATCACACCTTCTTCGTTGCGTCCAAGCTCAGCGACAAGCGCGCCGGTTTCGTCTGCAATGAAGGAGGACCCGTAATAGCTTTGGCCGCTCGCTTCCGTGCCGATCCGGTTTGACGCGACGATCGGCATCGCGTTGGACACCGCATGCCCCTGCATCGCGCGCCGCCAAAGATCGCGCGTATCGAGATCGGGATCATAGGGCTCCGAGCCGATCGCCGTTGGGTAGAACAACAGCTCTGCGCCGCGCAGCGCCATGAACCGCGCGCTTTCCGGAAACCACTGGTCCCAGCAAATGCCGACGCCGATGCGCGCGTTCGGCTTCACGTCCCACGCCTTGAAGCCGGTGTCGCCCGGGCGGAAGTAGTATTTTTCCTGATAGCCGGGGCCATCGGGAATATGCGTCTTGCGATAAACGCCAAGCTGCGCGCCATCCGCATCAACGATCACAACACTGTTGTAATAGTGCGGGCCTTCGCGCTCGAAGATCGAGACCGGAATCACGATCCCCAGCTCCTTTGCAAGCGGCGCGAGCGCCGTGACGCACGGATGCGTTGCAGCGGTGTAGGCCCCGGCGAACCAGCGCTCTTCCTGCGACGTGCAGAAATACGGCCCCTGAAACAACTCCGGCGGCAGCACGACATCCGCGCCCTTCGCCTTCGCCGCGCGCGTGAGCGACGCGACCTTGGCGATGTTCGCGTTCATATCCTCGCCGAACGCGGCCTGCATCGCGGCGACAGTGAGCGTGCGCGTCACGTCTTCACCGCCCAATCCAGCGCATCTTCCAATCGATCGTTCCCCCAGAATAGCTCCCCGCGCACCGTGCAGCTCGGCGCGCCGAAGATGCCGAACGCGCGCGCCTGCTCCGTCGCTTCGCGCAGCTTTTCCTTCACGGGCGCCGATTGGGCGGCCGCGAGCGTCATATCTGGCGCGGCCCCCGCCTCCTGGAGCGCTGCGCGCACCACAGCCGGATCGCTGATCTGTTCGCCTCGGCCGAACTCAGCCGTGTATAGCGCGCGCACAAACGCCGGCCGCTGCGCATCCGAAAGCGCGGTTGCGACCCGCGCGCCAAGCAGACCGCTTTGCGGAAATGGATCGGGCCGTTGGAACGGAAGATCCAGCAGGCCGCAGATGCGTTCCATATCGCGCCACATGTAGGCGCCCTTGGCCTCGTAGATGTTGAACGGTGAATCCTGCAGGCCCTGATCGTTGAAGATCGGCCCAAGCAGGAACGGGCGCCATTCGACGTGCACGCCGCGCTTGCGCGCTTCGTCTTCAATGCGCATCGCGGCGGGATAGGAATAGGTCGAGGCGAACTCAAACCAGAAATGGAGGGGCGCGGCCATTACGCAGGCTCCTGCTGCGTGATGCAGTGAAACGCGCCGCCGCCCGCAAGCACCGCGTGCGCCGAGAGCCCGACGACGCGGCGATCCGGAAAGAGCGGCGCGAGCGCGTTCACGGCGTCATCGCCCGTATCGGAATAGATCGGCACGACGACCGAGCGGTTGCCGATGATGAAATTCATATGCGACGCGGGTGTGACCTCGCCCTCTGCGTTGAGCACGCGGCCCGGGCTTGGGATGCGGATCACCTCCAGCTTGCGGCCCTGTGCATCGCGCGCAGCTTCAAGCGCGCGCGCGATTGCGTCCAGCGCTTCGGTGTTTGGATCGTTTTTGCCGGGCGACATGCACACGACGCGGCCACGCGCCACAAAACGCGCGATGTTATCGACGTGGCCGTCGGTATGGTCGTTGGCGAGGCCCTGATCGAGCCAGATGATCTTCCTCACGCCCAGTGCTTCGCCGAGCGCGCGTTCCGCGCCGGCTTCGTCCCAGCCGTTGCGGTTTGCATTGAGCAGGCACTGGCGCGTCGTCAGCACCGTGCCCTCGCCGTCGCTGTCGATCGCGCCGCCTTCGAGCACGAAGTCAGCGCGGGCGAGCGGCGCGTCGGCCCAGCCCGCGACCTGCGCGGCGACTTGCTCATCGCCGTCCATCACATACTTGCCGCCCCAGCCGTTCACTGAGAACGCGACTGCGCCGCGCGCGCCGGCGCGTTTGACGAAGATCGGCCCGGTATCGCGCAGCCAGCTGTCGCCGTAGATCGCTTCGATCACCTCGGCGCAATCGCCGATGGCCGCCTCCGCGCTCTCAAGCGGCGCACCCGCACGCGCAAGCACGCGAACACGGTCGCCATCGTGATCGGCGAGCGCGCGGATCATGGCGGCGATTTCGGCGCGTGCGGGCTCGACTTTCCCTCCCCATTCGGCCTCATCGAACGGCCAGGCCGTCCAGATCGCGCGATGCGGCGCCCATTCGGGCGGCAGGTGAATGGTTTCAGCCATGCCGCTCATGTAGCGCGCCAGGGCCTCGCTCACAACGAAGCGCCCAAACGAAGCGGGACGGCCCGAAAGCCGCCCCGCCCGTCATGTTCCAATGTACCGGCGCTTAGAATTCGTAGCGCAGGCCGACCTGAACGACCCAGCGGGATTCGTTCGTGTTGACCTGCGGCGAGTTCCAAACCGTGCCGTTGAAGTTCGAGTAGCGATAGCGCGAGCACACCGCGCTCGTGGTCGCGACAGCGGCGCCCGAAGCGTCCGCACACGCGACGTCGATGACGCGGCCATTGGCGCGGCTGTCGCTGAACTCCTCAACGATGCCCCACTCGTCGTTGAGCAGGTTGAGGACGTTCGAGATATCGAACTGGATACGCGCGCGATGGTTGGGATAGAGGCCCGGCAGCTCTTGGCTGAGTTGCAGGTCCATCTGCGTGATGTCCGGGTTGTTCGCCGCGCCTTTCTCAACGATGCCCTGACCGAGGCCATAGCGGTTGATGAGGCCCACGAACGCGTCACGCGTGGCCGCGCTGTCGAACGTCACGAGGCCGCAAGCGAGGTTCGCGCCCGTGCAGGTCCCGAGATCCGGCACATAGAGCAGGTTGTCCGAGCGGTTCACGCCGAAGATGCTGGACCGGCCCGTGCCGCCCGGCTGCACCATCAAGAAGTTGATGGGGCGGCCCGTGCGATGCTCGGCAAACAGGGTCACGCGCGTTTCGAGTTCGCCGAACACTTCCCCGCGCCAGCCGAGATCGAGCTTGAACGAGTCTTGAATCTCGCCGTTCGAGCGGCCTAGCGTCGAGCGGTTCGGGTCGAGATCCGTATATTGCTCACCGTAGAAACCGCTCGCCGTGGTGCCGAACTGGGCGTAGCCGCCGTAATCCTCACCTTCCTGGCGCGCATAGGCGAGTTGGAAGCTGAGCCCGTTGTCGTATTCCTGTCCGACCGAGACCGCCGTCGTGAACGACCAGCTGGTCTCATCGGGGTTGTACGCAACGATATCGCGGTTGGCGCTGATCGCCGATGTGACCGCCATGCCGCGCAGGTTGCGATCGGCGGTCGACATGGTCAGGCCGTCATAGCGCAGGCGCCCGTCCGGCGTGCGCTGCTGGCCGGCCACCACGCCAGCCGCCGCATCCGCACCTGTTGGGTTGGGAATGACGAGCAGACGCGCGCGCGTGTCGGTGAACGCCACCGACTCGTGCGAGCGCGTGGCGACAAGGTGCAAGCCCCACTCAAGGCCGAAGAGATCGGCATTAAATGCAACGTTCGCCTTCCAATCGGCTGGAATCTCGAAGTCCGGATGCAGCGCGTTGACCGCCTGCCCGTTCGCGAGCGCGCTGCCGGCGTTGGCCGGGTTCAGCGGATCGAACTGCGTGACCAGCGTCTGGGCGCTGAACGGCGAGCCCAAAACCGTGCCCGAGGGGATGTTGTAGAAGAGGTTCGGATCGGCGCGATTGACGTTGAGTAGCACTGCGCACTGCGCCGCCGTAAGCGCCGTGCTTGAGTTGTTCTCAAGGCACGTCGTCGGGCCCGTGCGGCGGATGTCGACGCCCGCCGTGAGCACGCCGGTGTTCGAGAACGAGTTCGAGAGGAACACGTCCGGCGCACCGCCCGACACGAGGCCGATGCCGCCCGAAACCGAGTACCAGGTGTCTGGCGTGTAGTTGAACGAGAAGCGAGGCATCAGCACGTCGCGCCCGTCATAGGTTTCGGTATTCGCGAAACCCGTACGCGCGAGGAAGTACGGGTTGAGCCGGGGCGTGTCGTCCGACGTGTAGAAGTCGTACCGGAGGCCGTAGTTGATCGTGAGATCCGGCGTGATGTCCCAGGTGTCCTGCGCGAACAGCGTGTTGATCGCGTAGGTGAAGCGCGCCGCGCCATCTTCGGCGTTGCCGCTGGCTGTGTTGGTGTACTGGAAGCGGCTCATCTCGCCGCGCGCGAACGCATCGATCGAGTCGAAGTAGAACGTGCCGTCCGCGCCGTTGACGAAGAGGTTATCGACCTCGATGCCCTGGAACTGACCGCCGAACTTCAGCAGGTGGTCGCCCATCTGATATTCGCCCGAACCCGCAAATTGCGTGTTCGTCGTGTTCAGGTAGTTGGCGTGGCGATTGGCGTCGGCACCGAAGTCGATGATCGTGCGCGAGGAATCGGCGGCGTTGCCGCAGATCGTGTTGCCGCCGACGATCGTGCCGAGCTCCTGCGTGAAGCAGATTTGCACTGCGCCGAAATCTTGGCCGCCCGGCGGCTCCTGCCGGCGCTCGTAGTTGCGGAAGCTGGCGCGGAACTCGGTCGAGAAATTGTTCGACCAGTTCGAGTTGAGCTGGGCGGTGTAAACTTCTTCCGTATCCGCGGCCGCGTACCAGCCGGTGCTCATATCACCGCGCTGCGCGGGGAAATCCCGGATCATCAGCGAGGATTCAGCCGTGCGGTAGCTTACCGATGCGGTGTGATCGTCGGTGATGTTCCAATCGAGTCGCGTCGTCCACTTCTCGTCGCTGATCGGCGCGGTGAGCAGGAAGTCGCCGGGCGCGAAGCGCGTAGAGACCGCGTAACCAGAGTAGCCCGCGAGGCCGAGGTTGAGATCGGCGCGTGAAAGCGTCGTGCCCGTGCCGCCAAAGCCGGCGAGCACGTTGGCGAAGCCTTCGCCCGCGAGACCGCGCGCGGTGATGTCGGCGGATTCGTAGTACTCGTACGACGCCGCAAAGAAGAGCGTGTCCTGGATGATCGGGCCGCCGATGAAGCCGCCATAGTTTTCCTGGCGAACGATCGTCGGCACCGAAACGCCGCGCAGGCTTTCGCCGACGAACCCATCGTTCAGGTAGTTGAGGAAGAGCGTGCCTTGGAAATCGTTGGTGCCCTGACGCAGCACCATGTTGAGCGCGCCGCCGGTGAAGTCGCCGTTCTCAACGTCGAACGGCACGACCTGCACCGAAAATTCCTGCACCGCGTCGATCGAGACGGGGCCGCGCAGCGTGGAGAGGCCGTTGGTGACGAGGCCGAAATCGTCGCCGGCCTGCATGCCGTCGACCGTGATGCGGTTCGAGCGCGGCGCCGAGCCGGCGATCGAGATGCCGCCCTGCCCGCCGCCGCCGCGCGCAGCGCCGACGTCTTGCGTCACGAGCGGGTCGCGGCGCGCCATGTCGCGAATGTCGCGCTGCACGGAGACGACGCCCGCGATGTCGTCGCGGCCCATCGCCGTCGTGGTGCCAACTTCGCCCGAAAGGCCCGAGCGCGTCGCGGTGACGACGATCTCGTTTTCGGAGGGCTCAAGATCGGCGGTGATGCGGAAGGGGTCGCCGATGCCGATCGTGATTCCTTCGACGCGCTCGCCCTGGTGGCCATCGGCCGTGAATTCAATTGTGTACGGGCCGCCGACGCGCAGCCCGCGCAAATCGAACACGCCGCTCGCATCCGTCGCTTCCGAGCGGCGGGTGCCCGAGGGCGTATGGACAACCGTGACGTTGGCCCCGGCGATCGGCGTCCCGTCTGTCTCGGTGACCGAGCCGCGCACCGCGCCCGTGGTTTCCTGCGCGAACGCCTGCGCGCCCATGGCAAGCGTCAGCGCCGTCAGAGCGGCGCCGCTGAAGAGCTTCTTCGACAGCATATAAATATCCCCTGTGCCCCAAGGTCAGGCGGCGCCGTCACGGCATCGCCCCATTCCCACCTTGTTTCGGACCCCTATCGCGCGAGTCCGAAGGTCCGTTAACAACCTGATGAATGATTTGCGACACCGGAATGAGTCGGCGCCGCGCCCCGTGGCGCCGAGAACACAAATTGAGCTAAGTCGGCCAATTCCACAGAGAGTTTAGATGCCGGCCGCGCGCCTCGATCGTCCGACCTCCGCGTTTTTGCTGGCCGCCGCGGCCGTGTTGGCTCTGCGCCTGGCGGCGCTGGCGGCAAGCCCGCTCGAGCTCCAGTTCGACGAGGCGCAGTACTGGTATTGGTCGCGGACGCTGGACTGGGGATATTTTTCAAAGCCGCCGCTGGTGGCCTGGGCGATCGCCGCGACCACTGCGGTATTCGGCAACGCTGAGTGGGTTGTGCGGCTCACCGCCCCGTTTGCCCAGACCGGCGCCGCCATTGTGCTCTTCCTGCTCGGCCGGCGGATGTATGGGCCATGGGCGGGGTTTTGGGCCGGGGCCGGCTGGCTCGCGATGCCGGCGATCTGGCTTTCGTCAGCCGTGATGTCGACCGACGCGCTGCTGATGCCGCTTTGGGCGGCGGCGCTCTATGCGCTTTGGCGGCTGTACGAAACCGGGCGCTGGGCGTGGGCCATCGCGCTCGGCGCCGCGATCGGGCTCGGCGCGCTCGCGAAATACGCGATGCTCTATTTCGTGGCGTGCGCGGCGCTCGCGGCGTTGTGGGAGCCCGCGCTGCGCAAGACGCTGCTCTCAACACGCGGCGCGCTGGCGCTGGCGATCGCGGCGTTAGTGCTGGCGCCAAATCTCGCGTGGAACGCCGCCAATAGCTTCGCAACGATCTCGCACACCGCCGCCAATTCGGGGCTCTCGAGGTTCGGGCTGCATCCCGATGAGCTGATCGAGTTCATTGCCGGCCAAGCGCTCGTGATGGGGCCGATCCTCATTGTCGCGCTTGCGATCACGATCGGACGGGCGCTTGGCGCGCCTTCCGCGCTCGATGTGCGCGATCGGCTGCTGATCAGCTTCGTCGCGCCGCCGTTGGCGGTGATCCTAGCCCAGTCACTTGTGAGCCACGCGCACGCCAATTGGGCCGCGACCGCCTACCCCGCCGCAATCGTTTGGCTCTCGGGGCGGTTCACACAAAGCGCGCGGGGGCGGCTTGTGCTCGCCGCCGCGACTGCGAGCCACGTCGTGCTCGGCCTCTTCAT
>Ga0268299_1004197_pt1 | contig 11660 bp, 8 predicted proteins | sample NOBtaG_FD_193484 | JGI IMG/M metagenome (GOLD analysis project Ga0268299, IMG submission 193484) | Activated sludge microbial communities from bioreactor in Nijmegen, Gelderland, Netherland - NOB reactor | ecosystem: Engineered > Bioreactor > Aerobic > Activated sludge | place: Netherlands... | reverse complement strand
AGATGGCCGATGCCGAAGACGTGATCCGCGGCCTGCCGCGCAGGGAGGGCGTGATCTACATCGGCCTTGTCCTGAACCGCAAGGGCTTCGAGCGGGCCCAGGCCACCGGCATTCATGAGATCGGCATGGCAGTGGTAGCCAGCGACACCTACAACCAGCGGAACCAGGGCGTGCCGACCGCCGAGTCGGTCAAGGCCTGGGTGGATATCGCCCGAAGCGCGAAGCAGGCCGGGATCCGGGCCAACGTGATGATCTCGTCAGCCTTCGGTTGCCCGTTCGAAGGTGAAGTCCCCGTGCGCCGCGTGCTCGAGCTGGTGGAGCAGGTGATGGAGGGCGATCCGGTGGAGCTTGGCCTCGCTGACAGCATCGGCGTTGGCGTGCCATCCCAGGTCCGGGACCTCGTCGGCGCAGTGCGCGAAAAAGCGCCCGGCGTTCCGATTCGTTGCCACTTCCACAACACCCGCAACACCGGCATTGCCAACGCGCAAGCGGCGCTGGACGCCGGCGTGGCATCGCTGGACGCCAGCATCGGTGGCATCGGCGGCTGCCCATTCGCGCCGGCGGCCACCGGCAACATACCCACCGATGACCTGCTCTACATGCTCGACCGGTCCGGCGTGGAGACGGGCGTTTCCCTGGAGCGGATCATTGCCACCAGCCAGTGGCTGGTCGAACAACTTGGCCGGGACACGCCCGCGATGCTGCCCAAGGCCGGAATCTTCCCGCAGGTTGCGGAAGCCAATCGCGCCCGCCTGGCGAGCTGAGGTCGCCGGGCGGAAAATTCAAGACTGTTGTCGCGGCGGCTTCCGCCGCGGTCCTGAAACTGGTTACTGGAACATCTGAGAGGCCTGACCATGAGTTACCGACTAGGGGTTGACGTTGGCGGAACGTTCACGGATCTGCTGCTCATCGACGAACAGAGCGGTGACGTATTCACGGCCAAGGTCCCCAGCACGCCGCACGACTCGTCCGTCGGCGTGCTCAATGGCATCGAGAAGGTCTGCAAGAACGCGGGCATCGATCCGAACAAGATCACGCATTTCATGCACGGCACCACGGTCGCCACGAACACCGTGCTCACGGGGTCCGGCGCCAAGGTGGGCCTGGTCACCACCAAGGGCTATCGCCAGGTCCTCCAGATCGCCCGGTCCTTCGTCCCCGGGGGGCTCGGGGGCTGGGTGATCTACAACAAGAGTCTGCCGATTGCCCCGCTTGCACTGACGATCGAGGCCGACGAGCGGGTTGGCGCCCGTGGTGAAGTCGTCCGCAAGCTCGATGAGGCCAAGCTGCGTCGCGAACTCAAGGCGCTGAGCAAGAAGGGCATCGAGGCCCTGACGATCTCCCTGATCAATTCATTCGCCAACGGCAGCCATGAGGCCCAGGTGGCGAAGATCGCGAAGGAGGTCATGCCTGGCATCCCGATCTCCCTCTCGTCCGAGATCGTTCCCGAAATGCAGGAGTACGAGCGCACGATTACCACCGTTGCGAATTCCTACGTGCGGCCGAAGGTGGAGACCTACGTGCGCAATCTCCACCGGCAACTGCAGAAGACCATGAGCAAAGTCCAGTTGCACATCCTCCGTTCAGATGGCGGACTCGCGTCGGCGAAGGCCGCCGAGGCATTCCCCGTCAACCTGCTGATGAGCGGGCCTGCCGGTGGCGTGTCCGGTGCCGTCTGGGTCGCCCAGCAGGCTGGTTTCAAGAACCTGCTCACCTTCGACATGGGTGGCACGTCCACCGACGTGTGCCTGGTCGAGAACGGCAAGGCTCAGCTGCGTCGCGAGACCACGGTGGGCGATGTCGTCGTCCGCGCATCGTCCGTGGACGTCCGCACGGTCGGCGCCGGCGGCGGCTCGATTGCGAAGGTTCCCGAGCTGACCAAGGCCCTGCGCGTGGGGCCGGAAAGCGCTGGCGCCGTCCCGGGTCCGGCCGCCTACAACCGCGGGGGGACGCTCCCGACCGTCACTGACGCCAATGTCGTGCTGGGCTACCTGCCCAGCGGCGAGGTTCGTCTGGGCGGCGACATGAAGGTGCGCCGCGATCTCGCGGAGAAGGCCGTGCAGTCCATCGCCGATGCCCTCGGCCTCGGTCTCAAGCAGGCGGCGTCCGGGATCATCGATATCGTCAACGAAAACATGTACGGCGCGCTCCGCCTGGTCTCCGTCGAGAAGGGCTACGACCCGCGGGACTTCGCCCTCATCGCTTTCGGCGGTGCCGGACCCCTGCATGCCAATGCGATCGGCAAGCTCATGAACTCCTGGCCGGTGATCATTCCGCCTGGCCCCGGTGTTCTGTGTGCCTACGGCGACGCCACGACGCGGGTGCGGGACGAGGCATCGCGGACCTTCATCCGTCGCTTCAGCGAGACGACCACCAAGGAGGTCTCGAAGATCTTCCGGGCCCTGGCGGCCGACGCGTCCAAGGCGCTCGACAACGAGGGCATTCCCAAGGCAGACCAGTCCGCGAGCTATCAGGTCGACATCCGCTATCACGGCCAGGGACTGCTCCTGACGGTGGACTTCGAGATCGACGAGTTCGACCAGCGTGGCCTGGACATCATTGGCGAGCGCTTCGACGAGATGCACCGCCAGCTGTTCACTTTCGCCCTGCCGCTGGAGAAGGAACTGGTGAACCTGCGCGCCGTTGCGCAGGGCAAGCCCACCAACGTCCGCGCGCTCCGGGTGGACAAGGGCGGTGAGAGTCCGTCTGCGGCAGCGTCTGCCAAGCTGACCCTCTACGTGGAGGGCAAGGACCAGGATGCGACGCTGTACGACCGCTCCAAGCTGAAGTCCGGCAACGTGATCAAGGGTCCGGCCATCGTGCTCGAGATGGACTCGACGACGCTGATTCTTCCCGGCCATGTCGGCAAGGTCGACGACTGGGGCAACATCCTCATCACCCCGGCCGCCTGACGGGTCCGGTCCGCGGCACAGCCAGCCACAGAATTCAGGAGTAGTCCAATGCCAGCAAAGATTGTTGAAACGCGACCCCGTCCCTTCAAGCGGGTGAAGATCGACCCGATCACGCTCGACATCATCGAGAACGCCATGCTGAATGCACGGCACGAGATGGACACGGTGCTGTTCCGCACGGCGATGTCCCCGGGCATCCGCGAACAGCACGACGAGTTTCCCATGATCGCGAACCTCGACGGCAAGATGGTCGTCGGCCAGTTCGGCAGCTTCATCTACGGGTTCAAGGCCGCCTACGACGGGACGATCGAGGAGGGCGACATGTTCCTCACGACCGACCCCTACACCTGCAATGGCGCGGTCAGCCACTCCAACGACTGGCTGCTGCTCCGCCCGATCTTCAAGGACGGTCGTCTGATTGCCTACGCGGCGATGTTCGGCCACATGACCGACATCGGCGGCAAGGTTCCCGGGAGCCTGCCCACGGATGCCCAGTCCATCTTCGAGGAGGGGATTCGTGTCCCGCCCACCAAGATCATCAAGAAGGACGTGCTGCAGGAGGACATCCTGGAGATCATCCTGCACAACTGCCGCATGCCCCAGTGGAACCGGAGCGATTTCTACGCCATCGTCGCCGCGATCCGGACTGCGGAGAAGCGCGTCATCGAGATGTCGAACCGTTTCGGCGATGACACGCTCTATTCGGCCCTGGAGGACCTCCTGGACCGCAACAAGCGGGCGATGAGCAAGCTGATCACGGCAGCCGTCCCCACCAAGAAGCAGTATTTCGAGGACTACCTGTGCGACGACGGCATGGGCATGGGGCCGTACAAGATCAAGTGCGCCATGTGGCGGGAGGGCGAGAAGGTCATCTTCGACTTCGAGGGCACCGATCCGCAGTCGACGGGGTCCGTGAACTTCTACCTCAACGAGGAGATGTTCAAGATGTTCTGCGGGGTGTACATGATCATGGTCTTCGACCCGCAGATCATGTTCAACGACGGCTTCTATGACCTCATGGAGGTGCGCATCCCGGAGGGCTCGCTGCTGAAGCCCCGGTTCCCGGCGGCGCTGTCCTGCCGTACCCACGCACTCGGCCGGATCTTCGACATCCTCGGTGGCCTGCTGGGGCAGGGCAACCCGGACTTCCTGTGCGCGGCCGGCTTCTCGGACAGTCCCCACTTCATGTACTCGGGCTATCGCAAGACCGGTGAGTGGTATCAGCTGTACAGCATCGGCTTCGGTGGCATCCCCGGCAAGCCGTTCGGCGATGGCCCCGACGGGCACTCGCTGTGGCCAAGCTTCACCAACGTCCCCAACGAGTTCCTCGAGAGTTATTTCCCGTTGCGCATCGAGGCCTACGAGACGCTGGCCGACACTGGCGGCGCCGGCATGCATCGTGGCGGCAATGCGCTGCGAGTGGGCTATCGCTTCCTGGAGCCCGGCCAGATCTCGATTCACGATGACCGCTGGCTCACCTATCCCTGGGGCGTCAACGGCGGCCTGCCGGGCGCCCGGAGCCGCAAGATCATGATTCGCAAGAACGGCAAGAAGGAGTTGCTGCCGTCCAAGTGCGACCGCATTCCGGTGGCGGAGGGAGACCTTCTCTACTTCGACACCTGGGGCGGTGGCGGCTGGGGAGATCCTCTCAAGCGGCCTGCCGAGAAGGTCGCCTTCGACGTGGAGGCGGGCCTGGTCAGCCGCGAAGGCGCCAAGCGCTACGGGGTCGTCATCAAGCCCAACGGCTCCGTCGATGAGAAGGCGACCAACTCGCTACGAGCCAAGATGGCGAAGAAGCGGGGCAAGACCAAGCTGTTCGACTTCGGGGGCACGATTCCCGAGTTGAAGAAGGCCTGCAGGAAGGAAACGGGCCTTGAGCCACCGAAGACGCCGGTCTTCCAGACCTGGGCAAAGCCGCAATCCGACGCCGCCAAGTCCGGTGGCGCGAAGAAGGCGGCCCGCAAGGTGGCCTGAGGGTCGGTCCGGAGGCTGGTCAGGGATACGGGCCCCGGTGCATCGGGTGTGCACCGGGGCTGTTCTTTTGCCCCGGATTTCGCCGGTTCAGTCGTCGATCGAGCGCGCGGGATAGTCGGTGGCTATCGGAAGGGCCTGCTGTTCGCTCTGGGCGAGGAAGTCGTCGCCAATGCGCTGGGCGAGCGTCCGCAGCTTCGGCATGAAGCGCTGAATGGCATCGGCTTCCTGTACGGCCGTGCTCGAGAAACGGATGGTCAGGGAGGCCAGAAGGCGTTCTCCCGCCAGGATCGGCACCGACAGGCTCAGTTCGTCCGACACGCGCCGCGAGCGGCGCCAGGTGGCATAGCCCCGCTTGCGGGCTTCCATGAGCAGGTCGTTGACCTTCTTCCGGTTTGCCGCCGGCTGGTCTTCCGTGCGCTTGGACTTCGCCAGCAGGTCCAGCAGGGCGTCGCGCTGCTCCTTCGGACACCATGCGAGGTAGGCAATGCCCGAGGCGGAGCCCAGGATAGCCACGCGAAAGCCGGGACCACGCTTCTCGACCGCCAGCGGGCTCCGGTGGTCGGTGGTCTGGCGCACCAGCATGGTCGACCCGGACAGGGTTGCGATGGCAATCGGCCAGACGAGCTCGTTGCAGAGCTCGTACATGAAGGGCCGCGCTATCTGGGTGACCCACGCCTCGTCGTCGAAGCCATCCGACAGTCCCCGGACCAGGATCGTCAGCCGGTAGCGCTCGTCGCTCGCAGCACGATAGGCATAGCCGGCGTGGCAGAGGGTCTCGAGGATGCGGTAGGTGGTGGTGCGGGGCAGGTCGATGGCGGTGGCCACTTCGGACACCGTGGCGCCATTCTGCCGGTTGAGGACGTGCAGGACCTCGAGGCCACGAAGCAGGGCGCGGATGGGACGGGTGGAAGTCATCGGACTTGGGTATCCTGACCTGACCGGCAGGCGGACGATGTTAGTCAAGGGTTCCGGCAAATCCAAGACCGGAACCGATTTGTTACAGACCGTTACGATTGGTCGTCGTGCTGGTGTGCGGCGTGTCCATCACACGCAACAGTGAAGGAAGTAAAGCCATGAACGAGCAGCCGGGCCGAGTGCGGCGCAAACCAGGAACCGTGCTGGTGACCGGTGCCAACCGGGGCCTCGGCCTTGAGTACGCGCGCCAGCTCGCGGCGCAGGGCTGGGAGGTCCTGGCAGGGACGCGAAATCCGGACCGGGCGCCCGCTCTCCGGGAACTGGCGGCTGCGGGCCCGGGCCAGGTTCGCCCGGTCAGGCTGGACGTTACCAGCGAGGCTGACGTCGCGGCGGTTGCCCGTGAGCTGGCGACGACACCCCTGGACCTGCTGATCAACAACGCGGGCACGTTCGGGCCCGAGGGCTCGCCAGGCGGGATGCGGTACCAGAGCCTCGCGCACATGGATTACGCCATCTGGCGGGACATCCTCGAGGTCAACCTGCTTGCTCCCTTTCGACTCGCCGCGGCGCTGGCCCCCAGCCTGCGCCTGGCATCGCGCCCGGTGGTCGTCATGGTGTCCAGCGACCTCGGCTCGATAGCCAGCAACCGCATGGGCCATTCGCACGCGTACCGGACGAGCAAGGCGGGGCTGAACATGCTGACCAAGGGCATCGCCAACGAGTGGCACGACGTCATCGTCATTTCGATGGCCCCGGGCTGGTGCAGGACGGAGTTGGGTGGCGAGGAAGCGGAGATCGATCCTGCCGACAGTGTGCGTGCCCAGATTCAGGTGTTTGCCGGCCTGAACGAGGGCCACAGCGGGCAGTTCCTCGACCGCTTCGGCAAGCCGGTCGCCTGGTAGCCGGGCGCGAACCGGGCGGCAGCAGCTCAGTAGATGACCGTCGTCGCCTTCGTCTTGAGGTAGGGATCGAGACCCTCGCGACCGAACTCGCGGCCCCAGCCGGACTGCTTGTTGCCACCGAAGGGGATGGCCGGATCCACCGCGGCGTGGCAGTTGATGCTGACCTGGCCGGCGTCGATCATGCCCGCCATCCTGTGCGCAACGGAGATATCCCGCGTCCAGACGCTGCCCGAGAGTCCGTAGATGCCCTTGTTTGCCTCGTCCGCAACGGCCTGAAGCTCCGAATCGCCGAAGGACTGGGCACACAAAACGGGCCCGAAGATCTCCTCCCGCGCAATCTGCATGTCCATGCTGGTCTTGCTGAACAGCGTCGGCTTGACGAAGAAACCGCGCCCGGGCAGTGCTTCGCCGCCACACACGAGTTCGGCGCCCGACTTCCTTCCCGACGCCACATAGCCCATCACGCGCTCGCGTTGTTCTGCCGAGATCAGCGGGCCCAGGTCGCTGTCCGGACTCAGGCCGGGGCCGATGCGGAACTTGCCCGCCATGTCGCCAACGCGGCTGACGACCTTGTCGAAGATGTCCCTGTGAACGAACAGGCGGGTGCCCGCCATGCAGTTCTGGCCCTGCAGGAAGAATGCCCCGCGGGTGACGCCGGGTATGACCCTGTCGAGGTCCGCGTCGGGGAAGACCACCATCGGCGACTTGCCGCCAAGTTCGAGCGTAACCCGCTTGAGGTTGCCGGCCGCCGCGCTGATGATCTTCTTGCCGACCTCCGTGGACCCGGTGAAGGCAATCTTGTCCACATCAGGGTGAGAGGCCAGCGCGGCGCCCGCCGATTCGCCGAGCCCGGGCACGATGTTGATCACACCGTCGGGGAACCCCACCCGCTTGATCAACTCGCCCAGGAACAGGGCGGTGAGTGGTGTCTGTTCCGCCGGTTTGAGGACGACCGTGCAGCCGGCAGCAAGGGCGGGGCCCAGCTTCAGCGTCGCCATGATCAGCGGCGCGTTCCAGGGAATGATCGCACCCACGACGCCGATCGGTTCCCGGCGGGTGTAGGTAAGTGACTCCCCGTTGCGCACGCCGCCCGGGGAGACGGGTATCGTGTCGCCCGTGATCTTGGTGGCCCAGCCCGCGTAGTAGCGGAGGAAGTCGCAGCCGAAGGATGCGATCGAATAGTGGGCCACCATCAGGGGCATGCCGTTGTCCAGGGTCTCCAGCTCACTGGCCAGGGCGATGTTGGCCTCGAGCTCATCGGCGAGTTTCCAGATCAGCTTCGTCCGCTCATGGGATGTCAGCTTCGACCACTCACCGCGGAACGCCTTGCGAGCCGCCTGGACGGCACGGTCGATGTCCTCCTTGCCACCGCCGGCTACTCGAGCCAGATGCGCCTCGGTGGCCGGATCGAAGACGTCGATGGTCTCGCCGGCAGCCGACGGGGCCCACTGCCCCCCGATCAGCAGGCGGTGATCGCGGGCCAGGAAAGCCCGGGCATCAGGGCTTGCTGTAAAGTTCTGGGCGGCGGCGCTCATGGAACATCTCCGGGTGCGAGGCCGGGCAGCATAATTCCCGGCGCCGGCCCTAGGCAAGGCAGGGACTACTGCCCGCGCTTGCCCTGTACAATGCTGCGTTACCGGAACCCTGACCAAATCCAACAACAACCGACAGAGGGACACGACCATGGCGATCAAGGTTGGCGACAGACTGCCCGCCGGCAAGTTCGGCATCATGACCAAGGACGGACCTGGCTCGATTTCGACCCAGGACCTGTTTTCAGGCAAGAAGGTCGTGTTCTTCTCCGTGCCTGGAGCGTTCACTCCCACCTGCTCCAACAGCCATCTCCCCGGCTATGTGAAGCACGCTGCCGACATCAAGGCCAAGGGCGTGGACACGATCGCCTGCATGTCCGTCAACGACGTCTTCGTGATGGATGCCTGGGGCAAGGACCGGGGAGTGGGCGACAAGGTGCTGATGCTCGCCGATGGCAATGGCGAGTTTACCCGCGCGCTCGGGCTCGAGCTGGATGCCAGTGGATTCGGCATGGGGCACCGCAGTCAGCGGTTCTCCATGGTGGTCCATGACGGAATCGTCAGGGAGCTCAACGTGGAGGCGCCGCGCGAATTCAAGGTGAGTACGGCGGAGTGCGTCCTGGGTCAGCTCTGATCGGGAGCCGGTTCGGGAGTCCGATTACAGAAGCAGTCCAGGCAGGAAGATTCCGATGGAAGAGACCCAGGTGGTTCAGACGCTGCCGTTCGTCTACGCGGTATTCAAGTACATTCACATCCTGTTGTTCGTGTACTGGCTGGGCGGGGACGCGGGCGTGTTCTACTCCAGCACGTTCGTGATCAACGACAAGCTCTCGCGTGACTCGCGCCTGACGGCGTTCAAGATCTTCCTGAACCTCGACATGTTGCCGCGGTATTGTCTGGCCCTGATGCTGACGGTCGGTGGCATCCTTGCCGAGTTCGTGGGCTACGAGCACCCGACGTGGCAGATGATCGGGATCGTTGCCCTCGGCCCGATCTGGGTCTGGGTGGTGCACATGGTCCATGCCAAGGAGGGCACGGATTTCGGACGGGCCCTGGCGAAAGGGGACTACTGGTTCCGCTTCGTGATGATCTTCGCCCTGCCGGCCTCGGTCGTGTACCACTGGGTTACCGGTCCGTTGAAGCCGTTCCCCTGGCTTGCCGCCAAGCTGCTGATCTTCTCCTTCCTGATCTTCTGCGGGTTCATGATCCGCAAGAATCTGCCGCCCTTCATCGAGGGCTTCCGGATGATGGCAGGGCAGGGCGTGACCCCCGAGAGCGACAGCAAGATGTACCACGGCCTGATGGCCTGCCGCCCGTACGTCTGGGCCATCTGGGCGGGTGTGGCGCTGTCGGCGTTCCTCGGTGTCTGGAAGCCGGGGAGCTGAGCCCGGGCTCCGGGATTCAACGGGTCAGCCAGTAGGTGAGGCCGGCCATGGCCGCCGATCCTGCGATCAGCGCCGCGACCGGCAGGAAGTCCCCGGCATAGAGGTAGCCGGCCAGGATGCTGAAGCTCCCGCTCAGCACCAGCGCCATTGAACCGGACAGCCCTGCCGCCGTGCCCGCGATGTCGGGCCGGCAATTCACGGCCCCGGCCACCGATAACGGAGTCTGTATTCCAGCGCCGAACATGAGCAGGGTGAGCGGACCGAGGAGCCCCGCCAGCGTGACCCCGGACGTGGCGACATCGATCAGCAGGGCGATCCCCGAGCAGACGATCAGCACGGTCCCGGCCAGCAGGATCCGCCGCACTCCAAACCGGCTGGTCAAGCGGGCCCCGGCTGTAGCACCGGCCACGTAGACCAGCCCCATCCCGCCCCAGATGGCGCCGAAGCGCGCCTCGTCGATGGCCAGGTGGTCGGCGAAGACCACGGCGGCCACGGCCAGGAAGGCGAAGAAGCACCCCTGCATGAACGCGTACATGAGCGTGTAGCCGAGGAATACCCGGGAGCGCAGCAGCTGGCCATAGCTCGCGATCCAGTGCTGTGGGGGAACGTCCGTGGGCACATTGCGCCGGGTTTCGGCAAGTCGTACCGACATGGCGATCGTCACCCCGAGGCCGAGGAGGGCGCTGGCGACGAACACCGACTGGGGGCCTGCTGCGGCAGTGAGGAACCCGCCAGCCAGCGGACCGACGACCGGCGCCACGCCCATCGCAGCGCCAATCCACGCCAGCGCACGGACTGCCCCGAGCGCGTCGTGGGTGTCCCGCACGATCGCCCGGGAGCCGACGGTTCCGACACTGACGCCGAGTGCCTGGAGGGTCCGGCAGGCCAGCAGGGCGGGGAAGCTTGTGGCAATGGCGCAGGCCAGGCTGGCCAACGTGAACAGGATGAATCCCGCCACGATCACCGGACGACGGCCGTGGCGGTCGGCCAGGGCGCCCGCCAGCGGTTGCCCGACACCCAGGCCGAACAGGTAGGTGGCGATCAGGAACTGGGCCTGCCCCTGGTCGATGGCGTAGTGCTCCGCGAGCGCGCCCAGCGTTGGCACGACCACGATCATGCCGAACGGCGACAGGGAACTCGCCAGGCTGAGCAGCCAGAGCGATGGCGCCGGCCGGGTCGTCAACGGAGCCGTTTCTCGATCTCCGGGATGATTTCGAACAGGTCGCCGACCAAGCCGATATCCGCAATCTCGAATATCGGTGCGTCCCCGTCCTTGTTCACGGCGACGATCGTGCCCGCATCCTTGATCCCCGTCAGGTGCTGGATGGCGCCCGAGATGCCGAACGCCATGTACAGCTCCGGGGCGATGATCTTGCCTGTCTGGCCGACCTGCATGTCATTGGGCACGAAGCCGGCGTCCACGGCGGCCCGGGAAGCGCCGACTCCGGCACCAAGGCGCTCGGCGAACTGGAACAGCAGGGAGAAGTTCTCCGCGCTGCCGACCCCGCGGCCCCCGGACACCACCAGCCGAGCGGTCTGCAGGTCCGGACGGTCGGTCTTGCCGGTGCGCAGTTCGACGAACCGGGTGTGGGTCGGCGCGGCGGCCTGGGCCGGCATTTCGCGGATCGGAGCCGAACCTCCGGCGGCTACCGGCTTGAACGAGGCGCCGCGGACCGTCGCCATCACCTTCGTTCCGGCGGGAACCTCGACGGTGACGATGGCATTGCCGGCATAGATCGGTCGCTGGAACGTGCGAGGACCGAGCACACTCATCACGTCACTCAGCTGGGGAACGCCCACGAGGGCCGCGACGCGGGGCAAGAGGTCCTTGCCGAACGTGGTGGACGGTGCCAGGACGTAGTCGTAGTCGGCCGCCAGGGCCGCTATCCGGGGGGCGAGGATGGCGGCCAGGGCGGGGCCATGCGCCGGGTCCGTCACCGTGACCACGGCCGACACCCCGTCCAGTGCGGCAGCCTGGGCGGCGACTGCGCTCGTGTCACTGCCGAGGACGACCACGTCCACCGTGGCCGGCGCAATGGC
>Ga0268299_1004196_pt1 | contig 11660 bp, 7 predicted proteins | sample NOBtaG_FD_193484 | JGI IMG/M metagenome (GOLD analysis project Ga0268299, IMG submission 193484) | Activated sludge microbial communities from bioreactor in Nijmegen, Gelderland, Netherland - NOB reactor | ecosystem: Engineered > Bioreactor > Aerobic > Activated sludge | place: Netherlands... | reverse complement strand
AGCTCGAGCGACGCGACGCCATAGTCGTCGCTGGCGAGTGCCTCGATGGTGACCTCCTCGAGCGACGTCACCTTGGTGTCGCGACCCGGCGTCCGGATCTGCACGGTCGGGGCGCGGTCCTCGAGCGCCTCCACGGCGTACTGCACGCCACCGGAGACCTTGCTGCCGTCCGCCGCCACCAGGTCGATGCGATAGAACCCGCTCTTCGCCAGCGTGAACCGTCCGGCGAGCGTGCTGTCGTCGCGCACACCGAGCGCGACCACCTTGCCGTCGTCGAACACCAGCGTGCCCGACCGCACCGGCATGGTGATGCGCGGTTCGATCGTGACCTGCGTGCCCTTCACCGCCGCCACGTCGCCCCCGTCCTCGATCCGCTCCATCGTGCGGCCGGTGAACGCCGGGAACCGGAGTTCCACGGCCACGGCCGTCACCGCAGGGAGGTCGGTGATGCGGAGGTGGAAACTCTCGGAGCGCACACCGTTGGATTCGACGTAGTACTCCGTCGGTGCGACGAGGTCGTAGAGCCGGCCGGCGAACGCACCCTCGAGTGCATCGCGCCCCATCGGCAGCCGCACCCACTCGGCCGCGCTGTCGCTGCGGAACACGAGTTCCGCCCCGTCGGCGCTGAAGTTCGCCAGTGTCGCGCGGATGTCGAGCGCCCCGCCGCGCGGCACGTCGGCATCGCCGGGCTCCACCATGACCGCCGGTGCCGGCGGTGTGGCGGCGATCGCGATGGACCACGGCGCGAACAACACCTGCGCCGACTCCCGCAGTCCCTGGGGCCCGAAGGCGAGCAGCAACGTGGCCACCACCACGGCGGCAGCGAGCACCTTCTGCGCCCGCAGTTCCCGCGGCCGCTCGAGCCGGCGCTCCTGTGCGATCGGGGCGAGGTCCTTCGCCACCCGCTCCACCACGCGTGCCGTCAGCGCGGGCGACGCCTGCTGCGCCTCCGGCTGGTTCAGCTCATGCACGGCCGAGATGAGCGCCTGTCGCAGTCCGGGCGCGCGCTCCTCCACGTACAGCGCGAACTCCGCGTCGCTCGCGCGCCGGATCAGCGGCAGCACCAGCCAACGCAGCATCGCGGCCGCGACGATCCCGTACCCGAGCACCCGCACGACCCACACGGTCGCCCCCGTGGTGCCGGCGACCGCCGTCACGAGCTGCCCCAGCAGCACCGCCGCGACGATCGCGAGCGCCACGATGGCCGCCGCCTCGAGCAGCAGCCGGCGTTGCCGCTGGCGCCGCAGTTGCGCGAGGAGGAAATGGAGGTTCGAGATTGCCGTCATGCCTGGCTCCGCTCGGGTGAGACGATGGTGGCACGCCGGGCCCGTCCGCGCCAGCCCTGCGACGCGATGACGGTCTCGGCCAACAACAGCAGTGCGACGAACGCGAGCAGCCAGCGCCAGAGGCGCTGGCGGGATTCCAGTTCGATCGACGTGGCCGCCGTGACACCGCGGAACGTCGAGTCCGTCGACTCCCCGACGCCGAGCAGCAGCTCGGTGGGGTCCGCCGGCGTGAGATCGGACTCGGCGGGACCCACGTTCACCGCCACGCGGTCACGCGGTGCGCCTTCCACCCGACCCTCATACGCGCCGTACACCCCGACTTGTTCAAGGATCACCGCGGCGCGGCTCGCGCCCGCGCCCGCACCGGGCCTGAGCAAGTCGCCGTCTGGCGCGGCGATCACCGGATCCTGACGGATCGCTTGCGGGGCCCAGCTCTCGCCGGTGCGGCGCCAGAGCGGCGTCGATTCGTGTCCGGCGCCGTGCAGCACCACGCGCCGCATCAGCGGCAGGAACGCCGGCTGCAGCGGGAAATCGCTTTCGCGGGCGTCGGGGCTGAGTGCGATGAGCAAGGTGCGCCCCTCACCGGCGCGTGATTCCAGGATCGCGGGCGATCCGTCGTCGAATCGGGCGAGCACGTCCGCCCCGACGGCGGGATCGAGTCTCGCGTATCTATAGAAGCGCGGCGCCACCAGCGCCGCCTGCGTACTGCGGAACGGCGCGAACAACGGATGCTCGTCGCGGATCTCGCCGAGCAGGGCGCCACCGGCCGTGCGACGATCGGCGAGTCCGGTCGGGGTCGCCACGTTCGCCACCACGCTGCGCCGCTCGGCCAAGCGCGGCCCCACGATCACCGCGACACCGCCGCCGTTCGCCTGCCAAGTGCCGAGTGCGGCAGCGGCGGCACCGGTGGGTGGCGCCGCGTCCCAGAACACGACCAACGCCGCGCGGCTCAGGGCGGCGGCATCGACCGTGCCGGGACGGCGGCGCTCCACCCGCACCGCAGGCGCTCGGCCGATCCCGAGTGCGCGCTCGAAGTACAACGTCTCCTCCCGCGGGACCTCGTCGGCGGCCACCAGCAACACGGTGAGCGCGTCATCGGCGGGCAGCGTGAAGCGCAGCGTGTCGTCGGCCGCGAGGGCATCGCCGCTGAGGCTCACCACGCCGTCCACCACGGTCGCTGGCGCCGGGACCGCATCGAACGCCACCGTGAGTTCGCCACTCGCCGGCAGCGTGGCCGTGCGCGTGCCCGCATCGCGTCCCGCCAGGCGCAGCGAGAGCGTGACCGGCCGCCCCGCGGCGAGGTCGCGCGTGACGACCCGGGCCTGCACCTGCAGCTGCACCCGCTCGCCGCTGACGACACGCCGTGCCTCCACGCTCCGCAGGCTGGTGTTGGGTCGTGTGTCGCCGCCCACGACGATGGTGCGGAGCGGAAGTCCGGCGGGCAACTCGAGTCCCGCCACGCCGGTGAGTCCACTGCGCTGCAGGTCGGTGATGAGCGTGATCGAGGGTGCGCCAGCCGGTGCGGAGATCAGTGCGCTGCGGGCCACGCGCAACGCGGCCCCGAATCCGGTGCCACGCGCGACCGGGCGCGTCGCCTCGATGAGCGCGCGCACGCTGGCGCGGTCGCGCGTCCAGGTCTGCGCGATCGTCGCCTCCTCGTCGAACAGCACGAGCGCGACCTGGTCGTCGCCGCCGAGGGCGTCGAGGACGGCGCGTGCGGAGTCCTGGGCCGCCGCCCAGGTGTCGCCGTGTCCCATCGAGAGCGAGCGATCGAGTGCGATCACGACCCGCTGCGCGCGCGAGTCCGCCGTCATCTCCGCCGTGTTGCCGACGAACGGCCGCGAGAACGCGAAGACCAGCAGCGCCACGGCCAGGGCCCGCAGCAGCAGCAGCGGCCAGTCCGTCACCTTGCGTCGGTCCGACGTCCGGATGGGCAAGCGCACGAGGAACATCAACGAGGGGAACCGCGTTGGGGTCTCCTCGTTGCGGTCACGCAGGTGCATGAGCAGCGGGATGCCCAGGGCGGCGAGGCCGGCGAGGAAGGCGGGGACGAGGAATCCCATCAGCGCACCCGGCTCCGCGAGAGGCGGAGATCGAGATACCGGTACAGCGCGCCATCCAGCGGTGCGTCGGTACGCAGCGGGATGTAGTCCACCCCCGCCGCCGCGAAGCGGGTCTCCAATGCCGTGCGATGGGCGCGCCACATCGCCTGGTAGCGCTCCCGCAGGTCCTCCGGACGCAGCGGCAGGCGCAGCCCGCTCTCATTGTCCTCGAACACCGCGGCCGACTCGAACGGGAACTCCTCCTCCGCGCGGTCGAGCAGGTGGAAGACCAACACATCGTGGCCGCGGGCGCGGAGGATATCCACCGAACGCCCGATCGCCGTGGGCTCGTCGTAGCAGTCGGTGACCACCACCACGATGCCGGGGCGCGTGGCGACATCCGCCACCCGGTCGATGGCGAGCGGCAGCTTGCCCTCCCCGCGCGGTGTCGCGCGGCCCAGGGCGTGCATGATCAGGTTGAGATGCCGCGTGCTCGGCGGGATCATCTCCACCAACGCGTCGGCGAACGTCGCCAACCCGATGCGGTCGCCCTGCCGCTGCGACAACCAGGCGAGGCAGGCCACGAGCATGCGGGCGTACGCGAACTTGTTGATGGCGGCACTGCCGTAGTCCATCGAGCCCGAGACATCGAGCGCGAACAGCACGCCGGCGTTCGTGTCGGCCTCGTACTCCTTGATATAGAAGCGGTCGGTGCGTGCGTACGCCTTCCAGTCGATCCGGCGCAGGTCGTCCCCCGGCTGGTACTGGCGATGCTCGGCGAAATCGAGCGACAGTCCCTTGCGCGCCGACCGATGCAGCCCGTGCATGAACCCGTCCACGACCGTGCGCGCGAGCAGCGGCAGGTCCGAGATGCGGGCCAGCAGGGCCGGATCGAGCAGGCGCTCGTGGGACGGTGCACTCATAGCGACGACCGCGGCACGGGCACGGCGGCGACGAGCCGCTCGATCACCTGATCGGTGGTCACCTTCTCGGACTGTGCCTGGAAGTTGAGGATCACGCGATGCCGCATCACGGGCCGCGCCAGCGCCTGCACATCCTCGTAGCCCACGTGCGCGCGCCCCTGCAGCAGCGCGCGCGCCTTGGCCCCGAGCACCAGCGACTGCGCGGCGCGCACGGAGGCCCCGTAGTTGACGTACTGCCGGACGAAGTCCGGCGCCCCCGGCGCCGGGCGGGTCGCGCGCACCAACGAGACGGCGTAGCGGGTGACCGCATCCGCGACCGGCACACGACGCACGACCTTCTGGAACGCCAGGATCTCGGCCCGCGAGACCACCGGCTGCACGGCGTCCGGCGGCAGGGCGGTCGTCGCCTTCACCACGGCCACCTCGTCCTCCTCCGGCAGGTAGTCGAGGAAGACCTCGAGCATGAAGCGGTCGAGCTGCGCCTCGGGCAACGGGTACGTGCCCTCGAGCTCGATCGGGTTCTGGGTCGCGAAGACGAAGAACGGCGGTTCGAGCTCGTAGGTGCGCCCCTGCACCGTGACGCGCTTCTCCTGCATGGCCTCGAGCAGCGCCGACTGCGTCTTGGGCGGTGTGCGGTTCACCTCGTCGGCGAGGAGCACGTTGGCGAACACCGGGCCCGCCATGAACGCGAGCCGCCGGTGACCGGTCGTCGGGTCGTCCTGGATCACGTCGGTACCGGTCACGTCGGACGGCATGAGGTCCGGCGTGAACTGGATGCGCGAGAACTTGAGGTCGAGCGCCCGCGCCATCGTCGAGATCAACAGGGTCTTCGCGAGGCCCGGCACGCCCACGAGCAGGCAGTTGCCACCGGCGAAGAGCGCGATGAGCGCCTGCTCCACCACGGCATCCTGGCCCACGATCACCTTGCGCAACTCGCTGGTGATGCGACGACTGGCCGCGTGCAACCGATCAGCCAGCGCGCCGTCGTCGAGTCCGGCGAGGGCGTCTGCGGGCGCGGGGGTGGGTGCGGTCACGAGCGGGTCTCCAGGTGTGGCGGGTGGATAAGGAACGACGGTCAGCGACTGAGTGCGTAGACGATGTAGTTGATGCCCAGCTTGTACGCTTCGTTGGTGAGGTCCACCGGGAACAGGCCCTGCCCCGAGAACTCCCAGTACTCCGACAGGTCGTTGTCGCGGTTCGCCAGCGCGATCATGCGTTTCTTGGGATCGTTGTCCTCGAACAACGCCCAGAAGCTGGGCATGTACTCGCCGTACGATTGCAGCGCGTCAGGTTGCGGGATGCGGTAGAACGCGTCGAAGATCGGATGCGTGCCGTCGAGCCGCACCCAGCGCAGCTCAGGCAGCACCAGCTGCATCTGGAACTCGAGGTTCCCCCATTCCCGCGGCCCGCGGAAGTCATCGAAGATGATGAAGCCGCCCTTGCCCAGGTACGCGCGCAGCGCCACGACATCCGGCTCCTGCATCCGCCAGAACCCCGGCTCCGCCATGTAGGCGACGGGGTACTTGAAGAGGTCCTTGTCGGTGAGCGCGAGGATCACGCTCTCGGCCGTCCGCGGACGCACCGCGGTGAGTTCCTCCAGGATCTTGGTGAAGTTGCGTTCGCCGCGCGGGTAGTCGTGTGACCACGGCGGTCCGCCGCGGGAGCGGAACCCGAAGTCCATGCCCATCTCGTAGCGGATGCGGGCGAACGTGAACCGCCCGTCGTAGCGCGGGTTCTCGCCGGGCTCGGCCACCACATCGCCGCCGCGCTGCCGACGCCCCTGCGCCGCGGACTCGCCGGGCACCGCACCCGCGAGGAGCATGGCAGCGGCGGTGCCGACGATGGCGCCGAACACCCGCGTGCGCCACGCGACCGGCATCACATTCGCCGGGCAGCGCCCCGGCTCGGCGCGCGTCATGGTGCCCCTCCCGGCGGCGCCGCCTTGCGGATGTCGAGCAGCAACAGCTGCGCCTTCTCGAACGTCGGTGCCTGCTCCAGGATCCCCAGCACCTCGCGGCGGGCGGCGGCGCGATCGCCGGCTCCGAGCAGCGCCCGCGCCAACTCGACCCGGGCGCCGAGCACGTCCGTGGGACCGAGCGCCAGGATCACGCGCCGCTCGCGCACGGCCGTCGCATGGTCACCGAGCCGTGCCGACGCCTCGGCGAGCGTCACGTGCGACGCCACGTCGTACGGCCAGATCCAGAGCAGGCGCTCGAGCGCATCGGCCAGTCCACGATCGTCCTTGGCCACCTCACGGGCCAGCACCTCGTCGCGGATCGGTGCGATCGCCGCGTCGCCCGCCGGCTCGGCCGCGAGCTGCACCCCGTCGAACTTCGCCTTCACCCACGCATCGAAGCGCGTGTCGAACGCCGGGAGCGCGGTCTTGAGCACACGGGCGAACACCTGCTCCGTGGTCCAGCCGTCCCGCCAGCCGCGCAGCATCGCCGCCAGCGCGCCGGCACCGAACTGCGACTCGATCATCTCGCAGACCAGCGACGCGTGGTAGTAGCTCAGGCCCACTTCCATCGGATTGCGCGGACGGACGAAGCCGTCGTTGAGCTGGCTCACCGGACGCAGGAAGTTGGCGCGCAGCGCGGAGAGGTATGCCCCCGTGGCCTCCGCGCCCCAACCCCGCCGCGCGCGGCGCTCCTCGAGCACCGACGCCCCCTCGGAGAACCAGCGCGGCACGCGGTTGGCCGAGAGTCCGAGCGTGAACGTGTGCGCCAGCTCATGCCAGGCGGTCGACCCCCAGTTGAACGTGCCGGGATCGCGCGCCGACGGCGCGTCCATCGCGAGGACGCGCCCGAAGCTCACGCCGAGCGCACCGAGTCCGGTCAGGCCGACGGTGCGCACGGAGAAGTCGGCGTGCCGCTGGTAGATCTCCAGGCGGATCGGCGCGGCCGGCCGGTAGTCGTACCGCGCCGCGAGCTTGTCGTAGGCCTCCTCGAGCAGTGGCGCGAGGTACGGCAGGAGCACCTCCGCCTCGCGCGCGGTCGCCACGAACTCGAAGCGTCCCAGCCGCACGGTGCGGAAGCCACCCAGCACGTCGAGGAGGTCGAGCGTGTTCTTGTGCCAGAGGTTGAACGGATCGATCGCGAACGCCCGTTCGATCCTCGCACGTCCCGCGGCGATCTCGCCGGTGCGCAGCTGGTTGGTGCCCACAGCGCCAAGGGCCGGGACCGACAGCGAATCCATCGCCAGTGCCTGCTCGGCGAACCGCTCCGCGTCCCCGTACCGGCGCTGCCGGGCCGCGGCCTCGGAGAGCGTGACATAGAACGCGGCCGGCGCGGGCGAGAGGCGTTCGGCCCGCGCTCGCGCCACGCGATACCCGGCGCTGTCGCCCGTGACCCACGCAACCGCGCCCACCACCGCCCAGGCATCGATCGCGCTGCTGTCGACCGCCAGCGCCTTCCTCGCCGCCACCAACGCGGAATCGTTCCGCTCCGCCTCGAGATGCAGCTTCGCGATGAACAGGTGCGCCGGGACCAGCCGCGCATCGAGCTCCACCGCCTCACGGGCCTTGGCGAGTGCATCACCCTGCCCCGAGAACTCCATCACGCGTGCCAACCCCAGCGTCGCCCACGGATGCTTGGGGCTGCGCCTGAGCACCGCCTGATAGCCAACCTGCGCGTCCGGACCGTTGTACTTGTCGAGCAGGAGGTCGGAGGCGCGCAGCGCCGCCTCCACGAACGTCGAATCCGCCGCCGTGCCCGCGTCGAACGCCCGGAGCGCCGAGCGCACCGCGCTCGCGTCGCTGCTGGAGACGAGCAGGTACGCCCGCCCGGCCGCGACGTGGTCGCGCGCGCTCCAGCCGCTGCCGCCGCGTCGGTATTCCGCCAGCAACGCGTTCGCGTCCCGCGTCGCAGCTGCGCGATCACCGCGCCGCGCGGCCGCCTCGGCGCGCTCGACCCGCGCCGTCCGCGACTCGGCTGGCTGTGCGTGCAGCGACGCGCCGACTGCCGCGAGCAGGATCGCCACCCGCAGCGACAGCGCCGCGCGACGCCGGACCGTGCGGCCGCTACCGCACATGGAAGCGCCGTGCGGACTCACGGTGTGCCTCCGGCGGCCCGGATCGCGGCGGTCTTCTCCGCGATCGCGAGCAGGAGTCGTTCGAGTTCCGCCTCGTACTCCGCCGGCGGCAGGGTCTCCTTCCGCTTCCGCAGCGCCTCGAGCTGCTCCTCGAGCGCCTTGCGCTCCGCGACCAGGGCCACGACACGGGGATCCCCGCTCGAGACGGCGGCCGCATACACCACGCGCGCCGCGAGCACGGAGTCGCTGACCACGGCGTGCTCGGTGAGCATCTGCCGCGCCGTCTCGTAGACCTTGGCGGTCTCGCGCGTCGCGTACGCGAACGATTCCAGCACCGTGAGCCGGCCATCCTTGTCGGTGTCCGCCTCGGCGTTCTGGAACCCGCGCACGAAGTGCTCGGAGAACCGTGATTCGTTGCGCTCGAACGGGGTCCGCGTGGCGGCGAGCACGATCCGGTTCGGACCCTTGAGGGTCGTCACGAAGTCCCCGCTCGCACTGGCCGCCGCCACGAACACCACCGTCTGCCGGGCGAAGCCCGAGAGCCATGCGGCGAAGTCGCCGGCGGTGGGATCCACGCCCGGGAGATTGACGCGCGAGCCCGCACCCTCGCCGCTGCCATGGCCGATGAGCACCACGACGACCACGTCACCGGGACCGACGCGTTGCGACAGCCGCAGGAAGGCCTGTGCCACCGCGTCCTTGGTCGCGCGGATGGCACGCTGTTCCGGGTCCTTCGCCGTATCCTCCGCCAGCCAGATGACCGACGAGTCCGCCGCACGCCACTGCGTCCGTGCGATGGTGCGCAGCGCCGCCCCCTGTGCGGCGAACGCGGTCGAGTACTGTGGCTCGCCGCCGAGCCCGGTGATGATCACGGCGTGCGTGCGCTGCGCCGACAGCACCGACGCGGTGACCACGCTCAGGAGGAGGGCCGCTAGGCCCCGGCGCATCATGCCATCCCCCGCGAGCGACGGAGCTGCCACTCCGCTCCCAGGAGCACGGCCAGCAGCAGGAACACCACCGGCATGTCCCAGAGGTCGAGCGCCTCGCGCACCGTCACCCCGCTCTCGGTGTAGAGCACGTCCTCGGCCAACCGCTCGGACTCGGCGAGCGGATAGTACCGGCCACCCGTCTCCTCGGCGATGCGGCGCATGAGCGGTGCGCGAAGCTCCGCCTGCTCGACGTCCGCTCCCTGGTCGTCCGCGAGCAGCACGCTGGGGCTCGCCGCGACGGTGTCGCGCCCACGACGCGATTCCGCGCCGAGCGTGTACACGCCCGCCTCCTCGGCGACGAACCGCCCGCTGTACACGCCGTTCTCCGCCAGCGACCACTCGAGCGGCACCTCCGTCTCGCGTCCCGACGGCGTGGTGACCCGCGCGACCACCACGGCATCGTTGATGTCGAGGAACTGTTCGTCGGCGACACGCGCCCGCAGCTCCACTGCCTCACCCGGCGCGACGCGTGCCGGCACCGCCGCGATCTCCACCCGCTCGGGGCTCTCCTCCGTCAACGAGCGCGCGAGCTGCCGCCATAGCGTGGAGTGCGTGCGATCGTCCACCGCGATGTCCGCGTGCATCTTCCACAACCAACTGTCCTGCGGCGAGAAGACGAACGCCGTCCCGCGTCCGAAGCGCTGCGACGCCAGCACGGTCTGGTCGGTGGTCTGGCCCTCGATGCGGCCGGTGAGCAGCGCCGTCGCGCCGGGCCGCAGCGAGCCGATGGCGTTCACCACCGTCAGCGGCGGCAGCGAGTCCCATTTGTGCGCGGACGCGCTGTCGGAGCCACCGAGCTGCAGCGCCGACGACGCGAGGCCGGCCACGGTCGGACGGATGCGCAGTTCCATCGGCGCCGCGTCCACGTCGCGCGGTGAACGGTCCAGCGCCACCGGGAGCACCTCGGCCACGGGCGTCCCGCGATACCCGCCCTCGGCCAGCGCCGCGCGGCCGCCGATCACCATCAGGCCGCCGCCACGCTGGCTCACGAACTCCCCGAGCATGCGCAACTGGTCCGGCGTGAAGAACGAGGCTTCGATGCTGCCGAGGATCACGCCACGGAACCCGAACAACTCCTCGCGGCTCGCCGGGAAGCCGCTCACGAGCTCGAGCGAATCGCGCACCCCCAGACGCAGGTACTTCTGCTCGGCGCTCCGCAGCAGCGCGACGAGGTTCAGCGCCGAGTCCACCGCGATGGCCCGACGCAGGAATCCGAGTTCGGGGCGCGGCTCCCCTTCCACGTACAGGATGCGATCCGGACCTGCCCGCACCTGCACGAGGCCGTGTGCCTCGTTGTTCTCCGGCACCGTCTCGCGGTCGAGCGGCGTGGCCCGCACCGTGATGCGATGCGTGCCGGCCTCGAGTTCCTCCAGGCGGAGGCGCGCCCGCATGGTCTCCTCGCGCGCAGGGAGCTTCACGGTCTCCGTCGCCACCACGCGCCCATCCGACTCCGCGGTCAGCACGATCGACTCGTTGGCGACACCGCGCAGGCGCAGCGTGACATCCACCAGCAGGTTCGCGCCCACCAGCGGCCGCGCCGGCAGCAGCACGCGCTCGATCGCGACATCGCGCGGGAAACGTTCGAGTCCCGCGCCGACGGTGTAGACGGGCACCTTGCGGGCGCGCAGCGCGATCAACGCGGGGTCGAGCTCGCGGCCACCGTTGTCGGCACCGTCGGAGACGACGATGATGCCGGAGAGCGGGAGGCCCGCCAGTTCCTGCCGCGCGCCGTCGAGTGCGCTCGCGAGGTCGGTGCGGGTGCCGGCGGTCTGGTAACCGGCCGCCGAGGCCGCCGGGCGGACGTCCGCCGCGAACCGATAGAACCGCAGCGCAAACCGCTCCCCGAGTGCCTGGACGAGGGCGGCCGAGTCGGCGAAGCTGCGCGCCACCAGCTCGGCGCGTGTCTGTTCGCCGCCATCCTTGAGCGCCATCGACCGCGAGTCGTCGAGCAGGATCGCAAGCACGTTGCGTTGCGGCACCGCGCTGGCGACCACCAGCGTGGGACGGAGCAGCGCGCCCACCACCAGGAGCAGCGTGGCGGCGCGCAGCGCCGTGAGCACGGCGCGGTGCACGCCGGACAGGCCTTGCACCCGCTGGTACGACCACACCGCGAGCCCGAGCGCGAGGAGCAGCACCGTGACGATCAGCCAGGCCGGCGCCACCGGACTCCACACGAGTTCCCCCCGCTCCCAGACCCGAGTCGGATACTTGAACAGCAGGGAGAGGAACGCGTCCATGGATGGGATTACGGGGGCGGTCGGGGTTACGCTGGCGCGGTGGTGTGCGCTGGGCGAGCGAATGTAGCGCCGGGGCGTGGGTACCGCCGGGAGTGACGGAACGGCATCTTCCTTAGGTACCCGGGGCATCAAGGAGCGTTGCTGACGTGCGGAT
>Ga0268299_1004195_pt1 | contig 11663 bp, 11 predicted proteins | sample NOBtaG_FD_193484 | JGI IMG/M metagenome (GOLD analysis project Ga0268299, IMG submission 193484) | Activated sludge microbial communities from bioreactor in Nijmegen, Gelderland, Netherland - NOB reactor | ecosystem: Engineered > Bioreactor > Aerobic > Activated sludge | place: Netherlands... | reverse complement strand
CCAGGAGCACCGACACCGGTATCCCTGAGCTTCCCCCCAGGCCGGCGCTGGTCGGGTCACCCGGCTGGGGGACCAGGGCCACCGCCTGCCCCGACGACAGGGCGTAGGCCCGGGGCCCGGCCGGTTCCAGAACCGTTCCCGCCGGTGCTGCCACCGGCCCGGAGCCGGCCACGACCGTGAGCCCTGCCGGGCTCACGGCCAGCAGCCACGCGGTGGTGGCGCCGGCCGCCCGGCGGGCCTGGTCGACGACGGTCTGGATCGTGAGGTGGGCGACGGTATCCCTCATGACGGTATGCGATACAATCGTAGAGGTTCGGGAATCGGGCCGGGCGGATACCGATTGGTTCCGTTCAGGTCCGGGCAGATGTACCCGAGAGGGGCCAGTCCCTCAGGCCGAGCCGAGAAATAGCCGAGGTGGTTGTTGTTCGCATGGCGCTCACGGAGGGTAGTGGCGATATCGTAGGGCGGCGGTTGTGTTAGGGGGGCGACATAAGCGCAGGCAGTTCCAGAGTCTCAGGCCCAGCTCCCAGGAGTAGAACGCACGGTGGACAAGAAAAGGCAGCTTCTCGATGCGGCAGAGCGTGTCTACTGCAGCCACGGCAACCTCGGCCTCACCGTCCGGCGCCTGGCTGCGGAGGGTGACACCACCAGCCAGACCATCTACACGTACTTCGGTAGCCGGGACGCGGTGATCGTGGCGATGTACGACCGGTCGATGGCCGGGGCCCAGCGCCTGTTGGAGCAGCTGAGCGAGAACCTCCGTTCAGCCGCCGGCGGCGAGGATCCCCGGGCCCGTCTGGTCTCCACCGCCCTGGCCTACCGCACCTACTGCCTCGAGAACCCCGCCCACTACAAGATGCTGGCCGAGGGCAAGGGCCCGGAGGGCACCGAGCCCGACGAGGCCCTGCGCCTCCAGGCCCAGCTGGTCGACATCATCGAGCAGGCCCAGCTGGCCGCCGGGATCATGCCCCGAGGCATGAACGATGCCGGGGCCCGCCAGGCGCTGGCGTCCCTCCACGGCCTGGTGCAGGCCCAGCTCGACGGGTTCGTCAGCGCCGACTCGCTCGACGAGGCCACCCTGTGGGATCGGGTGGGGTGCATCATGGGGCTCGACACCAAGGTCGAGCGGGCGGTCGAAGGGGTCTGAACCAGCCCTGACCGGGCCCTCAGCGCGGGGGCCCGGGGTCCAGCCCATCGAGCCGCCACCGCCGGCCGTCGTGGCTTGCCGCCGCGATCTCGATCGACGCCAGGGCGGGGCGGTCGCCAGTTGCCGGCTCCGGCCTGTGCCATACGACGACGGTGGCCTGGCTGCCGGCTTCGGGTGCCGGATCGAGGGCCAGGACAAGGTGACCGTCGATCACGGCGGCGCCCGCGCCCCACACCTGGTGGAGCCACCCCCGACCCACGGTGATGGTGACGGATCGGCCCGGGCCGGTCACCGAGCCCGCGACCGCGGGGCCGCCGTCGGGCGACACCGTGATCGCCAGCGGTACCAGGGCAGCCGCCCCCCAGGCCGTGAGCCGGCCGCCGATGCTGTCGACGAACGACCGGCGCAGCCGGTGAGCGACGGCCTGGGTCACCAGCTCGGGCGCCAGGCCGCAGCGCACCCCGTCGCCCTCGACCACCGCTGCCGACACGGCGCAGGCAGCCCGGTCGAGCCAGGGGCGGGGGAAACGGTGGAGGAACTGGCCCATGCGCTCGGCCCGGGCCGGTGGTAGGTGGCGGAGGAACTCGTGGAATCCCTCGAGCCGCAGCCGTTCCAGGGCCATGCCCAGCCACGACAGTCGAGCGGCGCTCAGATGGGCTTCCTCCACCCACTCGGCCAGGAAGCCGCCGTCGGCCACCGCTTCCTGCCACAGCTGCAGGCGGGCCAGGCAGGCGGGCTGGGGACCCCCCAGGGCCACCAGGGCCCGCTCCGCCGCCAGGTCGGGATGATCGGCCAGGAGCACCTGGCCCTGCCGCCACTCCAGCCGGTGCCGGTCCGGCCCGCAGGCAACCTCCAGGTGCAGCGGCGGCGCCGTGGCGCTCCACGTGAGGGCCGGGGCCGGCCCCGGTTCCGGGATCCCGCCCCCGCTCATCGGGGGCGGGGGATGGTGACGGTCCGGGCCCAGGCGGGCGGGTCGACCGGGCGGGGCAGCGACCGGTCGCCCTCCAGAAGGCCCACCACCACCTCGGCCCGGGGCGGGCGTCCCGGCCACGGTGTGTGGCCGTCGGTGAGCACCACCACTGCCTGCACCGGCGGTCGCAGGGTCATGGCCTCGTCGATCGCCACCGTCAGATCGGTGCCGCCCCCGCCCAGGAGCTGGACCTCCCGCCCGGCCGACACCCGGCTCACCGACCGCACGGCGTCGTCGCAGGCCAGCAGCCGCACCGACCGGGTGCCGGTGGCGCGGAGCACGGCGTCCACTTCGCCCAGGGCCGCGCCGAGCTGGGCGTCGGTGACCGATGCGCTGGTGTCGCAGACCACCGCCACCTCCACGGTGGGCTGCCGCAACGACGGCAGCACCACGTCGGCCACCGCAGCCGCCCGGCGGGAGGGCCGGCGGTAGCTGTAGTCCACCGCGCCGCCCACCGAGGCCAGGGAACGCCGGATCACGGCCGCCAGCTCCCGGCGCCAGTCGGCGGGCTGGTGGAGCCGGTCCCGGGCCCAGGTGCGCAGCCCGGGCGGCACCGCCCCTTCGGCCCGGGCCACCTCGTCGGCCACCCGGCGGCGGAGGATCTCCTGCTGGTCCCGGCTGACCCCGGGGCGGGTGCGGTCGTCGGGAGGGGGCTCGTCGAACGCCGGTTGTCCGTGGGCCCCGCTGCCGCAGTCGGCCGTCGACCCGGGCCGCACCGTGCCCGACCGGTAGTACTCCTCGGCCAGGCGGCCCGACGGGCTGTCGAGGTCGGCCGGACCCACCCGGGGCCCGACCCGGCCCAGATCGGCCGGGAAGTCGTCGTCGATCTCGGCGTCGGCCGCCTCCACCCAGTGGTGGAGCTCGGCCGGCTGGCCGAGGCCGGCCCGGTCGGCCCGCTCGGCGTGGTCCCGCAGCACGTGGGAGCACAGGTGGAGCAGCTCGCCTCCCAGGGCGGCCACGTCGGCCCGATCGACCACGGCCGGGTCGGCGTGGACCCGCCACCAACGGTCGATCACCACCCGCCCCGTGCCGGGAGCGGGCAGCGCCGGCGAGGCGAACAGGGCGGTGGCCAGGTAGGGGAAGCGGTGGGCGGCCCACAGCCGGGCCGCCGCCAGCTTGGCGCCGTCGAGCCCGGCCGCATCGGTCGTCACCGTCAGCCGGCTCCCGGCTCGTCGCCGGCGATGCCGGCCTGGATGAGCAGGGGCAGCAGGAGGCCGGCCTCCGGCGGAGCCGCCGCTCCGTCAGGGCGGCACCGCACCAGGATGCGGGCCGCCAGGGCCGCCACGTCGGGCACGGTCCGGGCGGCCACCCCCAGCACCTGCCATCCGGCGGCCCACCGCTCGGGGGTCGCCCGGGCGGCCACCGCGGCGGCCACCGCGGTGAGAGCCGCGTACACCTGGTCGCCCCGTTCGGGCAGCACGAACGACGCCGGATCGGCCAGCAGCGCCTCCGGGTCGGGCAGGTCGAGGTCGGCCAGCCACGTCACCAGCTCCAGGCCGGCGCCGGGGCCGACGCAGCCGATCAGCAGGGCTGCCAGCACCTCGGGGTGGGCGGCGGCCCCCCGGGCGGCGGCCAGCACGGTGGCCGCCATCTCCCAGGTGCGCGGGCTCGGCCAGGCCCGGCCGGCCAGCGAGCGCTCCGCGGGCGGGGCCGACACCAGGCTCGGGCGGAGCAGGAGGAAGGCCGCCACATCGGCCCGGGCCCGGGTCCGCGCCGCGTCCCAGGCCGGCCCGGGCCGCGGCGCCTCGGGACGGGGGAACCCGGCGGCGAGGCCGGTGGCGATGTCGGCCGCATCGACCGACCAGTCGAGGTGGCAGAACCGGTTGGCGAGAGGGGCCGACAGATCCCAGCCGTCGGCCGCCTGCTCAGGGGGATTGGCGGCGGCCACCACCACCACGTCGGCCGGGAGCACCAGGTCGCCCACCGTGCGCTCCAGCACCACTCGCAGCAGCGCAGCCTGCACGGCCGGGGGAGCGGTGGAGATCTCGTCGAGGAAGAGCACCCCCCGCCCCGCCTCGGCCAGCTCCCGGGCCCACGACGGCGGGGCGAAGCGCACCCCGTCGCCCGACACCACCGGCAGGCCGGCGAAGTCCGACGGCTCCCGGATGGAGGCGATCACCACCTGGCAGGGCCACCCCAGGGTGTCGGCCAGGGCCCGCACCACCGAGCTCTTGCCCGTCCCGGGTGCACCCCACAGCAGAGCCGGAACCCGGGCCCCCAGGGCCAGGCCCAGAGCGGCGGTGGCCGTTCGAGCGGTGCTCATAGGATCAGCGTCGTTGCTCGCGCCACCACGCCACGGTACGCCCCAGCGTGGCCAGGCGCTCGACCGCCCACCGGGGAGGATCGGGCTCCTCCCCGTCCTGTACCCGCCGGGCCAGCTCGCCCTCGGCGTCCCACACGTGGCAGGTGTTGAAGTTGAACGTCATGGCTTCCAGCCGCTGCTCGGTGGCCGTCATGCCCACCTCCACCGGCACCCCCTCGAGGGCCCGCATCGACCACCGTGATTGGATGGCCACCGGGGCCATCGCCTGGAGCAGGGCCCCCACATGCGTGCAGCCGCGGGCCCGCCGAACAGCTCCTGCACCTTGCGGGAGAACCCCCGGGTCACCGACACGCCCACCAGCTCGGCGTAGGCCGGCTCGATCGACGTGCACCCGTCGTGGGGCGTCACCTCCATCACCACCTCGGCCGCCGCGATCTGCAGCGACCGGTAGTCGACCAGCAGGTCCACCACCATGCAGTGGACCGACAGGGGATCGGGGTCGCCGTCGATGATCATCCCGGGCGGCTTCTGGTCGTGCACCATGCCCCGGATCCGCATCCGGCCCGGTCCGGCCCGGTACGACCGCACGACGTACTCCCGCTGGTGGAGCAGGGGCTCCTCGCCGTCGGGCTCGGGCAGGAGGTGGGCGGAGGAGGCTGGTGTCATCAGCCGGGAGACGATAGAGGTGCCTGCTCCCGGGCGTCGAATCCCCCGGTAGCTTCGGGGCCATGAAGACGTTGAGGGAACTGGCCGCCGACCTGGCCGGCGGGGCCGTGACCGCCACCCAGCTGGTGGGGGAGAGCCTCGAGGCCATCGCCGATCCCACCGGCGAGGGGGGTCGGGCCTTCGTGCAGGTGGCGGCCGACCGGGCCCGGGCCGCGGCGGCCGCCGTCGACGCCGCCCGCCGGGCCGGCGCCCTGCTCCCGCCGTGGGCCGGGATCCCGGTGGCGGTGAAGGACCTGTGCGACGTCGAAGGCGAGGTGACCACCGCCGGGTCGGTGGTGTTGGCCGACCGGCCGCCGGCCGCGGTGAGCGCCCCGGCCGTGGCCCGGCTGGTGGCGGCCGGCTTCGTGGTGATCGGGCGCACCAACATGACCGAGTTCGCCTACTCCGGCCTGGGCCTCAACCCCCACTACGGCACCCCCCGCAGCCCCTGGGACCGGGCCACCGGGCGGATCCCCGGCGGATCGTCGTCGGGCACCGCGGTGGCGGTGGCCGACGGCATGGCCGCCGTGGGGCTGGGCACCGACACCGGTGGCTCGTGCCGTATCCCGGCCGCGTTCTGCCGGATCGTGGGCTGGAAGCCCACCGCCCGCCGGGTACCGCTCGACGGCATCGTGCCCCTGGCCCCCTCGCTCGACTCGGTGGGCCCGCTCGGCCGCTCCGTCGACTGCTGTGCCATCGTCGACGACGTGTTCGCCGGAGGCGACGGCCGGGTGGCTGCCGAGGCCCGCCCGGCCTCCGGCATACGGCTGGCCGCCATCACCGACTTCGTGCTCGACGGCCTCGATCCCGAGGTGGCGGCGGCCCATGAGGCGGCGCTGGCCTCGCTGCGGACCGCCGGGGTGACCGTGGAGGAGGTGCCCTTCCCCGAGATCGCCGAGCTGCCGACGATCAACTCGGGCGGGGGGCTGGCCACGGCCGAGGCCTGGCACTGGCACCGGGAGCTGCTCGCTGCCGCCGGCGACCGCTACGACCAGCGGGTACGGGTGCGGATCGAGCCGGGGGCGCTGCAGACGGCGGCCGACTACCTGGATCTCCTGGCCGCCCGGCGCCGGCTCGTGGCAGCGGCCGCATCGAGGCTGGCCGGGTTCGACGCCTTCGTGCTGCCCACCGTGGCCCGGATCCCCCCGCCGGTGGCGTCGTTCGACTCGGGCGACCCCGCCTACTACTCGACGACCAACCTGGCGTGCCTGCGCAACACGGCGGTGGGGAACTTCCTCGACGCCTGCGCCCTCAGCGTGCCGGCGTCGGCTCCCGGCGAAGCGCCGGTGGGGTTGATGCTGATGGGAGCGCCGATGGGTGACGCCGCCCTGTTCGCTGTGGGCCGCACCGTGGAGCGGGTGCTGGCCGACACCTGGCGCTGACGGCTGCGCCGTTCTTTGCGGCGCTGAACCACCGTAGACGTGGGTTACCGCCCCGAGGATCGACAGGATCAGGCGGCGGCCAGCTCGAAGGCGACCTCCACCGAGGCCAGGGCCCCCAGCACGACGTCCTCCATGTCCCGGCCGAAGCGGCCGAGGCGGGCCAGGTCTTCCAGGGTGTCGTCGACCAGGGCGATCAGCTGAGGGTTCTCGGTGGTGCGCTGCACTGAGCGGAGCCACTGCACGCAGCGCTCGACCGAGATGGAGGCGGGGTCGTCGCACAGGTCGTCGTCGTTGGCCACGGCCCAGAAGGCGTCGGCGGCGCTCAGGGGAGCGAGGGTCTCGGCGGGGGAGTAGGTCAGGGACATCGGGGGTTCCTCCAGCGGGGTCATCGGTGCTTCGTCGGTTGCTGACCCTGAACCTAAAGCGGCGTCACGGAGGGCGAATCGGGGACTTCCCCCACGTCCGGAGGGGGCCGTGGGGGGCGGCCCACACAGGAGCTCGTTGTGCGGGGGCTGCGCCCCCGGGCCCCATCTCGGCCGGGGCCCCATCCCCGGCCGGCAGCTACGCGGTGTTGTGCGGGGGCTGCGCCCCCGGGCCCCATCTCGGCCGGGGCCCCATCCCCGGCCGGCAGCTACGCTGCGGCCATGTCTGAAACCGTGTCCTTCCCCAGCAACGGCCACTCGGCCTCGGGCCACCTGGCCGTCCCCTCCTCGGGCCAGGGCCCGGGCGTCATCGTGATCCAGGAGTGGTGGGGCCTCAATCCCCAGATCAAGCGCACCGCCGACATGCTGGCCGAGAACGGCCTGGTCGCCCTCGCCCCCGACCTCTACCACGGCGAGCTGGCCGAGCACGACGAGATGGACAAGGCCGGCCACCTGATGTCGAGCCTCCCGCCCGACCGGGCGGCCCGGGACATGTCGGGGGCGGTCGACTTCCTGGCTTCCCACCCCGCCGTCACCGGCAGCGGGATCGGCGTGATCGGGTTCTGCATGGGCGGCATGCTCACGTTCATGCTGGCCGCCAACCGGGGCGACAGGATCAAGGCCGCCGTGCCCTTCTACGGCTTCCCCCAGGGCGACGGCTCGCCCGATTACTCCGGCCTGACGGCCGTCGTGTGGGGCCACATGTCGGCCAGCGACGACTACTTCCCGGCCGAGACGGCCAAGGCCCTGGAGGCCGAGCTGAAGGGGATGGGCAAGGACGTCTCGATCGAGCTCCACGAGGCCGGCCACGGCTTCATGAACGAGGAGAACCCGATGGGGGCCTACGACGAGGCGCTCACCCAGCGGCTGTGGCCCGAGATCATCGACTTCTTCAAGCGCACCCTGGCCTGAAGGCAACAGGGGCGGCGGGGCGCGGCCCTCACATGTAGGCCGTGTCCCGCTGGCGCAGGGCCATGGGCAGCAGCAGGCCCACCATCACCGCGTCGGGGATCCGGTCGATCGAGCCCATGATCTCGGAGTAGAACGACTGGTAGACCACGTGGATGCCGAGGTCCCGCCCGAAGGTGGAGCAACGGCCGCCCACGTCCACCCGGTACCGCAGCTTCTCCTGGCCGGCCATCCCCTCGAAGTCGACCGCCCCGCCGTGCACGGTGGCCTGCCCCGACACCGGCTGACCCATCACGTTTCCCGACACGGGCAGAGCCCGCATGCGACGCAGCCCGAAGCTGAGCTTGCACGCCTCACCCCCCACCGAGGCCGACACGGTCATGTGGCGGAAGTTCTTCTTGCTCTCGCCCACCATCGTCTCTTCGCCGATCCAGCCGTTCAGCTCCACCTCCTCGGCGAACGACAGGCGGACGTAGGCGGCGATGTAGACGGGGAAGCGGCGCCCCGACGACGGGCCAGCCGGCGAGGGGTGGACGAACTCACTGGTGGGCATGGCTGATCACCCCGGCGGTTGGCGGTTGACGGCTGCAGGGCACGATGGTGTCATACTGCCCCCGGAGCGGGCGCGCGACAAACCGTTGCTGGCGCGTCGTCCGCGCCGATCCCTGGCCCTCGACTCGACCCTCGGAGCACCGACCGGATGTCCCCCACCGACTCGGACGACCTGATCCACGCCTTCGACGCCCCGCCGACCGTCGACGCCGCCGACCTGGCCCTGGTGCTCGGGGGCAAAGGGGCCGGCCTGAGCAGGATGCGGGCCATCGGCCTGCCCGTGCCCCCGGGGTTCACCATCCCCACCCCGGTGTGCCGCCGGGTGCTGGCGTCGGGCTGGTTCTCCGAGCTCGACGCCGCCATCGCCAGCGGCCTGGCTGCGCTGGAGGCCGAGCTGGGCCGCCGTCTCGGCGATCCCGAGAACCCGCTGCTGTTGAGCGTGCGGTCGGGGGCGCCGGTGTCGATGCCGGGGATGATGGACACGGTGCTCAACGTGGGCATGTCGGCCGCCGCCGCCGAGGGGCTGGGCCGGCGCACCGGCGACGGGCGCTTCGGCTGGGACACCTACCGCCGCTTCGTGGAGGGGTACGCCTCGATCGTGGCCGGCGCCCCCGCCGCCACGCTGACCGAGACGGCCCGGGCCGTCACCGGCGGGCGGGCCTGGGGCGATCTCGACCCGGCTGGCCTGGCCGCCGCCGTTCCCGCCTGGCGCCAGGCTCTGGCCGCCGCCGGCCACGCCATCCCCGACGAGCCGACCGAGCAGGTGACGGCGGCCGTGCGGGCCGTGTTCGCCTCATGGCACTCCGACCGGGCCGAGGTCTACCGCCGCCGGGAGGGCATCAGCGCCGAGCTGAACACGGCGGCCACGGTGCAGGCCATGGTGTTCGGGAACCTGGGCGACGAGTCGGGCACCGGTGTCGTGTTCACCCGCGATCCGTCCACCGGCGCTCCCGGCCTGGTGGGCGACTTCCTGGCCGGGGCCCAGGGCGAGGACGTGGTGGCCGGAACCCACCAGACCACCCCCATCGCCGAGATGGAGCGGCTGTGGCCCGATGTGGCGGCCGAGCTGGAGCGGGTGGCCGCCGTGCTGGAGCACGAGCTGGCCGACATGGTCGACATCGAGTTCACGGTGGAGAACCGCCGCCTGTGGCTGCTGCAGAGCCGGGTGGGCAAGCGCTCGCCCCGGGCCGCCCTCCGGGTGGCGGTGGCCATGGCCGAGGACCCGTCGTTCCCGGTCGACCGGGCCGAGGCCGTGCGCAGGGTGGCCGACCTGCTCGACGCCCCACCCACCGAGGCCGACGACGGCCCGGAGGTCGATGCCGTGGTGCTGGCCCGGGGGCTCGGCGCCTCGCCCGGGCGGGCCGTGGGTGTGGTGAGCCTCGACGCCGACGACGCCGTCACCCGGGCCGCCGCCGGCCAGGACGTCATCCTGGTGCGGCCCGAGACGTCACCGGCCGACGTCCACGGCATGGCCGAGGCCCGGGGGCTCGTCACGAGGTACGGAGGGCTCATGTCGCACGCCGCGGTGGTGGCCCGGTCCTGGGGCCTGCCGGCGGTGGTGGGCGTGGCCGACCTCGAGATCGGGCCCGACGCCCTGGAAGCCGGTGGGCACCGCGTGCCGGCGGGCGAGGCCATCACGGTCGACGGTGATCGGGGCCTGGTGCTGCTCGGATCGCACCCGGGACAGGGGGCCGAGATGCCCGAGGTCCGGCTGCTGCGCCGGTGGCAGGCCGAGCTGGCCGGTGACCCACCGGCCGGCGGCGCCGATGGCGCCGACCCGGCCGCCGGCGTCGGGTCGGAGGGCGACGGGGGAGCGGACGGCGGCGACCCGGGGGAGGAGCTGACGGCGGACCTGTGCCGGCGGCTGCTGGTGCTCAAGGGCATGGCCACGGCCGAGGCCCTGGCCGGCCTGGCCCGGGTGGAGGCCGACGCCATGGCCGCGGTGCTGGAGGCGCTGGTGGCCGAGGGCCACGCCATGCCCGGCCCCGGTGGGCGGGTGCTGCTCACCCCCGACGGCACGGCGGCGGCCGACGCCGCCTATGCCGCCGAGGCGGCGGTGGCCGGCCCCTTCATCGAGCCCCACCTGGACCGGTTCCACGAGCTCAACCACCGGTTCAAGCAGGTGGTGACCGACTGGCAGATGCGCACCGTCGACGGCCAGCAGGTGCTGAACGACCACTCCGACGCCGACTACGACGCCGGCGTGCTGGCCGCCCTGTCGAACGACGTCCACCACGGGATCTGCGAGGTGATCGACGCCGTGGCCGAGGGCCTGGGCCGGATCGGCCGCTACCGCCACCGCCTGGGCGAGGCGGTGGCCGCCATCGCCGCCGGGCAGTTGGAGATGGTGGCCCATCCCCTCAAGGAGAGCTACCACACCGTGTGGTTCGAGCTCCACGAGGAGCTGATCCGCCTCAGCGGCCGCAACCGGGCCGACGAGGCCGCTGCCGGCCGGGCCTAGGTGTCCCTTCGGGACCGGGAGCCCTTCGGGCTCCTCAGAGTTTCGCCTGCGGCGAAACTCTAGAGTTGCGCCCAGGCGTCGAGTCGGAGGTAGAGCATGCACGCGATCCAGGTGGCCGAGCACGGCGGTCCCGAGGTGCTCCGGTGGGTGGAGCTGCCCGATCCCGAGCCCGGTCCCGGCCAGCTCCTGGTCGACCTGGCCGCCGCCGGCCTCAACTTCATCGACACCTACATGCGCAGCGGCCTCTACCCCCGCCCTCTCCCCTTCGTGCTGGGCAACGAGGGAGCGGGCACGGTGAGCGCGGTGGGGGCCGACGTCACCGGGTTCGCCGTGGGCGACCGGGTGGCCTGGACCGGCGTGATCGGCTCCTACGCCACCAAGGTGCTGGTGCCGGCGGCCCAGGCCCTGGCCGTGCCGGCCGGGGTGGACCTCGACGTGGCCTGCGCCGCAACCCTCCAGGGGATGACGGCCCACTTCCTGGTGACCGACTGCTTCCCCTTGCAGCCCGGCCACAAGTGCCTGATCCAGGCCGGCGCCGGCGGCGTCGGCCTGCTGGCCATCCAGATGGCCAAGATGCGGGGCGCCGAGGTGTTCACCACCGTCGGCTCCGCCGACAAGGTGGACCTGGCCAAGGGTGCCGGCGCCGACCACGTGATCCTCTACCGCGACGAGGACTTCGGCGAGGCGGTGGAGCGGATCGCCGGCCCCCGCCCCCTCCACGTGATCTACGACGGGGTTGGTCAGCAGACCTTCGAGCGTGGCCTCCAGGTGCTGCGGCCCCGGGGCATGATGGTCACCTTCGGCAACGCCTCGGGTCCGGTGGAGCCGATGGCCCCGCTGCGCCTCATGCAG
>Ga0268299_1004194_pt1 | contig 11666 bp, 10 predicted proteins | sample NOBtaG_FD_193484 | JGI IMG/M metagenome (GOLD analysis project Ga0268299, IMG submission 193484) | Activated sludge microbial communities from bioreactor in Nijmegen, Gelderland, Netherland - NOB reactor | ecosystem: Engineered > Bioreactor > Aerobic > Activated sludge | place: Netherlands... | reverse complement strand
CTGGGAGGCGGTTTCGCTCCACGCATCGAAAATGATCTTGCAGGATCTTGTAGAGCCGCGTCTATTAGAGCCGTCGACGTCTGAGGTGATGGTAAAGGCCATCACCAACGGCAGCGAAATAGCTTTCAGGCTCGAATGGCTTGACGAAAGCCAAAGCGACATGCCAGGGCCTAGACATTTCATTGACGGCTGCGCCGTTCAACTTCCTTCAATGGCCGATCCAAATGTCCCGGCCCCGCAAATGGGCGAGGTCGGGAAAACCGTTGAGATCTCGTATTGGCGTGCCGATTGGCAAGCGATCGTTGAAGGGCGAGCCGACAATATCAACGCGTTATATCCAAATGCATCGATCGACCACTACCCGGCGGAAGCCAAACCGCTCGAGAATAACCCGCAGGCTCAGGCAGAGGCTGCGGCTCGGTACGCTCCGGCCCGTGCACTCGGAAGCCGGCGCTCCGGACCACGCGAGCAACCGGTAGAGGACCTGATAGCGGAAGGGCCGAGCACACTATCTCCGGCCCCGAACGCAGTCTCGAAAGGAAAGGGCGTCAAAACGCCTAAAGGTTGGGCCGTCGTCATCTCGCGGCCAATGCCAGCCGGTTTCTCAGCAGCGATGCCATCGCAGATCGCGTTTGCGGTCTGGGAGGGTTCACACATCGAGGTTGGGGCAAGAAAGATGCGAACAGGCTGGGTGCCGCTGATATTGAAGTGATCGGGAGAAACTATGGCGGTGATCAGTGATCTAATGAAGGTTCACAAGGTGATCGACGAATTATTCTTCGAACACCAGCGGGCACTGCTTCATTTTGATTTTGAAAAGGCTCTCCGCATTCTCATTGCTTACGAGTCCACGCTTCTTAATCATATGGCGGACGAAGAAAACATTTTGCTCCCAGTTTATGAAAAGCGGGCAGAGTTCCCGGCCGCGGGAGCTCCGAAACTCTTCTATGACGATCACGACAAGATGCGTTCGCATCTTGAACTTTTTAAGCAAAAGACACACGACATGCCATCAGAAACGGAGTTGGATCGTGTACTGCTTCAGCTTCTGGATCGTGAAGCATTCTATCTTCGCCTCTGCAGCCATCACGACCGGCGTGAAGGCGATTTCCTTTATCCAATGCTCGACGAACTGCTATCCGATAAAGAAAAGCACGAAATGCTTGACCGCGTGAGACTTCGCGGGGAAATGCACTAACTAGGTGTCCACTATGAAAACCCAGGAAAACTATACAAGAGATCTGCTCACCGAGGCAGCGGAATGGCGGCTGATAAGCTTACTATTCGATTGTCCGTCAAATGCTTGGCTAAAGCAGGTCGCAGATCTCGCAAACCCCGTTAGAGACAAGAAACTGAAACGTGCCGCAAAAGCCGCTCAGACAGAGGCCAGTGAAGGACTATTTCATTCCATCTTCGGACCTGGCGGACCAGCTCCGGGTCGCGAAGTAAGCTATCGCGGCTGGGTTCAACCGGGTTACATGCTGGCGGAATTGAATAGCTTCTACGACGCGTTTTCTTATAAACCGACCACGAACGAGGTACCTGATCACGTTGCGGTCGAGACCGGATTCGTCGCGTACCTGCGACTAAAAGAACTTTATGCTCTAGAAGTCGGTGACAACGAAAGTGCAGATGTAACTTCCAGGGCAGCAATAACGTTTGTCGACGATCATATTTCAAAATACGCCCAAAGGCTGGCTAAGTTGCTTGCGGCATCCGGGATAAATTATCTTAAGCTCGCAGGGGCGGCGCTGTTTGACCGCGTTGGCCCGGACAAGGATAAATCGAAACAAATATTTTTGCCGGTGCTCGATGACGAGGATGAATCTAAGTTTGAGTGCGGTGGAGCGGTTTAATACTTTTGGATTCTTACAAATCATGCCATCGTCAATAGAATGTCCCGGATGTCTTTCTCGGTAGTGTCCGGGTTGATGAAACAGAACCTCGATACAGTTTCGGGGCCTTCCGGGTTTCTCCATTTGGTGGGAGCGACCAGAGCGAACCCTGACTTGTGATTCTTATAGGTCCACGCACGGTAGTCCTCGGGCTTCCATCCTTTCCGACGGTATAGCACGCAAGAGAGGCTAGGCTCCCTGACCAGCTCCGTATGTTCGGATTCCCTGATCAATCGCCCGGCGATCTGAGCGAGCTCGATCCCTCGTTCGATCGCTTTTTCATATCTATCGGTTCCATGCGTCGCCAGAGAGAACCACAATGGGAGGCCTCGAACGCGACGCGTTAACTGTATCTGATAGTCCGACGGATTAAATCCTTGGGCACCTTCGTCGCTGAAGATATCGAGGTAGGAACCTTCCTGAGCGTGGGCCCTTTTTGCGAGTTCCGGGTCCCGGTAGATGATCGCACCGCAATCGTATGGTGAAAATAACCACTTGTGAGGGTCGATCGTGACACTGTCGGCTTCTTCGATACCATTGAACAGATGCCGCACTGAACGCGCCGCTAATGCCCCGCCTCCGTAGGCGGCATCAACATGAAACCAGATACCCTCTGACTTACATATAGCGGCGATACCTGCGAGATCGTCGATTATTCCTGCATTGGTTGTGCCCGCAGTTGCGATCACTGCGAAAACTCTTCCTCGATCGTCTGCGGACATTCGCGATAGAGTTTCAGCCAAATGAGAGCCTTCGAGGCGACTCTCTGTTTCGATCAGTAGGACATCAGCGTCGATGACTTTCGCCATCGCTCGTATCGATGAATGAGCCCCGTTTGAGGCGATCACGATCCCACGGGTTTTAGAATTGCCTTCTTCGCTGTCTCGCCAATATTCGCGAGCGGTGACCATTGCTGAAAGATTTGCCTCTGTGCCTCCGCTTGTGAAAACACCGAAGGCTCCGGCTGGCATTCCGGTCAATGAAACAAGCCATTGCATCGCTTGGTTCTCGGCAAAAATGCAGCCGGCTCCCTCAAGCCAAAACGCACCATGAACACTGGTTGCGGAAGTCACGAGATCGAACATCACTGCCGCCCGGGTCGGAGATGCGGGTACGAATGCAAGATGCCGGGGATGATCGATCGGGACACTCGCTTTGACCAAAACGTCCTTAAAAAGGGCAAATGCCTTCTCGCCGCCAATGCCTTTAGGTGTGACCGTATCGCCTACGAGAGCCTTTAACTCTTCTGCTTTTCTCGGAAAGCCAAGCTGAGGATCGGTGTCGGAAATGCGGCTGATCGCGTATTTGATAACATCGAGCGACATCTCGACAAGATCAATGTCTACATTGTGCATAAATTCGGGATCCCAGCCGCCTTACGAGGTAGCTGTGGTATCAGAATCCGGCGTAGTGTCCGATCACGACCGACAATACGACGATCGTACCGTAGATGATCTCCCAGACGCCGATCTGCATCGCTTTCATTTTGTTGCGTCCAGGCGAAAGGCCAGCGATAGCTCGATAAGCCAGTACTGACATAGCCAGGATGGTTAGAAACGGACTTAGGCCACAATAAGCTAAGGCTGCAGTCAGGAAAAGAGCTGCGATATGTGCGAACGTCGGGATCGATCGCGAGTACCGCTTGCCTTTCTCCAGACGCAATCGCTCACGAACATACAGAATAGAGGCAATTGACCTTGATGCAAAGATCGCCCAAAGAGCGACGGCATTCGCGCACGACATATTGGCCGATAGTCCGATCGATGCGATCGACGCAGACATAACAATTGCTCCGGTCAACTCGGGTATAAGCTTGCGGCTTTGTCCCGATGCATCAATATATATCTGAAAGACAGCGAACGGCAGGACCAAAACAAAAGGAAGTAAAGGCTGAACGCCGACTGTAAACAGCGTGCCCGCAATACCCAAGGCGAAGATCGCACCATAGCCGACCAGGAAACGAAACGCCAGACCGGCACGAGCCCTATTGCGCATTCCAAATCGGTCGGCGATGAGGACCTTCAACGGCTGTCGGGTTAGAAACGCACCTACGGTAAGAAGGGCGATCCAAGGAGCTCCCGATGAAAACGCTATCGCCATCGCGGCGACTAGGGGTTCGAACAAAAACGCCCATCCGCCGTGTTCCGAGGGCAGAGCGACTTGCCGCACACGAACAGCTCTGTGGGGTGTTGTGATCGGTGCGGCAGTTGCCATATCTAACTTCATTCGGAGCTAGTATCAGGCTCGGGCATTCTGTTCGAGTTCGATCGCACGGGGAAAGAGGAGATTGTTCTCCAGATGAATGTGCTGGTGTAAGTCACGCTCAAGCTCACCTAACCTATGAAAAAGCGCGGTAAAACTCGGGCAAGCTCCGTCCGGCAATTTGTAATCGTTTGTGATCTCGCGCATTTTGGCCAACAGTTCGCCTACTTCTTCATGCTCGACATTCATCATACTTACCGGATGCTGAACTGTTCCAAATGGCGGATATGCAACCTGATGGTGATTTGCCGCGGCATACACTAGCTTCTGGATGTAGGGGAAAAGGACCATTTCTTCTTTCATCATGTGCGGTTCGAGATCATCACACAACGCCTGAAACAGGTCTTTCAATTCAAGAAGATAAGTATAGTGATCGCCATGACGACTAGCGACTTTAGCCATCAACGGTGTCAAATGGCTCATTTCGTCGCGTGTATAGACGTGATGCTTATCCAAAATATGATCGACGAGATCGCTCAAGTCCATATTAGAGAACGAATCTTGATCACTAATTATTGCTTCGTCCAAAACGCTATCTATCTTCTCTTTCACGATTTCCGGTATCGCCCCTACGTTTCGACAGGCGTCGTCGAACGGCGTGTCTCCATGACAACAATAGTCGATCTTGAATTCCTCAAAGACGCGAGTCGTCAACGGCATCTCAAGTGCTATTTCGCGTACTGTCTTACCTTGAACACTAAGCATTAATTCATCCTCCAAATGTATACTCCAACAGCATTGTCGCCGGTATATACAGGAGGAAATATGATCTCGGTCATGTTCGAGAAATTATTGAGTTCAGCAGGCGTCGTCCCCTTTGGGATGAGGGTAGCGGTCAGACTGGTCTTCGTCATTGTGGGCATTCAGACAAACAAAGTCCTTTTCGATGAGGATCTTAAGCTTAGTTTGGTCGTCCGCAACAAAGACCCCGGCAAGGCTAACTTCGTCGGAGTTCGCCCATTTATCGGCATCTAAGGCAGGCACCTGAACCACTATCGTTCCATCAATAAATGAAGCGGAAAAATCACTTTGGAGAGTCTTTTCGAGCGAGTAACCAAAGTCGTTCTTTCCTACACCAAAACGGACAGTGTCCCCGATGGTTCCCGTGCGATCAAAAGTCTCGACTTCAGAGCGTCCAAGACGAAAACGAAGGGTATTCTCTCTTATTCGAATTTTCATGATCCAATGCTCACCAAGATGGAAATTAACATAAAGTTCGGTTGACCAAATATGATCCAGATCACGTTTCAAATACAAAATCCTAACGGACCAGAGCTCGAAGATTCTCCGTCGTTTCGACGAATATTCTTCCGCCGATTATTTTCAAATGGCCATTTTTCGCGAGCTTCCGAATGCCCCGAATCGTGGTTTCGAGCGAGAGCCCCGCCATCTCAGCTATATCCTGCCGTCGATGTGTGATTTTCTTTATTTCACCTGCTTTCATTTCACCTGCCAGACGTAAGATGACAGTCGCGATGCGGTGCTCGGCCGACGGCGTCGCCATGATCTGAACAGTCTCGGCACGGTCACGCAGAATGCCGCACATACGATTTAGGACGAGTGAAGAAAATTCAGATGATGATCGCATCAATTCCAAAAAATCTTCTCGCGGAACCAACAATAGTGAGCTGTCCTCAATTGCAACGGCGGTTGCCGGAAACGTCTTGCCGTCCATCGCCGGCGGAATCGCAAAAATCTCGCCCGCCTGAAACATCCCAATTATTATCTCCTTTCCCGCTTCAGGATAACGAACCATTTTGATCGTCCCCACCAATATGATCGGCAAGAATGTTGCCTGATCTCCCTCGAAAAAAACATGTTCTCCGGTACCAAACGTCCTTTTCGCTCCAACCTCAAAAAGGCTGCCGGTTAATTCGGTACTGAAGTGGCCCGATATTTGACTTATAGAAACAGACATATTCAGACAGCTTGGAACTCGGGGCGTTGCCTAAATTTAATATTCGCATTTTGTGATGCAAATCATAAATTGCTTTGTCAAGAACTGGTAACTATTAGAGTAACGGAGCAATGTTCGGAAATTCAATGAAACACTTAAGCAGTCACGTCATATTGATGGCTTTCGTCGCAGCACTTGCCACTGTTGGGGTTGCTCAAACACCATCTCCACCCACACTTCTGGAACTTCAGAAACAGGTAGTTGAACTTGAGACAAAACTCAAAGCGATCAGCGATGAGCTTGGCAAATTGAAACAGTCCAGCTCGACAGCCATTCCCGCCGTTGAGGAGGATTCATCAAACGTTTCCGCTAGTGCAGTAAAGTCGCCTTCGGCCACTAAAGACACCGAACCTCAAAAGAAGAAAGACCTTGGCGTTGATATCGGCAGCGCACGCCTTACTCCGTACGGAACGATATTTTTTAACGCATTTGGAAACAGCGGTGGTACGAATAATGCCGATGTCCCCATTTTTGCCACACCAACCGGCAGCGGGAACACAAGTGCAAGCGTCCGGCAAACTCGTCTTGGCGTCAAACTCGAAGGAGCCAAGGTCGGAAAGGCTCGTCTAGGGGCAGTCATCGAGGGCGATTTCTTCGGTGGTTTCCCGTCGGTCGGGATCGGTGAGAATTTTGGGGTCTTTAGAGTTCGTCTGGCATATGCCCGTCTTGATTGGGAACGGACATCGGTGACGATCGGCCAGGACTGGATGGTCTTTGCCCCGGTCAATCCTACATCGATTGCAACTGCCGGCAATCCACAAATGGCGGCCGCCGGAAATAACTGGGCGCGCCTTCCTCAAGTACGGCTAGAGCGTAAGATCGGTGATCACCTAACCTGGCAAGGGGCGTTGCTCGAGCCACAAACCGGGGATTTCGCGACGAACGCCGCCTTCTCTGTTCAACCTACAAGCGGGGCTACCTCCAGGCTTCCATTCATTCAGAGTCGGATCGCATTCGCTAACAAGAACTGGTTCGGTGCAAAAAAGGCGGGCAGTATTGGCCTTTCCGGCCACTACGGTCGATCACGGGTTTTTACCGGGGCAACGAATGTCCGTAATGACATCGAGTCAGTTGGAATTGCGCTGGATTGGAACATCCCGCTTAGCGAACGTATCACCGCTTCCGGCGAAGCCTTTGCCGGACGCAATCTTGGAGGCTTTCAGGCAGGTATCTTTCAAAGTTACAACAATGATTTCGCTTATCGTGTTGGCTCGTCACTCGTTCGATCAGGTGTCCGATCGATCGGCACACGCGGCGGTTGGATGCAGGTCGGTTTTACGCCACCGGCCCTTCACGATCGATTGACGCTGTACGGTTCTCTCGGCATTGATGACCCGGATAACCGAGACCTTTTAAGTTTTTCCAGTCGTGATTGGCGGACAAGGAACCTTGTAATCGCCACAAATGTAGCCTACAGGTTCACTCCTCAGTTCACTCTCGGAGCGGAATTTAGACGTTTGAGGACAAACTACTTTCTTGCCGGCCTCCAGATATCAAATCATGTGAACTTGGGCGCGTCCTATTCATTCTAGGCGTTTCGGCTCGGCAGTTATCTAAGCGCGAGCTTACACGCTGCTAGTCGACAAAAATACGCGCTATGAAATTTCCGCGAGTAGCGAATCAACTATATAATCCAATTCTAAAGTTAACGAATTGATGTGAGGGCGGGCAAAATGACCGTCTGTTTAGCTGGCACTCATTTTGCATCCACTGAGTAATTGCCTTATAGGAAACCCGAATGGCCATAGATAAAACACAGCTAGCGAATTCGATTGACTATCGTAACCCGACCTTAATTGGGCTCGGAGCGTCGGCGGCTTTGACTGCTCTCGTTATCATCGGTTCGCGTAATCTTGAACATTTCGACTCGGCCCTTTTTGGATATCTGATCGCGAGTATCGTTGCCTTTGGAGCTATTTTTTTCCGATATGCACTTTGGCTTCAGCGACCTGCGACACGTGCGTATTTTTCTCGAGGGCTAAAGTTGTTTTTCCAGCGAAAGAAATTTGCCCGCAATACGCTGGATGCGACAAAAACGGTCGGGATCAATATGCTCGCCCAGAAGTTCATCTTCAAACGGGCCAGATCAAGATGGCTGATGCATTTTCTGATCATGTGGGGCTGCATCCTGTCAGCCGCCATTACGTTTCCGCTCGTGTGGGGCTGGATACATTTCAAACTTGAGAGTGAGACTGGATATAGGGCCTACGTATTTGGCTTTCCCATGCAGTCGATGGACGTACACAGTGTAATGGCCTTTTTTACGTTTAAGGCACTCAATTTTACGGCCATTATGGTACTTATCGGCTGCGCGATCGCTATTCACCGACGACTCAAAGACCGAGGGGCAATTGCAGTTCAGCAATTTCTCCTTGATTTCGTTCCTCATTTATTACTGATCGCGATATGTGTCTCGGGGCTTATGCTAACGGCGTCGAGCGCGTTTTTTGGTGGGTATATGTACTCGTTCATCGCTCTGACCCACCAAGCGATCGTCATAATGACGCTGTTCTTTTTGCCGTTCGGAAAGTTGTTTCATATCGTTCAGCGTCCGGCTTCGATCGGCGTTGAACTCTATCAGCAGCGAGCAAAAGAGATGGAGCAAGCAAAATGCCGACGGTGTGGTGTGGAATTCGCATCCGTTATGTGGCTCGGCGATTTGAAGAGTGTCGTAGAAAAGGTTGGTTTTGACTATACGATGGAAAATGGCGAAACGCTTCAGGACTATTGCCCTCGCTGCAAACGTGTAATGCGCGGGCTAGCATACTCTGTTCTTATGGACCGCCCGGATAAGGTCTTTCATGGCACTCGTGCAGACGGCGAATAAATAACAATGTCAAAAGTAGAAAATCTCGCAAGCATAATTGACCGTTTCGGCCCTCATCTGCACGATGAGCCTATCGGCGGTTGGAGTGCCGAGCGAAAGATCGACAAGATGGTGCCGACCCATTGCCCATACTGCGGAATGCAATGCGGCATGAATCTGCTGGTCGAAAAGAATCATGTTGTCGGCGTCGAACCGCGTTACGATTTTCCGGTTAACGAGGGTCGTCTGTGTCCCAAGGGAGTGACGGCCTATCTACAGACACATCACCCAGATCGGCTGGAATATCCGCTGATAAAGCGAAACGGTAATTTTGAACGGGCAAGCTGGGACGAGGCGCTCGATCTGATCGTCACTAAATTCAAGGGGCTACAGGAAAAATACGGCAAGGATTCGATCGCTGTTTATTCTGGCTCGTCGCTGACGACCGAAAAGACTTATCTCGTCGGTAAATTCGCCCGCCTTGGTTTGCAGACCAGATACATTGATTACAATGGACGGCTTTGCATGGCCTCCGCTGCAGGCGGCAATAACAAGGCATTCGGCATCGACCGGGCGGCAAATCCATGGAGCGATATACCGCACGCCGAGGTTCTCATAATCGCCGGAGCAAATTGTGCCGAGACCTTTCCGATCCTTAATGGATTTCTTTGGAAGCAGCGTGACAACGGTGGTGTGTGGATAGTCATCGATCCGCGTGAGACGCCAACCGCTCGTCAGGGCGATCTACATTTACAGCTCAAGCCAGGGACGGATGTCGCAGTCGCGAACGGCATCTTGAATGTCCTCATAAATGAGAACCTCATCGATCAGGCATTTATCGACAGCCGCACTAACGACTGGGAAGCTACCAAAGTTGCAGCTTTAAATTATCCACCCGATGTTGCATCCGAGATCTCTGGCGTTCCGGCGGAAAAGATCATTCAAGCCGCACGGCTTTACGGCCGAGCAAAGACTGGAATGATCATGCATGCTCGCGGCATCGAACATCATTCCAACGGAACCGAGAATGTATTGAGTTACATCAACATTGCACTCGCAACCGGTAAGATCGGCTCCGAGGGCCGGGGCTATGGCACCATCACCGGACAAGGCAACGGACAAGGCGGCCGTGAACATGGTCAAAAGGCTGATCAACTTCCCGGATATCGATCGATGCTTAATCCGGAACATCGGAAATACATCGCTGAAGTATGGGGCATCGACGAATCTGAATTACCTCAACCAGGCGTGTCGGCGGTCGAGTTATTCAACAAGATGCGTGAGGGCGAGATAAAAGGCCTGTTGTCGATTTGCAGCAACATGATGGTCTCTTTGCCGGATACTAATCAAGTACGCAAGTCGCTCGAAGGACTTGAGTTTAACGTCTGCATCGATTTCTTTTTGTCGGAGAGTGCCCGGTACGCCGATGTGGTATTGCCCGGTACAACATGGTCCGAGGACGAAGGCACAACAACCAGCGGCGAGGGACGCGTTATCAAGATCAACAAGGCAATCGACCCGCCCGGAGAAGCTCGCCAGGATTGGCGAACACTTCAGGAGATCGCTCGCCGGATGGGACGCGGTAAGTATTTTCAATTTGAGTCTCCAAGAGAAATATTTGACGAACTACGAGTCGCGTCCAAAGGCGGTAAGGCAGATTATTTCGGCATTACCTACGAAAAGATCGACAAGCAAGACGGTGTATTCTGGCCGTGTCCGACCGAGGAGAGCACAGGGTCGCCGCGTCTGTTTGAGGAGCGGTTCGCTCACGACGACGGGAAGGCCAAATTTCACGCGATCGAATACAAAGGAGCCGCCGAGTTACCGGATGAAGAGTACCCTCTGATTTTTACCAGCGGGCGCATTGTTCATCAATATTTGTCTGGAAATCAGACACGGCGTATCGGCTTTCTTGTTCAGCAGTGTCCGGAACCCTTCGTTGAGATCCATCCTGAAACAGCGATGAAATACAAGATCAACGACGGCGAGCGGGTCAAGGTGATCTCGCGTCGAGGTGAAGGTATTTTTCCCGCGCTGGTTGTAAAGACCATTCGGCCTGACACGATCTTTATCCCGTATCACTGGGGCGAGGAACTCGCAGCAAATCAGATCACTAACGCAGCACTCGACCCGACGTCTAAAATACCGGAATTCAAGGCATGTGCTGCCCGATTAGAGAAAATACACACAAGAGAACTGCCGATACTAGGTGAAGTGCGAAAAGGGACGTCACAGAACGAAGTGCAGAGAGGAAAATAACGCATGAATGAAACCATGTTTATCGATCCGCAGCGATGTATAGGATGCAGATCCTGTGTCGCCGCTTGCCGCGAATGCTCAACGCATAAGGGCTACTCGATGATCTTTGTTGACTACATCGACCGTAGCGAGACAACGGCAACGATGCCGACCATCTGTATGCACTGCGAAGAGCCGACCTGTGCGATGGTTTGCCCGGCGGATGCGATCAAACAAAATGAAGATGGTGTGGTCATGTCCGCTCTGAAACCACGTTGTCTCGATTGCCGAAATTGCGTGAACGCCTGTCCCTTCGGTGTTCCTAAATACAACTCGGCAATGCATCTGCAGATGAAGTGCGATATGTGCTACGACCGCACAAGCGAGGGGCTCAAGCCAATGTGTGCGAGCGTTTGTCCGACCGGAGCTTTGTCGTTCGGCACGTATGAACAGATCGTTCCACTGCGTAGGACCAAACCGGTCAACGCTCACGTTTTTGGCAATCAGA
>Ga0268299_1004193_pt1 | contig 11667 bp, 8 predicted proteins | sample NOBtaG_FD_193484 | JGI IMG/M metagenome (GOLD analysis project Ga0268299, IMG submission 193484) | Activated sludge microbial communities from bioreactor in Nijmegen, Gelderland, Netherland - NOB reactor | ecosystem: Engineered > Bioreactor > Aerobic > Activated sludge | place: Netherlands... | reverse complement strand
GTACCCGACACGACGGCATCCGGGGCGCATTTCGAGAGAGGCTTGGCCCCTTGGGCCCAGACCGGACCCGACAGCAGCGCCGACGCCGTGACGACGACGAGCGCGGATGGAAGACTTCGCATGGATCGTCCCTTTCTCCGCGCCGATGCCGCTGCCTGAAGGCTCGGCACGCCCGACAGGCGTTACCTCACAGCGCGCGGAAAATGAAGAACCGATTCCTTCGCGGCGCTTCGCCGCGCCGTGATTGACGTCCGGCGAAACACCCGTGTACGCAGTCGCCCTACACGTTTCATGGTCCCCGGACATGCTGGGGTGCGCTCGAAGGAGGCTGCGTGGACCGCGTGCCATCCCGTTCCGATCTGCGGCCATCGATCCGACGCCGCGGCGTCGGCGTCATGCTCCTCCTCTGCGTGGCGTCCGGCGCTCCGGCCCGCGCCGCCACCTTCACGGTGAACAGCCTCCTCGACACGACCGACGGCGCGTGCGCCTCGGCGGCGGGCGGGTGCACGCTCCGCGAGGCGATCGAGGCGGCCAACGGCGCCGCGGGCCGCGACGCGATCCTGTTCGATCGGGCGGTCTTCCCGTCGGCCGGATTCACGGACTTCATCACCGTGAACGCGCTGCCCGTGATCACCGACCCCGCCGGGACCGTGATCGACGGCGAGGGCGCGACGGTGCGGCTCAACTGCTCCGGGTCCCAGCATTGCTTCGCGTTCGCCACCGCCCCCGGCGTGCCGCTCGCCAAGGTGACCGTCGCGAATCTCGGGGTCCTAAACACGACCCTCGCGGCGATCGACGTCTGCGGCGGAGGGCCGCCCAGCTGCGACGCCGACGTCAGCGACGTGCTGATCGAGCGGGTCGCCGTCGGCAGCGCCCTCGGCATCCGGGTGGAAGGCGGCGTCGTCAGCAAGGTACGGGTCGCGGACACGATCGTTTCCAACAGCCAGGGCGGCATCTTCATCGAGGGCGAAGACGCGCTCCTCGGTACACGCGTCGAGCGCAGCGCGACGCACGGCGCGGGCGGAATCTATCTCCTCGGCGAAGGGGGCGTGGCGGGCGTCACGATCGAAGACGCGCTCGCGTTGATCGACGGCATCGTCGTGCAGAGCTCGGCAGACCTCGCGAAGGTGAAGATCGCCGACGCCACCACGTTCGAGACCATCGACTCCGGCGCCCGCATCATCGCGGACGGCACCACGACGGGTGCGACGATCACCAACGTCGTCGCGTCGAGCTTCGGGCAGAGCGGGGTACAGGTCGCCGGGGCAGTCAATCGGGGCCCGACGATGCGCCGCATCCGAACCGATCGCGGCGGCAACGGCGTGGCCCTCGTAGGCTCGACCGACGGCGGCAAGTTCCAGGACCTCATGATGGTCGTCGGCAACGTCGGCGTCGCGTTCCTCGCCGCGGGGACGAGCGTCGCGAACGCGAAGATCACCGACGTCGTGAGCGTCGCCAACGAGGTCGGGGTGTTCGTCAGCGGTCCGGCCAACAAGTTCAAGAACGTGACGGCCGTCGCCAACGTCTCCGGAGGGATCGGCGTGGTGAGCAGCGGCGGCGGCACCGTCGTCGAGAAGAGCCGGGCGATGGCGAACGGCGGGCCGGGCATCGCGCTCGACGCCCAGGGCGCCGCCGTCAAGAAGAACGTCGCGCTCGGCAACGACGGCGACCTCTCGGACGACGACCCCTCGTGCGGCACCAACGTCTGGGAGAAGAACGCCTTCCGCCTCGGGAGCGCGCCGTGCATCCGCTGAGCCACGCCATCATCATCGTCGTCGTGACGTTCGCGGCGCTGTCGGCCGCGGACGCTCGCGCGGCCACGTTCGTCGTCAACACGACGGCGGACACGAGCGACGACGGCGAGTGTACGACGACACCGGGCGGCTGCTCGCTTCGCGAGGCGCTCGTCGCGAGCAACGCCTCGTCCGCGCGCGACACGATCGCGTTCGACCCGGCGGTGTTCCCGCTCGGCGACCCTGGCGTGATTTCGCTCACGACCCCGCTGCCCCTGGCCTTCGATCCCGCCGGCGCGAACCTCGACGGCGCCGGCGCGGGCGTCGTCGTGCAAGCGGGCGCCGTGGGGGCGGGCGTGGACGGGCTCGTCTTCTCGAGCGGCGGCTTTCCGCTGGGAAGCGTGCGGGTCGCGAACGTCACCGTGCGCGACTTCCAGGGCACGGCAGTCGTGATCTGCGGCGGTAACTTCCCGGCCTGCGCGAACGACGTCGCGAAGCCGGTCGTCGAGAACGTGCACGTCTCCGACACCGCGAACGCAGGCGTGGCGATCCGCGGCCGCGCCATCGGCAAGGCGCGGCTCACGAACGTCGTCGCGTCGTCGCACGGCGAGTCCGGCATCGCGCTCGATGCCTCGGGAGCGCTCGTCGCCACGCGCATCGAGGGCTGCGCCGTGCGCGACGCCGGAACGCCGCAGAACGGCGCGGCCGGGATCCAGCTGACGTCACCCGTCGCGATCACGGGCACGTCGATCGCGAATTCGGTCGGCATCGGCAACGGCGGCCCCGCGATCCTCGTCCGCTCGGAGGGGACGCTGTCCAACACGAAGCTCACGAAAGTCGTCGCGACCGGGAACGACGGCTCCGGCCTCGTGATCGGCGGTGTCGTCGCGGCGGCGGGCCTCGCGCTCGCCGACGTCGTCGCCGTCGAGAACGAGATCCAGGGCGTCGCCCTCTTCGGCGGCGCCATGACCGGCGTCGGCGTGAAGGGTCTCGTCGCGAACCGGAACGGCGGCGCGGGCCTCCGGATCGCGCCCTCGGCCACACTGGTGGGCGCGAAGATCGCGGACGTGCGCGCCGTCGGCAACGCGGAGGAAGGCATCGACTTCCTTGCGGGGGACGTGCGCGGCGTGCAGATCACGCGCACCGTGGTGGCGAAGAACGTCGGCGTCGGCGTCCGCGTCCGCGGCTCGAGCAACGTCCTGAAGCGCGTCCGCGCCGACGCCAACGGCGCCGGCATCCACCTCGACGCTCCCGGCGGCGGCAACGTCATCGAGCAGTGCCACGCCCACGGCAACGACGGGGTGGTGGGCGGCGCCGGCATCCGCGTCGCCGCGGGGAACACCGGCAACGTCATCCGCAAGAACGCGGCGCAGATCAACGACGGTCCGAACCTCGCCGACGGCAACCCGGATTGCGCCGGCAACACCTGGACCGACAATTTCGCCGTGACGAACGCTGCCTGTCTCGATTGACCGCGATGCCGGTGCGGGTGGGCTCGCTCAGGAACGAGGAAGAAGTCCGGGAGCTTCGCCGGGTGTCCGATTAGCGGGTCGCTGCACCTACGTCCGCCGCCGCATCGCCGCGAGCCCGGCGTCGACGAGGCGGCGGCCCGCGCTCGCTTCGGCGCTCTCCACGCACGTCGGGATCGCACGCAGCATCGCGATCCACTCGTCGGGAAGGCCGTGGGTCGTGGCACCCTCGATCAGGAGCGCCATGTACCGGTCCGAGGGCCGGAGGTCGTCCGAGCGCTTGTCCGACACGAGCGTGAACGCGCGTGACGGTCCGGCCGCGTCGACCGGCTCGATCGCGATCTCGACGCGCGCGTAGTTGCCGATCAGGACGCCCTCGGTGAGGTCGACGTGGGCGAGGTCGTCCTCGCCGATCTCATAGGCGACGCCCCACGCGACGGCCTCGGCATCGGCCCGGAGGTTCGCGAACGACGCGCCGACCGGCACGAGCGGCGTCTTGTCGAGTACGAGCCGCCATCCGGGCGCGCGCGCCGCCACGGCGCGCCACGGCGTGATCCCGCGCCGCCCCGCGAAGGTCGCCGGCTGCATGTTGGAGCCGTAGGCGAAGTACCAGACGCGCTCGCTCATCCGACGCGTCCCGGGCCGTCCGGGTCCGGCTCGCAGTCGAGCCGGACCGCGAGCGAACGCTCGGTGTCGGCCACCATCGCGATCCAGCGATCCGCCCAGCCGTACTTCGCGGCGAGCAGATCGCGGATCCGCCGGTGTCCCTCGGGATTCGCCGCGACCGTCGTGCGGCACCGGAGCGGCCGGTCGTCCCGCTCCAAGCGCACCGTCGGGTCGCGCTCCAGGTCGCGGAGGAACGGCCGCTCCGGCGTCGCCGCCTCCACCCAGGCAGCCCCAGCGTCGTCGGCGATCCACGTCCGCGTCGTCCGCTCCCCCCCGTCCACCGAAGCGGTCCGGAGCACGACGACCTCGCGCCCTTCGAGCGCGTAGAGCGTGACGACCGCGAACGCCAGAACGAGGAGGCCGGCGATGCCGAGAACGCGACGCATGCTCGGCTCGACGTCCTGCCCCACGTGCGCGCCTCTGTCCACGGGCCGAGCTCTCCTGACGTGGGTCAGTTCGATGCGAGTCAGGGATCGCTCCGGGGAGCGGTCAGCTCGCGTATTACGCAAGGCATGATGGCTCTGACGGGTAGTAGGCGCCGGGACCAGCGACCCCGCGACCGTAGGAGTGCATCCCTGACTCGCATCGAACTGACCCACCACCGCCGTGCTAGACTGCCTTGACCCAGTTCCCCCGAAGGCGTTACCTCGCGCCATGCCCATCGAACGCCTCCCCGCCGACACCACCGGCGAGCAAGTCGCGACGATCCTCGCGCGCGACGGCTGCGCCATCGTCGAAAACCTCGTCCCGCGCTCCACGATGGAACGCGCGCACGCCGAGCTCGCGCCGTACATCGACGCGACGACCTTCGGCGGCGACGAGTTCGCGGGCAAGCGCACGAAGCGCACCGGCGGCTTGCTGGCGCGGTCGGCCACGTGCCACGAGCTCGTGATGCATCCGTTGGTGCTCGACGCGACGCGCGCCTCGCTCGTCGACGCGACGAGCTTCCACCTGCACCTGACGCAAGTGATCGCGATCGGACCCGGTGAGCCGGGGCAGATGATCCATCGCGACCAATGGGCCTTCGACTTCTTCCCGTTCCCGAAGGGCTACGAGGCCCAGTGCAACACGATCTGGGCGATGTCGGACTTCACGGCGGAGAACGGCGGCACGCGCGTGATCCCCGGCAGCAATCATCTCGAGGGCCGGCACCAGTTCACCCAGGAGGACTGCGAAGCGGTCGAGATGTCGGCGGGGTCGGTCGTCTTCTACAACGGGTCGATCTACCACGGCGGCGGCGCCAACCGCTCGAACGAGACGCGCTACGGGATCAACATCACCTACGCGCGCAGCTGGCTCCGCCAGGAAGAGAACCAGTATCTCGCGGTGCCGCACGACGTGGCCCGCACGTTTCCCGAGCCGCTCCTCCGCCTCATGGGGTACGCGCGCGGCGCGTACGCGCTCGGGTACGTCGACGACCTGCGCGATCCGCTCGAGGTGCTGCTCGGCCGGAAGGTCGGGGACGACGGCCTCGGCGACCTCGACGTCGCGAACCAGCGCGCCCGCCGCGCCTGAGCCGCGGGCGAGGGACCGCCGGGTCCGATCGTCCCGGGAGCGCCGATCACTCCGGGGGCGCCGCGCGTCAGTAGACGCTCGGGTCCCAGCCGTACGCCCAGGTCGTGAGCATCTCGCGGATGTCGTGCTGGCGGAGCGCCAGCTCCTCGCGGGCCCGCTGCTGACCCTCGGGGTCGACGATGCGTCCGATGAGCACGACCTCGATGCGCGCCACCCCGATCCGCGCCTGCGCGAGCGCGTACGTGTCACCTTCGGTCGCCGCGAGCTGCGCGAGCCGCGCGCGCTCCCCGGCGAGGTACTGGCGCGTCGACGCCGTCGACGATCGACTCGAGACCGCGATGTCGCCGATCACGGCATAGGCGAGGGAGGTCGGCGCGATGCGCGCCGCTTCCTCCGCGGCCGCTCGCATGGTGTCGAGCTCGGCGGCGGTCTTCGGCGACGCCTGGTACATCATGCGGCTCGTCGCCGCGATCGCGGGGGTCGGATAGCGGAGCGTCCCCGCTTCGAGGGCTTTCATCGTCTCGGCGAGGTCCGGGTGCGAGGTGTCGGCGAGCACGATGTGACGCCCGTCGCAGTACAGGTAGACCCAGGGCGACTCCTCGCCGTAGACCAGCTGTCCCACCGGCAGCGAGTACGGCGCGGTGAGGGGAAGGATGGCGAGCGGCACGCGATACGCCTTCAGCGCGGGGATCGCCTGCGCGGCGCCGGCGCGGAGGTCCTTGTGCAGCTGGAGGACCGCTTCGTCGTAGACCTGCTGGGCGCGGCCGCCGATCAGGACCGTGACCGGCGTCTCGGTCCAGCGCAGGAACCCCTCGAACTCCCAGGCCGCGTATGCGCGGCCGCTGATGCCGTTGTCGCGGAGGAACTGGGCGGCGTCGACGGGGAAGGTCGGGCCGTCGACCATGCGCTCGAACGTCGAGAGGCCGCCGAACACGGGATTGCGGGCGGCGTATCGGCGCGCGACCGGTGGTGCGGCGACGAGCGCGGCGACGCCGCACGCGACCGCGACCACGCGAATCACCCAGGCCGTCGCGAGCCGCCGCTGCCACCAGGCGAGCTCGGCCGCGAGCGGCGCCGCGAGCGCGGCCAGCGCGATCGGCACGAACCGCCGCGCCTGCACCGCCATGGCCACGGTGACGGCCACGAGGACGACGTCGAAGACGACGAGGCCGCGGACGGGCCGCTCGGGAGCGTCACCGCCGGCCGGCGCTCCCCCGCGGCCGAACGCGAGATGCGCGAGCCCGAGCAGGACGAACGCGGCGACGGCGGCGCAGATCTCCCAACGGCTCCCGAACGTGCTGACGTCGGTCGCGAAGAGCGGGACCCACTCCGCGACGGTGCGCCAGGGCTCGCTCGACCCGACGACCAACGGGTGCGTGAGATTCTCGAGCCCGAACGGATTGGCGAACGCGGCGAGGGCGACGGCGAGGGCGGTCGCGCCGAGCGCCGGCACGAGGAGCCGCGGCGTGCCGATGCCGACGGTGAGGGTGAAGAGCGCGAGGAGGCCGAGTCCGAGGAGGAAGCTGCCGTGCGCGTTGGCCCAGACTCCGACCAGCACCGCCGCGATCCAGAGCCACGCGGTGCGCGTCGTGGCACGCGCGAGCGCCGCGAGAACGGCCGTCGCGAGCACGAGCCCGACGAGACTCGGGCGCAGATCGACGTAGCCGCGGCCGGCGGCGAAGCTCGCCGCCGCGACCAGAATCGCCGTCGGCCAGTCGGCCGCGCGGACGCGGGCGGCGGCCGCGAGGCACCAGGTGCCGAGCGCGAGGAGGACGGCTTTCAGCGCGAGGAGACCCGTCGGCCCCGCGATGCGATGGGTCACGTAGAACAGGACGTGGCTGCCCCAATTCTGGTTCAGCCAGACGCGTCCGTTCGTCGTGTACGACCAGTCGTCCGGCGCACCGAGCTTGCCGGCGAGCACGTCGCGCCCGCCCGCGAGCGCGATGAAGAGATCGTCGAGGGGGCGCGGCTCCGCCCAGACGAGACCGAGCAAGAGCACACTGACGGCACAGCAGAGCACGAGATCGCGGCGCGTGGTCGAGGTCATCGCGGGTATCCGGCGGACGGTATCACAGCGCTCGGGGCCCCGTCATCGTGGGTTCATGCGCGTCGGCTCTCGGGAGGGTCAGGGCCGCCAGCACGGCCCACGCGTAGGCGCCGAGCGACAGCAGCGTGAGCGCCCATTCGATGCGCGCCGTGCTTCGGCGCGACTCCCGGTAGCGATCGAAGGCGAGGGCCGTCGACTCTTCCGGCTTCGGGCCTTGCTTGGCTGCCTCGATCGTCACGGGGCGGTCTTTCCAGAACGCCTGGAAGCGCTCGTCGTGGAGGCGTTGCACGGTCTGGCGATCGAAGCTGCCGAGCGCCGGCCCGCTTCGCCAGATCATCCAGCCGTGCTCCATCGTCGCCAGCAGCAGGACGGCCAGGGCCGCGGGGCGAAAGCGCGGGAGGTTCGCGGCGAGGGCGATGAGGACCGGGACGCTATAGAGGATGTAGCGTTCGTGGACGCGCGTCGGCCAGACGAAGATGCTCCAGAGCCAGAGCGCGGCGAAGAGCACGATCGCGAGCCCGGGCCGGCGGCGCTGGCGCCACGCGAGCGCCGCGCTCGCGACGAGGGCGGTCGCGAGGAGACAGCGGCCCCACGCGTCGCGCGTCAGGCCGGCGACGACGGCCGTCGACGAGAGGATGTCGTAGGCGGGCAGGCGCTCGGCGACGAGGCCCAAGAGGTACCAGACGTTGTAGGCCTCGAGCGTCGTGAACGGCAGCACCTCGAAGAGATTCATGCGGTAGCAGCGCCGCACCCAGGCGAGCCCGTCGGCGAGCATCCACGGGGCGCCGCCGATCATGACCGTCAGCACGGCGGCCATTCCGATCGCGGCGCCGCGGCGCGCGATCGCGCCGATGCCGGTCGGCGCCGCCACGAGTGCCGCGAACGCCGCGACCGGCAGCATCAAGAGACCCTGCGGTTTCGCGAGGAGGCCGATCCCGACCGCGACGCCGGCCGAGAGCCAGCGGCCGCGGACCATCGCCAGGAGCGCGAAGACCCCGGGTGCCAGGGCGAGCGCGTCGTACTGGCCGAAGACGACGGTGTTCATCATGAGCGGCGGCGCGAGCCAGGTGACGAGTCCCGCGGCGAGCGCGACGGCGCCCGTCGCTCCGAGCGCGTCCGCGAGCAACCCGACGCCGATCGCGGTCGCGAGCTCGAACACCCACGGGGCGAGCGAGGTGACGAGCCGCGTGTAGGGCGAGTTCGCGAGGAAGTCGGGCGCGCCGGCGTCGAGCCAGCGGCTTTGCGCCCAGAAGACCGTCGTCGCGATCGGCGGATAGTTCGGCGGATAGACGCCGCGCCGGGTGATCGTGACGGGGGCGCCGTCGCGATGGATCCAGCCGCGCAGCGTCGGCAGGGCGTCGGCCGACGCCGAGTACGCGCGCGGGAGTCCGCGCTCGGCGGCGACGAGCCCCATGCCGAGCACCTCGAAATGGTCCCAGGCGTAGCCGTAGCGCGGCGCCTCGGCGACCATCGCCGCGCGGAGCGCGAGCCCGGCGAGCATGGCGGCCAGGATCCCGAACGCGACCTGACGCGGACGCAGCCGGGACGCGCGGTCGCTCACACCGTCACGCGGTTCGCAGCGCGGCCGTGAGCTCGGGACCCATGCGCGCCACCGCCGCCGCGTCGATCCGCAGCTGCTCGCACGCCTGCGCGGTCGTTTCGCGGGTGTCGTCGGTCACGTGGCGCGTCAGGAACTCGCCGACGGTGCCCGCGATCGCCGCCGGCGTGAGCGTCGCCATGCCGCGGATCACGTACTGGCGGAGCATCGGGTCCATCGTGAGGATGCGCTCCTTCCAGTTGTCGCGCACGAACTCCCAGGTCTGGAGGCGCGAGGCCCGTCCGCCGAGCAGCTTCGACAGCACGAACGCGCGATCCTGGGCGCGGACGTCGTCGCTGAACGTGAGCGCGAGCGTGCGTGCGATCAGCGCCGGCTCCTCGAAGCTCGCGAGCGCGAAGAGGAAGCGTTCTTCCTCTTCGGGGTCGTCGGCGGCGCTCGTGCGCTTGCGATCGAGGAACCGCTCGTAGAGGGCCGCGTTGCCGTCGCGTGCGACGAGGTTCGCGACGACCGGCACGAGGTTCGGCTCGAGCGCGGCGCGATCGACGAGATAACGCTCCAGGCGGCGGCGCGCCTCCGCCATGACGTCGGTGTCGTTCGCCAGGTGGCCGAGCGCGTTGATGACGGCGGACCGCTTCACGCGGAGATCGACCGGCTCGCCGTCGCGCGGGTCCCAGCCGAGCGCCGCGAGCTCGGGGCCGAAGAGCGCCCGCGCGAGCTCCGCGAAGCGCGGCCGGTCGGCGTCGGTGAGCACGTGGCTCTCGAGCCACCAGAGGCGCTGCTGGATGGCCTCGAGGACGGCCCGATCCTGCTCGCCGGCGAACCCGCGGACGAGCGTGAGGAAGGCGCCGAGGTTGCCGATGCCCGCCTTGAGGAGCGCCCACTGGTTGCCGACGAGATTCAGCCGCTCTTCCGGGGCGAGGCCGGTCGCGAGCGCGGCCGCGAGCCTTTCGATCGCGCCGTCGTCGAGGGCGAAGCGATAGAAGCCGGCGCCGCCGCCGTTCGGGAACACCCAGGTCGCGTTCGCGAGCGCCACCTCGACACTGTCGCCGGCGAGGATGACGCGCTCCTCGCGGACGCCGGCCGGACCGCCGACCTTGAGCACGAGCGGCACCGGCCAGCGCTGCTCGGGCGCGGCGCCCGTCATCTGCGGGTCGGAGAAAAAGCGGCGCTGCTTCAAGGTGAGGGTGGCGCCCGCCTTGTCGAAGCGGCTCGCGATCTCGACCACGGGATGGCCGGGCTCGCGGATCCACGCGTTCGCGATCGCGGTGACGTCGCGACCCGAGGCCGCGTCGAGCTCGCGCCAGAAGTCGTCGGCGGTCGCGTTCTTCTCGGTGTACTTGACGAGATAGCTGCGGACGCCGGCCTGGAACGCGTCGGAGCCGAGGAAGCGCTCGATCATGCGCACGACGCCCGCGCCCTTCCAGTAGGTGATGACGTCGAAGCGCTCCGCCGCCTGACGCGCGTTCTCGACCTGGAACGAGATCGGATGCGTCGAGACGAGCGCGTCGAGCGCGAACGGGCGGGCGAGCGTCGCGACGAAGTCGCGCCACATGCCCCACTCGGGGTTGAGCTCCGCGGTCGCTTTCCAGCCGACGAACGTCGCGAACGACTCGTTCAGCCAGAGGTCGTTCCACCACGCCATCGTCACGAGGTCGCCCCACCACATGTGGGTGAGCTCGTGGGCGGCCGTGTAGAAGATGTCCTTGAGGGTATCGGTCGAGGCCTCGGTCGGATCGGCCGCGATGGCGGTCAGGCGGTAGGTGATGGCGCCCGGATTCTCCATGGCGCCCGCCTCGAAGTCGGCGAGGCCGATCGCGTCGATCTTGCCGTACGGGTAGGGGATCGCGGTGTAGTCGGCGAGCCACTGCACGGCGTCGCGGTGCGCGTCGCGCGCGTAGACGCCCTTGTCGGCGAGTCCCCGGGGCAGCCACACCTGGACGGGCACGCCCGTCGTCGTCTGGACCGGCGGCGTCGCCTCGAACGGGCCGACGAGGAACGCGACGAGGTACGACGAGATCGGCGGGGTCTCGCGGAAGCGGACGAGCTTCCGGCCGGGGCCGAGCGGTTCCTCGGACTCGATCGCGCCGTTGGCGATCGCGGTCGCGTCGGCGGGGACCTCGAGCGCCAGGCGGAAGCGGGCCTTGTACTCGGGCTCGTCGAAGCACGGGAATGCGCGGCGCGCGTCGGCGGCCTCGAACTGGGTCGCGGCGTAGCGTTCGTCGTCCTTCACCGAGCGGTAGAGACCGCGGAGCTTCTCGACGATCTCACCCTTGAACCGCAGGGTCAGGGTCGCCGGACCGGGGCCGACCGGCTTCGGGAAGGACAGGGTCACGGCCTCGGCCGCGGGGTGCACGGTGACGTCGCCGGCCTTCACGCCGTCGAGCTCGGCCGCCGTGATCTCGAGGTCGAGGGCGTGGAGCGTGAGCGTCGCCGTCGGCGCCCGCAGATCGAGGGTGATCGTCGCGGAGCCTTCTTGCCGCCAGGTCTCGAGCTCGAGCGCCAGGCGGAGGTCGTAGCGGACGGGCCATACATCGCGGGAAAGACGAAAGTTGACGCCGGGATCGGCGGGTCGGCTCGCGGTCATGGGGCCGCACTGTTCCTCACGCCTCGAACGGCTGCAAGCGCGCTCCGCCCGGCGGGAGTGGCGCAGTTCGATTGGCGCGTCAGGGGTGCACTCCT
>Ga0268299_1004191_pt1 | contig 11674 bp, 13 predicted proteins | sample NOBtaG_FD_193484 | JGI IMG/M metagenome (GOLD analysis project Ga0268299, IMG submission 193484) | Activated sludge microbial communities from bioreactor in Nijmegen, Gelderland, Netherland - NOB reactor | ecosystem: Engineered > Bioreactor > Aerobic > Activated sludge | place: Netherlands... | reverse complement strand
CCGATCTCGTGGATGACAGCAAGCCCTTTCCTTTTTTTGTGATTAAGCTTGATACAGAATAAATCCCTTCAATTGTTCCTATGCTCGACTTATCCTTATTCAAGTAACGATTAACCATAGATGCAAAATCAATCTGTTCATACGGGTTAACTTTTTGCTTTTGTCTCATTCGATAAAGCTTTTCCATCGAACACGAAGTGGAAATGAACACGACTACGAAAAAATACCAAAGAATTTTACTTTTCATAGGTTACGAAATCAGAAGGTTATGTCAGAGTACTCTCCTTTGGCACAAACCCGGCAAGATAGCTTTCCCTTCAATGCGTTTGGTTTAAATAACGATTTCCCCAGCAACATCCGCACACATTCCTGTATGCCCTCGGTAATGGATGGATGTGGATGAACACATTCGGCAAGTTCTTCAATTCCTTTATCCATTGAAATTAACAATGCCACCGCCTGAATAGCGCTTGATGCGTGATTACCAACCACTTTCAGCCCTAAAATTTTCATGCGTTCATCATTCGTTACCAGCAGCTTGATGAAGCCCTGGGTATTTCGCTTTGCAATGGCACGCGGAATACAACTATAATCAACGGTAACAACTTTATAATCTACACCTTTTTCGATTGCATGTGTTTCATTCAACCCTACTCCTGCCACTTCGGGGTTCAGAAACATAATGGTGCTGATATTTTCGTAAACCAGTTTACGTTGCGGATTACCAAAAATCTTTTCAACCGCGTATCGTCCTTCCAACTCACCTACATTTACTAAAGAGATATCGGCTGTGATATCGCCTACCGCGTAAATATTGTCAACATCTGTTTGAGTATCGTTGTCTTCGATGCCTCGTTTGGAAATCTGGATATCAACCCCGTCATCCCAAAGCTCTTCATAATTAGGAATGCGTCCGACTGAAACCAACGCCTTCTCTACGTTGAATATTTCTTTTGCACCATCGTTGTACTCCAACTCATACTCAACGCGATTATTTTTTACCTCCATGCGCACCAGCCTTGAATTACGGTGAATCAGCACACCGTTGTTTTCCATGTTGCGCTCAATCACTTTCACCACATCTTCATCCTCAAAGGGGAGAATTCGGTCTCCTTTATCAATCAGGTGCACTTTTGTTTTTCCAAAACCTGAAAAAATAGTAGCGAACTCACATCCGATTACCCCGGCACCTACAATCACCATGCTTTCAGGGAAATCATCCATGTTTTCAATACCATCACTGGTCATTACAATCTTTTCATCAATGGGAAGTTCGGGCAAAAAACGAGGCCTGCTACCGGTAGCAAGAATAATATATTCGGTGGATACCACTTCTTTTTCATATCCATTGGTTATTTCCACCTGATGCTGACTAAGTAACTTAGCCGTTCCCGTTTTAAATGTCAGCAGTTTTGATTCCTGTAAAAAATCCATGTGTTCTTCCAACATGGACATCCTTTCATGAACAGCCTTGCGAACCTCACCCTGAATTTCTTTATAGGCAACACTGGGTGCTTTGATATTATATCGTTTCAAACTTTTACGAAATCCTGCCGCTTCCCGCGAAAGTTCCCACCAGGTTTTTGAAGAAAGGGCGCCATTCGCAACGCCAGCACCGCCAACTTTGTTTTTCTCGATCAGTAAAACCTTCTTTTTAAAATCAAGGGCCCGCATGGCTGCTGCATGCCCGGAGGGACCCGCTCCAATAACAATCAAATCAAATTTCTCCATTTTTAAACCTCTGATTAGTTCCAACTAAGCCATTCGAAAATTAAATAAATTATTTCAAAAGAGATTTACTTCTAACTAACCTGGTTATGGGGCACACGTTTATTAAAAATTCCGGCCACCATACAGCGAACGCTTCCTCCACCGTACTGCTCAATGGTTGGAATAGAAAGAGGTATCATATCAGCATATTTCGAAATAGCATTAACCTGGCCCGGTAATAACGAATTAAATGCCGATTGCGAAAGCAATACCACTGGCTCGCCCGATCTGGTTTGAACTTCAATCATATTGCCGGCAAAACAACGTAATTGCTCATAACTGATGGCCACAACCCGGTGGCCGGTCTCCCCAAATGATTTCAAAAGTTTTTCCTGATCAACGTCTTTCTTAATGGCGTCTAAACAAATCACGGCAAACTTCGACCCCACACACATAAGTACATTGGTATGGTATATTGGCAAGCCTGCTTCGTCTACTGCATCAAAAAAAAGAGGTCGGAAGTTTAGCCTATTACAGAGCTCCAATAACACGGCCTGGTGCGTACGTGGAGAGCGGCTTGCATAGGCTATTCTATTTTGATAATCAAACACCACGCTTCCAGTGCCTTCTAAAAATTGATTTTTCAATTCGTAACCGGTGAGGTCAATGATTTCTGAAACCTCGAATTGCCTGCGTACTTGGTCTATCACCGGATTGGATCGCTCCGCCCTTCGGTTTTCGACCATCATCGGATACAGAACTACGATCCCATTTTCATGAAATGAAATCCAGTTGTTGGGAAAAATGGCGTCAGGCTTTTCCGGAACTTCTGTATCATCAACGACCATAACGTCAACACCTTGATCAATAAGCGTGTCTACCATCCGGTTAAATTCATCACGCGCTTTTTCTTGTATAACGGCTGCCGATGCTGCCGGTTCTTTTTGAAAAGTATTTGTTGAAGCTGTTTGTGCGTTAAATCCAAATTTTGATGGTCTGACCATCAGCACACTGGAAGGTAGTTGAAGAAACTTCATGGTTTAAAATTATAGTATTTGAGACAGAGTTAATTAGTTTTGATACGAAACTCCATCTATGCTGGACAAACTGATTGAACTGGATAAAGAACTCCTGCTCTATATAAATGGTTTCCATACTCCCTGGCTCGATCCGGCTATGATTTGGATTACCAAAACACTTTTCTGGCTTCCGCTTTACCTGTTTCTATTATACCTGATCATCAAAAATTATAAAAAAGATTCCTGGATTATAATCATCGGAATAGCGATGGCTATCCTATTGGCCGATCAAATCACATCAGGATTCATGAAACCATTTTTTGAGCGATTACGTCCATCACGTGAGCCCAGTCTTCAAGGCTTGGTTCACCTGGTAAATGGCTACACAGGTGGCAAGTATGGCTTTGCCTCAAGCCATGCCGCTAATACTTTTGCCACAGCCATTTTCTTTTGGCTACTTTTTAAAAACCAATATCGTTGGATGTGGATCCTGTTTGTGTGGGCAATTGTGATGACCTACACCAGAATTTACCTGGGTGTTCATTACCCGGGAGATATTCTTGTTGGCATGTTGGTAGGCCTTGGCAGTGGTTGGTGCGGGTTTATGATACAGAAAACAATAAAAAAAATCAAAATTTCAAATTGAGTATGTAAACCTTGAAACGAGATTTTCAATGCTTCATTTTCAATTTTTACTTTCCTCTCCTGTTTACTTCGCCACCAAAGTTTTTGGAAGTGTGCCTTACAGAAGGGCCTCCTATGTATTCCACTTGCGCACCGAATCCTGCTGATGCCTCTAACGCTTCCGTTACGTTCACCGTTACATCGGCACCCATATTGGCCTTCACATAGGCCGTCTTACTTTCGAGGTGAGAGGCCTTTAGTATGCCACCCATGTTGGCATTTACTTCAACATGACTCGTTTGGCCGCTCACTTCCAGTACTGCCCCCATGTTGGAAACAAGTTCTGCTTTTTCTGTAAATATATCGAGGGTCACTTCGGCACCCATGGTGCAATCAATAGAAAGGTATTTCGACTTAAGTGTTCCGTCTGTTGTAACAACGGCCCCGGCAGAAGCATCAATCATGTCAATGTCTTTATAATAAAGCGTGACCAAAATATATTTATTATGCTGCCGGTCGTTTTTCCAATCATCTATGTAGTGACGATTTTTAATTTTTAGTTTAAGCACACCTTTTTCGGCACTTGAAATAACATCTTCTTTGTTGATGCCCCTGTAATCAATTTCCGCTTCCTCTTTTTCTGACTTCACCAGGGTAACCTCGAACGGTCCAAAAATATCGATATCGCGAAACGAGGAAAGTTGTAGTGTTGTGCGCTGCGCAGAAGCGGTGAAGGCAACCCAAACCATTGCAAGAAGAATGAACAGCTTTTTCATATCTGATTTTTTGAGAAAGACGCTGAAATCACCCGAAGGGTTGCAGGCTTGTTTAAGCCTTTCCTAACAATCTCTTTACATACTTTCCAACAATATCGAATTCGAGGTTTACCGTATCGCCTACTGTAAGTGACTTAAAATTAGTGTGCTCGTACGTGTACGGAATGATGGCAACTGTGAAACTTCCGTTGGCCGAATTGAAACAAGTGAGGCTTACCCCGTTAACACAAATAGAGCCCTTCTCTACCGTTACATTTCCTTGTGTACCGTCAAATGCAAAATCAAAAAGCCAGCTTCCTCCCTCGTCACGAATAGATTTCACAACCGCGGTTTGATCGACATGACCCTGCACGATATGGCCATCAAACCGGCCGTTGGCAATCATGCATCGCTCCAGGTTTACCCGATTGCCTATTATAAGGGAACCTAAAGTTGACTTTTGAAGCGTTTCGTCAATTGCAGTTACCCAGTGAATATTTCCTTCCACCTGAGTTACTGTTAAGCATACTCCGTTATGTGAAACACTCTGATCAACTTTCAATTCATGCCCAAACGGACTTTCAATAGCGAAATGCTTGTTTTTGCCTTCTGGTTTTATTCCCCTTAACGTCCCTAAAGCTTCGATAATCCCTGTAAACATGCCCGAAAATAGGGTTTTGAAAGCTAATAATCATAAATTGGTTTATAATATAAACTATTTTACATTTGTCTCGTTAATGCAACCTATATGGAAAACAAGAATGAAAATCTGAGTGCCCAACAGAGTTTTGACCTGATCACATCTATGATCCGTCAGGCCAAGGGCAACATCCAAAAAAGTGGTTTCTTCTTTTTGCTTTGGGGATGGACCATCGTAATCGCCAACCTGGGGGTTTACTTCATGCTGGAGTTTACCGATTTCAAAAATCCCTTTCTCATTTTTTCTATCACCATTCCAGCGGCTGTCATTTCAATGATATACGGTATGAAACAGGGGAAAAAAATTACCGCTCCTACCGTGCTGGATTCCATTCACAAGTGGCTATGGATTGGCTTTGGAATCAACTGTTTTATCCTGGCGGTTTTTGGAGGAAAGACAAACTGGCAAATCAACCCGGTGATCATTACCATGTGTGCCGTTCCTACTTTTATCTCCGGTATCATGCTCAAGTTTAAACCACTGGTTATCGGTGGGTTACTCTTCTGGGTGTTTGGTATCATTTGTTTCATTGTAGAACCTCAAACACAATTTTTGGTGGCAGCCTTGGCTGTTACGGTGGGCTATCTCGTGCCGGGGTACATGCTTAAAAAATCAGAGGCATGATATTGAAAGAACTCGATCCTTTGTTGCATTCTCAGTTGAGATTGGGTGTGATGTCGCTGCTCATTAGTGTAGATGCTGCCGAGTTTACTTATCTAAAAGAAAAAACCAACGCTACAGCCGGAAACCTGAGTGTTCAATTGGATAAATTATCGGAAGCTGGGTACATCACCATAGAAAAGTCTTTCAAAGGCAAAAAACCGCTTACCACTTGCAAAGTCACCAAACTTGGTATTAAGGCATTCGAGGATTACGTGAATACGCTGAAGCAATACATCGGAAAATAATTACAATCAACTAATCCAAATTACTATGAAACAACTCATGTTTATTGGTTCGATTATGATCGGACTGACGCTTGGCCGGGCAACTGCACAACGGCCAGCCCCTGAAGCTGTCAAGCAGGAAATGAAAAAACTTGCCTACATGGCCGGTCGCTGGAGCGGTGAAGCCACCGTTAACCGGCCCAATGCAGCGCCCGTGAAAGTGATGCAAGAAGAAAACGTTCAATTCAAACTTGACGGAACCGTATTGCTGATTGAAGGAACCGGCAGGAGCCCCGAAACAGGAAATCCCGTTGTGTTCAATGCACTGGCTATTCTCTCCTACAACCAACACACGAAAGAATTCAAAATGAAATCGCATGTACTGGACGGCAATTCAACGGAAGCATATTTCAAAATTGTGGAAGAAAATCACTTCGAGTGGGGGTTTGATATCCCGAATGGCAAAATCAAATACGACATCGTGTTGAATCCAACTGCCAAGACCTGGATTGAAAAAGGAGCCTTCTCCCCTGACGGAACAACCTGGTACCCATCTATTGAAATGAAACTAACCAAGAATGATTAACTTCATTGAAATAAACCCTAACCACTTTGACTATGACACCAGAAGAAGAAAAACTGTACAAACAGGCCAAGAAAAAAGTCGGTCGATTAAGAAGCTTCTACAGCAACCTGTTGAGTTATTTGGCTATTGGAACATTTCTGACCTTTATTTGTTGGTGGACTCAACGCGATGAAGGTAAAATTTACTGGTGGGTAGTATGGGTGTGGGTTGGCTGGGGTATTGGAGTTTTCTTCCATGGCTTAGGTCTCTATAGAAGAAATATTTTATTCAGTGAGGATTGGGAGGAGCGTAAGATCAAAGAGGAGATGGAAAAAATGAAGAGACAATAAAGATACAATGAGGTAATTTGAAGATTTGATTTTGTCGCGTTTTGAAATGGTTTCCATTTTCAAATTGACTAATTTTCAAATCTTCAAATTCATTTTATATGGCTACGATTAACTGGCAAAAAGAATTTCAACCCCTCATTAAACAATACAAAGGCAAGCAGCATCCGCTGGAATACAAAAACACCTACCAACTCATGGTCATGGTTGTGTTATCAGCGCAGGATTCTGACCGGAACATCAATAAAATTGCGCCTGAGTTTTTCAAGGTTTTTCCCGACCTCAAAGCCCTCTCAACTGCAACTGCCGATATGCTCTTTCCGCTGGTTTCAAAAGTTCGAAACTTCGGGAATAAGACTAAGTGGCTACTGGCAATTGCCTCTACATTAAAAGACAATAAGAACATTCCAAAAACAATGGATGCGCTAACTGAACTGCCGGGCATCGGAAGAAAATCGGCCAACGTTATTATGCGTGAATCGGGTATAGCTGCCGAGGGTATCATTGTCGACCTTCACGTTGTTCGGGTTGCCCCGCGAATCGGTGTCGCTACAGGAACAGATCCGAAGAAAATCGAAAAGCAACTGATGGAAGCTATTGATCCAAAAGATTGGGGAGAAGCTGGTATGGCCATCTCTTTTCTGGGTCGCGAAATATGCCGACCAACTAACCCTAAGTGTTCAGAATGCGTTATGCAAAAAGTCTGCGCTTATTATAATGAGCAGGTAGCCTAGCGGATAAGAATTCAATTTAGGTAATCAGTTATCAGTAATCGGCTATCGGTTCACAGAATACCGATTACCTGTTACCGATAACTATTAGCCATTAACTATTAACTATTAACGATTAAGAAACTAAATTGCGAGCTTAAATCAACTATGGCATTGTACGACAAGTATCCCGTTTCTATTACTAACTCCCTCAGCGGAAAAAAAGAGCTGTTTACTCCTATCAAAGCCCCTTTTGTAGGGTTATATTCTTGCGGACCAACCGTTTACAACGAAGTACATTTAGGGAATCTGCGAACATTCACAGCCTTTGATGTAGTGTATCGCTACCTGACGCATATCGGATACCAAGTTCGATATGTTCGCAACATTACCGATGCCGGCCATTTAACCAACGATGCAGGTGAAGGCGTTGACCGCATTGAAGAAAGTGCCAAGCTCCAGCAGCTTGAGCCAATGGAAATTGTTCAGAAGTATACCGTAAGCTTTCACGATGTTTGCAGGATTTTCAATATTCTCCCTCCCAGCATTGAACCTACCGCCACCGGTCACATTGTTGAACAGATTGAAATGGTCAAGAAGATTCTTGACAATGGTTTTGCCTATGAAAAAAATAGCTCCGTTTATTTTGATGTACGAAAGTTCATGGAGAAACATAAGTATGGAGAACTGAGTGGAAGGAACATTGACGAACTGATGGAAGGTTCACGTGAACTCGACCGGCAGGATGAAAAAAGAAACCCGGTTGACTTTGCCATCTGGAAAGGCGTGTCGCCCAACCATATTCAGCGATGGCCTTCTCCGTGGGGAGAAGGAATTCCGGGCTGGCACCTGGAATGCTCTGCTATGGGAACAAAATATTTAGGAAAGCAGTTTGACATCCACGGTGGTGGTATGGATTTGAAATTCCCTCATCACGAGTGCGAAATCGCCCAAAGTGTTGGCGCCTACGGAACAACACCTGTAAAATACTGGATGCACGCCAACATGCTTACGGTGAATGGCGAGAAAATGAGTAAGTCGAAAGGCAATTCGTTTTCACCTCGCGAACTGTTTGCCGGATCTCATCCGCTGTTGAATAAAGCATACAGCCCGATGGCCGTTCGCTTCTTCATGCTGCAATCACATTACTCAAGCACATTAGATTTTTCTAATGAAGCATTGAGCGCAGCCGAAAAGGGTTTCAGGAAGTTGTCCAATGCGCTTGGACTTGTAAAAAAACTCAAACATCCTGGCGTAGCTAAAGAAGACAACACGCTTACCGCTGAATTAAACAGAATGATTGGCGAATGTTATACAAACATGAGCGATGATTTCAACACGGCTAAAACGCTGGCAGTATTATTTGAAATGTCAGCAAAGATTAACGATTTTAAATCAGGGAACATTCAATTGAATACCGTTAGCGAAGAAACATTTACCAATTTTCAAAAAACGTATGTTTCATTCATGGAGGATGTGTTGGGTATTCGCGAAGAAGAGGAACACAACCAGGAATTGATCAACGGTGTGGTAAATGTGTTGATTGAACTTCGTAAAAAAGCAAGGGTTGACAAAAACTTTGCCCTATCCGATAAAATCCGTGACGATTTGAAAGTCATTGGTGTTCAACTGATGGATGGGAAGGATGGAGAGATGGATTATACAATTGAATAATTCCCGGCCTTGTGCCGGGATCCCCCTTGTGAGATGCCGGAACAAGTCCGGCAAGATGCTATGCTCAAAAAAATCTTCATACTGCCCATCCGATTCTACCAACTCAGCATCTCTCCCCTGCTGGGCGCACATTGCAGGCATACACCAACGTGTTCGCAATATGCCATCGAAGCCATCCAGGAATGGGGCGTAATAAAAGGAATCTGGCTGGGAACAAAGCGTATTGGCCGCTGTCATCCGTGGGGAACCAGCGGGTACGATCCCGTTCCTAAAAAAAAACCGAAACAACTTTAAACCCCTATTGTCCTATCTTATCTAAAAGAAAAAAAACAGCAATATGAAATTCATTAAAATACTTTCGCTGGCCTTTATGGCCGTTTTATTTGTATCAACAACAGCCTTCGCGCAAGATGACCAGACGAAGCGCCAGGAGAATTTGGAAAAACGTGATGAGAAGAATGAAATACGTCAGGAAAAGGTTGATAAACGCAACCCCGAAGGAAAAGGCAGAAAGGACAACCGCCTGGATAGACGAGACAAGCGGATTGATCGTAAAGAAAAGCGTACTGATAAGCGCGTAAATCGCAGGAAAGGAAGCTAAGAAACAAGCCATTTCTCCTTTATCATTGACGGGAAAAGATTTACATTTAAAAAAATCTTTTCTCTTTTTTTATGCCTTTTCAAATTAAAGAGCCAACGAAACAATACGATGTCTGCATTGTTGGTTCAGGTGCCGGTGGCGGCATGGCTGCCTACGTGCTCACACAAGCAGGTTTAAAAGTCCTGGTCTTAGAAGCTGGCCCTTGGTATGACCCGGCCAAAAATGTTACCCAACTGAAATGGCCATGGGAGTCGCCCCGCAGAGGTGCCGGCACAACCTTCCGGCCTTTTGGCGATTTTGATGCCTCGTATGGAGGTTGGGAACTGGAAGATGAACCCTACACACAAACACCTGGCTCGCAATTCGACTGGTATCGTGCCCGCATGCTGGGCGGACGAACCAACCATTGGGGAAGAATCTCATTGCGCTTCGGACAAAAAGATTTCAAAGGAAAAAGTCATGATGGCTTGGGCGATGACTGGCCGATCGGCTATGAAGATGTAGCCCCCTACTATGATAAAGTTGACGAACTGATCGGGATTTTTGGAACAAAAGAAAATTTACCAAACGAACCAGATGGAAAATTTCTTCCACCACCAAAACCCCGCTTACACGAATTATTAATGAAAGATGCAGCCAATGCTGCCGGGGTTACCGTTATACCCTCTCGTCTTTCAATCCTCACAAAAAAAATTAATGACGATCGCGGCCAGTGTTTTTTTTGCGCCCAATGCAATCGGGGTTGCACCGTGTACGGAGATTTTTCTTCCTCATCGTGTTTAATTAAACCAGCCGGCAAAACAAATAATCTCGATGTCATCGTTAACGCGATGGTACGTGAGGTACTCACTGATTCAAATGGACTTGCTACCGGTGTTTCGTATGTCGCAAAAGATGACCTGCAGGAATACCAGGTAAAGGCAAAAGTAGTGGTGCTTGCAGCCAGCGCGTGTGAATCAGCACGGTTACTACTCAACTCAAAATCAAAAGCACACCCAAACGGGTTGGCTAACGCAAGTAACGTAGTTGGAAAATACCTGCACGATTCTACCGGTGTTGGTTTAGGAGGCGTGGTACCAAAACTATTTAACCGGAAACGGTACAACGAAGATGGCGTAGGCGGTTTGCACTTGTACTCACCCTGGTGGCTCGACAACAAAAAACTTGATTTCCCACGGGGGTACCATATCGAATACTATGGTGGTATGGGTATGCCGGGGTACGGATTCGGGTTTGGCATGCAAAATACAAATAGTCGCTTTGCCGGTCGCGATGGAACAAAACGTGGCGGAGGTTATGGCGCAGGTTTGAAAGACGATTACCGTTATTTCTATGGTGCAGGCTTTGGAATGGATGGACGTGGTGAGGCCCTTGCACTAGAAAGCAACTACTGCGAAATTGATCCGAGCGGCAAAGTTGACAAGTATGGAATACCTATCCTACGCTTTAATTATCAGTGGAGCGATCATGAAATCAAGCAAGCCAAACACATGCAGGAAACATTTCAGGAAATCATGCATAAGATGGGCGCTGAAATAACGTGGGGCATTGCAGGGGCCGACACCAACTACGGACTTGCCACACCCGGAAGAATCATTCACGAAGTAGGTACTGTTCGCATGGGCAACGATAGAAATAAATCGGCACTCAACAAATTCAACCAGGCTCACGATTGCAAAAATTTGCTTGTAGTAGATGGTGGCGCCTTTGTATCACAGGCCGATAAAAATCCAACATGGACGATACTAGCATTGTCATGGAGAGCGTCAGACTATATTATAGAGCAGCTTAAACAACAGAATCTTTGATGTATTGATGTGTTCATGTGTTTATGTGCTCATGTGCTGAAGTGTTACGTGAAATAAATATGACTAAAGTAACTAGGTTTGAAGATTTAAAATGCTGGCAACTTGCAAGGGAACTTGTCAAACTTGTCTACCAAGCTTGTAAGGATAGTGAGCTATCCAAAGACTTTGATACAAGAAGCCAAATTAAGAGAGCCGCATTATCCACTATGAATAATATTGCTGAGGGCTTTGGCAGATACAGCAATAAAGAATTTATAAGGTTCCTGGATATTTC
>Ga0268299_1004190_pt1 | contig 11682 bp, 11 predicted proteins | sample NOBtaG_FD_193484 | JGI IMG/M metagenome (GOLD analysis project Ga0268299, IMG submission 193484) | Activated sludge microbial communities from bioreactor in Nijmegen, Gelderland, Netherland - NOB reactor | ecosystem: Engineered > Bioreactor > Aerobic > Activated sludge | place: Netherlands... | reverse complement strand
GCGCCGCCTGCGCGCCATGCGCGACGGCCCGGTGACCCCGCTGCTGCGCGCCATCATCGACGAGACCGGCTTCACCGGGCGCCTCGAGGACGGCACGCCGGAGGGATCGGCGCGCAGCGAGAACGTGCGCGAGTTGCTCTCCGTCACCACCGATTTCGACGCCGGCAGCAGCGGCGCGCTGGGGGAGTTCCTCGAGCAGGTCGCGCTGGTGGCCGACATCGACAGCTTGGCTGAGGAGAGCGACCGCGTGACCCTGATGACGCTGCACAACTCCAAAGGCCTCGAGTTCCCCGCCGTCTTCCTCATCGGGCTGGAGGAAGGGCTGTTTCCACACCAGCGCTCGACCGGCGAGGACGACGACGTCGAGGAGGAACGCCGCCTCTGCTACGTCGGCATGACGCGCGCCCGGGAGCGCCTTCATCTGACCCATGCGCTGCAGCGCATGCTCTACGGGCGGCGCCAACAGAACCCGGCGTCGCGATTCCTCGAGGAGATCCCGGCGCAGGTCGTGCGCCGCGAGGGGGGCTATCGCGCGCCCGAGCCCGACGACGACGAGATCAAGATCGACTACAGCTATTCACAGGAGCCGCGCGCCAGCTTCGGCCGTCGGGCGCCCCGCCCACCGGCCGCGCCGGCGTCGCTGCAAGGGCTGCGCATCGGCACGCAGGTGCGGCACGACCAGTTCGGCCTCGGCACCGTGCGCGGCCTCGAAGGTCAAGGCGATGGCGCCAAGGCGCTCGTCCACTTCGCCAAGGGCGGGGTGAAGAAGCTGCTGCTGCGCTTCGCTGGCCTCGAGATCGTCACCCCCTGACGGGGGACCCTCGGTCGCGCTCCCGGAGAGGTCAGTCGGTGTACTGGCAGGTGTGGCCGAAGATCGGCGCAGTCGACGGCTGCGACACGACCCAGTGCATCGGCCGGAAGATGGCCCACTCGAGGGCGACCCCCACCGGAGAGACGAGATACGCAATGACGCGGAACGGGTGCGAATCCGAGTCGCTGTAGCAATCGCCCGAGCAGTACTTGGCGTAATACTCCTCGACGCACGGATCGGCGTAGCCGGAACCGGCACCGCAGGGTTCATCCGCAAAGGCCGCGGTGGTCGAGGTGAACAGCGTCAGCAGAAGCGCGGCAGCAACGGTTCGCGATCTCATCGGTCTCCTCCTCGGGAAGAACACGGCCGGGAGTGTAACAGCGGGGGGCGCCGTTGACAAATGGCAAAATCGCCCGCTGCCTGTCACCCCCAGGCGACGGCGCTGAGCTGTCGTCCGGTCGTGCCGCCCGCGCCCCGATGGGAGAAGCACTCGTCGCGGGCGCAGCGGGTACACGGACCCACCTGCACGATCTGCTCGGCCGGGACACCGGCCGCGCGCAGAATGCCGGCGTTGATGGCGCGCAGATCGAGCCACGCCTTGTCTCCCTCCCGGCGCCGGGGCGCAACCAGCCCGGCGGCGGCACCCGCGCTCAGAGCGTCGACCACCTCGGCGCCCACCTGGTAACAGCACTCGCCGATCGCGGGCCCGAGGGCCGCATGCACTTCGGCCGTCGAGACGCCGGAGGCGCGCACCAGGCTCTCGACGGCACGCGCCGCGATCCCGAGGGCCGTCCCCTTCCAGCCGGCGTGCACCGCTGCCGCCAGCCGCCGGCGCGGGACGACCAACAGCAGGGGGACGCAGTCGGCCGTCAGGACGCCGACTGCGCGCGCATCGCCCGCGACGATCAGGGCATCGGCCTCGCCCGGCGGTTCGGTCGCCAGGGCCGCTACGCGATCGCCGTGCACCTGGCGGGGCGTCACGACCTCCGCGCAGTCGAGGATACGCGCGGCGAGCGCTCGGTTGTGCTCGACCGCCGCCGGGTCGTCGCCCACGCTCCACGAGCAGTTGAGGGCCGCGAAGGGGCCGCCGCTGACACCGCCCGCGCGTCCGAAGAAGCCGTGCCGCAGGCCCGCAAATCGCTGCCAGCCCGGGACCGTCCAGCGCGGTGGAGGAACCGTCACGAACGCCGGAACTTGCCAGGGTCCTCGATCGGCTCGCCGCGCGGATCCGTCGGCTTGCCGCCGTGCTTCGCCAGCGTCTTCAGGGTATCGGGATTCACCCAATGGACGCCGTACACGCACGGCTTCGCCTGGCCGTCCTCTTCGATCTCCTCGTAGCTCGGAAAGCCGCTGCGCTGGAAGTTCGTGACCATGCGTCGGGACATGGCTTCGCTTGTTAGCGCGCGGCCCGCGCTCGGTAAAGTCGGACGCTCGTGGAGGCGAATTGAACTGCCCAGGGTCGGCTGCTAGACCGTGGCCGCCGCCACCAGCGGAGCGGGTCGCGCTCCGCTCCGAACCCCAGAGTCACGGTAGGGATGGACTACAAAGCCACGCTCAATCTGCCCAAGACGGACTTTCCCATGCGCGCCAACCTGCCCCAGCGCGAGCCCGAGATGCTCGACCGCTGGGAGCGTATGGGCATCTATCGCCGCATCCAGGAGGCGAACGCCGGCAAACCGCGCTTCGTGCTGCACGATGGTCCGCCGTACGCCAACAACAACATCCATCTCGGCCAGGCACTCAACAAGGTCCTGAAGGACATCATCGTCAAGTTCCGCGGCATGGCGGGCTTCCAGGCTCCCTACGTTCCCGGCTGGGACTGCCACGGGCTGCCGATCGAGTTGCAGGTCGAGAAGTCGCTCGGCAAGGACAAGAAGGACGTTCCCCCGGCCGAAGTCATCCGCCGCTGTCGCGAACACGCCCTGCGCTTCGTCGACGTACAGCGCGAGGAGTTCAAGCGCCTGGGCGTCTTCGGCGACTGGCAGAATCCCTATCTGACCCTCGATCCGGCCTACGAGGCCGCCGAGGTGCGCGAGCTCGGCCGCTTCATGGAGCGCGGCGCGCTCTATCGCCGCAAGAAGCCGGTGTACTGGTGCCCGTCCTGCGTCACCGCGCTGGCGGAGGCCGAGGTCGAGTACGCCGACATCACCTCGCCCTCCATCTACGTCGCCTTCCGGCTGCGCGACCCGCTGCCGCCGGCTCTCACCTCGCTCGCCGGGCGTAGCGTCCACGTGGTCATCTGGACGACGACTCCCTGGACCATCCCCGCCAACCTCGCCGTCGCCGTGCACCCCGACCTCGAGTACGTCGCCGTCGAGGTCGACGACCTCGTCTACATCGTCGCGCGCGGACTGCTCGCCCAGACCGCCAAGGCCGTCGGCTGGCCGGCGACGCGAGAGATTCTCTCCTTCCCCGGTTCCGCCCTCGAAGGCGCAAGCGCCCGTCACCCTTGGATCGACCGCGACTCCGTCGTCCTGCTCGGCGAACACGTCACCCTCGAGCAGGGCACTGGCGCCGTCCACACCGCCCCCGGACACGGGATGGAGGACTACGAGATCGGCATCGCCCACGGGCTCGACGTCTACTGCCCGGTCAACGACCGCGGCCTCTTCACCAGCGAGGTGCCCGAGTTCGCCGGCCAGTTCGTCTTCTCGGCCGACGCAAGCGTGGTCGCCAAGCTCAGAGAGATCGGCAGTCTGCTGAGCGACCGCCCCTACAAGCACTCCTACCCGCACTGCTGGCGCTGCAAGAAGGCCGTCATCTACCGCGCGACCGAGCAGTGGTTCGTCTCGATGGAGAAGAACGAGCTACGCCGACTCACGCTGGAGGAGATCGACCGGGTCCAGTGGGTTCCGCCATGGGGCCGCGACCGCATCCGCGGCATGATGGAGAAGCGGCCGGACTGGTGCATCTCGCGCCAACGCGTCTGGGGCGTGCCGATCGTGGCGCTGCACTGTCGCGCCTGTGGCGAGGTGGTCGCCGATCCGAAGCTGGTGGCGCACGTCGCCGATCGCATCGCGGAGCACGGCTCGACGCTGTGGTTCAGCGGCGGCAACGCGGACCTCCTCCCGCCCGGCTACCGCTGCCCGAAATGCGCGAGCGACGACCTCCGCCGCGAGACGGACATTCTCGACGTCTGGTTCGATTCCGGGGTCAGCCACGCCGCGGTGCTCGAAGCACGACCCGAGCTGGGCAGCCCCGCGGATCTCTACCTCGAGGGCAGCGACCAGCATCGCGGCTGGTTTCACACCTCGCTGCTCACCTCGGTCGGCACCCGCGAGCGCGCGCCCTACCGCGCCGTCCTGACGCACGGCTTCTACGTCGACGCGGAGGGCCGCAAGATGTCCAAGTCGCTCGGCAACGTGGTCGCCCCCGAAGTGCTGATCAAGAAGCACGGTGCCGAGGTGCTGCGCCTGTGGGTGGCGGCGACCGACTACCGCGACGACATGAGGATCTCGGAGGAGATCCTGCAACGGTTGGTGGAGGCCTACCGGCGCCTGCGCAACACCGCTCGCTTCCTGCTCGGAAGCCTCTACGACTTCCAACCCGAGCGCGATCGTGTGCCGGTGGCGGAGATGCTCGAGATCGACCGCTGGGCGCTGCTGCGCACGGCCGACCTGGTCGATCGCTGCCGCGAGGCGTACGAGAGCTACGACTTCCATCTGGTCTACCACGGCCTCAACAACTTCTGCGCCGTCGACATGAGCGCGATCTACCTCGACGTGACCAAGGATCGCGTCTACTGCTCCGCCCCGGCCAGCCGCGAGCGGCGCTCGGCGCAGACGGCGCAGTGGATGATCCTCGACGCCCTGGCTCGGCTGATGGCGCCGGTGCTGTCGTTCACCGCCGAGGAGATCTGGCAGCACGCGCCGGCGCACTCGGGCAAGGCCGACAGCGTCTTCCTCGCCGGGATGCCCGCGCTCGACGCCGCCACGCGCGACGCCGCGCTGGCAGCGCGTTGGAGCGCCATCCTCGAGATGCGCGCCGCCGTCACCAAGGCGTTGGAGGAGGCGCGCCAGCAGGCGACCATCGGTCACTCGCTCGAAGCTCGGGTTCGCCTGCAGGCGTCGGACGGCCTCGGAGCCCTGCTGGGAGAGATCGCCGCCGACCTGCCCGCGCTGCTGATCGTGTCGCAGGTGGAGGTCGGCGCCGCGCTCGACGAGTCGCAGGCGAGCCCCCTCCTCCCGAGCCTGCGCATCGCCGTCGAGCGCGCCCGCGGCGGCAAGTGCGTGCGCTGCTGGACCTACCGCGAGGATATCGGCAGCCACCCTTCGCACCCGGAAATCTGCGGGCGTTGCGCAGGCGCGGTGGAGGCAGCGTGAGCAAGTACGTCTTCGTCGGCGCAGTGGCGCTGACGGTGGTGATCCTCGATCAGTTCACCAAGTGGCTGATCGTGCGGGACATGACGTTGCACGAGTCGATTCCGGTGATCGACTCCCTCTTCCACATCACCTACGTGCGCAATCGCGGCGGCGCGTTCTCGATCCTCGCGGACCAGCCGGATTTCCTGCGGCTGCCCTTCTTCCTCACCGTCTCGGTGGTTGCGTTCAGCGCGCTGGTCTATTTTCTGCGCACGGTGGGCGAGCACCAGAAGCTGCTGCTGTTCGCCCTGGCGGGCATCCTCGGGGGCGCGATCGGCAACTTCATCGATCGCGTCAGCGTCGGCACGGTCGTCGACTTTCTCGACTTCCACTGGCGCGGCTACTACTTCCCCGCCTTCAACGTCGCCGACTCGTTCATCACCACCGGCACGGTGGTGGTGCTGGTCTACTCGCTCTTCGTCAGCGAGGAGAATCGCGGCTTCTGAAAATGCGAAGGGCCGGCTGCCAGAAGCAGCCGGCCCTCCCTGCAGGAACCGAACTCAGGCGTCGTAGTAGAGGTTGAACTCGTAGGGATGCGGGCGCAACCGCATCTGGTTCACCTCGTTCGACATCTTCCAGTCGATCCAGGTCTCGATCACGTCCTCGGTGAAGACATCGCCCTTGAGGAGGAACTCGTGGTCCTTCTTGAGGTTCGCGAGGGCATCCTCGAGGCTGCCGGGCATCGACGGAACGTTGGACAGTTCCTCCGGCGTGAGCGAGTAGATGTCCTTGTCGAGCGGATCTCCCGGGCTGAGCTTCTTCTCGATGCCGTCCAGCCCTGCCATCAGCATCGCCGCGAACGCGATGTAGCCGTTGCAGGTCGGGTCGGGGAAGCGCACCTCGATGCGCTTGGCCTTGGGCGACGGCGAGTACATCGGGATGCGAATGGCGGCCGAGCGGTTGCGGCTCGAGTACGCCAGGTTGACGGGCGCCTCGAAGCCCGGGACCAGGCGGCGGTAGCTGTTGATCGTCGGGTTGGTGAACGCCGCCAGCGCCGGAGCGTGCTTCAGGATGCCGGCGATGTAGTGCATGGCCATCTCCGACATGCCGGCGTAGCCGTCGCCCGCGAACAGCGGCTTGTCGCCCTTCCAGATCGACTGGTGCGTGTGCATGCCGGAGCCGTTGTCGCCGAAGAGCGGCTTCGGCATGAAGGTCGCCGTCTTCCCGTGGCGGCGCGCGACGTTCTTGACGACGTACTTGTACCACTTCAACCAGTCGGCCATCTTCACCAGCGAGTTGAAGCGCATGTCGATCTCGGCCTGGCCCGAGGTCGCCACCTCGTGGTGCTGCTTCTCGACGCGAATGCCGACCTTCTCCATCATCAGGACCATCTCCTGGCGGATGTCCTGCTGCGAATCGGTGGGCGGCACCGGGAAGTAGCCTTCCTTGTAGCGCGGCTTGAAGCCGAGGTTCGGCTCCTCCTCGCGGCCGCTGTTCCAGTGCCCCTCGGCCGAGTCGACGTAGTAGAAACCCGAGTGCTGGTTCTGACCGTAGCGGATGTCGTCGAGAATGAAGAACTCCGGCTCGGGTCCGAAGTACGCGACGTCGCCGATCTTGGTCGACTTCAGGTACGCCTCAGCCTTGCGCGCGATCGCGCGCGGGTCGCGGCTGTACTCCTCCTTGGTGATCGGATCGACGACGTTGCAGATCACGCTCACGGTGACGTCCTTCATGAACGGATCGATCAGGACCGTCGTCGGATCCGGCATCGCCAGCATGTCCGAATTGTTGATCGCCTGCCAACCGCGGATCGACGAGCCGTCGAAGCCGCTGCCCTCCTCGAACACGGACTCGTCGAACTCCGACATCGGAATGGTGAAGTGCTGCCACGTCCCGATGAAGTCCATGAACTTGAAGTCCACGCACACCGCCTTGTTGTCCTTGGCGAACTTGACTGCTTCCTTTGGCGTCATGGTCGAAACTCCCTCCTCTCAGCTACTCGTTGTTGCTCTCTGAACCCAAGCGTCCGATCTCAGATCGCGTCGCCACCGCGCTCGCCGGTGCGGATCCGGATCACCTCGTCCATCGGCAGGACGAAGATCTTGCCGTCGCCGATCCGCCCGGTTTTCGCCGAACGCTCGATCGCCGCCACCACCTCCGCCGCCTGCTCCTCGCGCACGACGACCTCGAGCTTCACCTTGGGCAGGAAGTCCACCACGTACTCCGCTCCTCGATACAGCTCGGTGTGTCCCTTCTGTCGGCCGAACCCCTTCACCTCACTCACGGTCAGCCCCTGGATGCCGATCGCGCTCAGGGCCTCCTTCACCTCGTCCAGCTTGAATGGCTTGATGATCGCCTCGATCTTTTTCATCCTCACTCCTGTGTCCCTTGGGTCGGCCGAACTCCCTCGTCCGTCGAACCCACCTGCTCAACGCCCCGAGGTCGGCACACCAGCCCCCTCGGGATTCGCTCATCGCTCCCGCAACCCAGTTTCAGAATTTTCGAACGAGGTCAGAAGACTATCTTATTGTGGAAGATAGCAGCAAGTCGGATGCCGGGGCGACGCAGGTCACCAGCCTTCCTGGATCGGCCCTCGGGCCGCTCGGCGGCTGCCCAGCCCGCGGGCAACTGCTCACGCCGTGGGCAGGCTCGGGGAATCGCCCGGCTCAATTCACGGCGCTCGGCTCGGCCAGCGTGAAGGGTGCGATCTCGGCGTCGAACTCGACGCCATCGGCCGTCACCATCTGATACGTGCCCTCCATCGTGCCGAATGCCGTCGGCAACGGGCAGGCGGAGGTGTACTCGAACGACTCTCCCGGCGCCAGGGTCGGTTGCTCACCCACCACTCCAGGACCTTTCACCTCCTGGACGCGCCCGTTCGCGTCCGTGATGATCCAGTGCCGGCTGACGAGCCGGGCGACCTCGGTGCCCTCGTTCGAGATCTGCACGTGGTACACGAAGAACCAACTCGCGGCCTCGGGCTGCGAGCGCTCTGGCACGTAGAGCGAGCGGACGCGGACACGGATTCCGCGCGTGACGGCTTCGGAAGAGAACACCTGCATCGAGCGCGCGGACTCTAGATCGGCGGCCGCCACCGGGTCAACGCAGGGCGTGGACGAGTTTGCCTCCCGTCCGCGCCGAAGCTACAGACCGGGGAGACGGAGGCCCGGGGGTCCATGCCGACGAGATCGTTCCGCCCGCCCAAGCGAAAGCGGAAGACGACCGAGGAGGTCGACGCAATCGTCCGCGAAGCCCGGTCCGTCGGTCTGGCGCGCGCCCAGGGCTACCGCGAGCGCTCCCTCGCACTCCACGGCTGGATCTGCGCCAAATGCGCCCGCGAGTTCGAGGCGCACAACCTCCACCTGCTCACGGTACACCATCGGGACGGCAACCACGACCACAACCCCGCCGACGGTAGCAACTGGGAGAACCTCTGCGTCGACTGTCACGAGGCCGAGCACAGCGTCGGCCTCCTGGGCGATTACCTCACCGGCCGCGACCGGACGTGATCTGGAGTGCGACGGGCGGCGCCGCCTCGGCTCCGAGTCGATCCGCCGCCGCGCTCCACGCCGCATCCCAGGTCACTGCAGGGGGAACGGGGTCAGCACGTAGTCCTTGGAGGTGATGCCCTGGTAGGGCGGCGTGCCGTGGCAGCCGTAGCAGCCGGGAGCGACGTTGGCGCTCGCGAAGGTGCTCGAGCCGAAGCGCTCGTACCAGTACCAGCCGCGACCGTCGCCGCTCTCCTCTGCGGTCTTGACCATCACCGCCCACCCTCGCACGTCGTCACCGTTGCCGCCGTAGAGTTCCTTCACCAGCGCCGCGCCGACCGGATGCGCCTCCTGGCCGGCGGCGAGCGAGGAGAAGACGTCGTCGTTGACGAAGGTGCGCACCCTGCCGAAGTGCGGTCCGACGGAGGGGTGCACCGCGGACTCCGAGCGCCAGTCGAGGTAATCCCCTTCTCCCAGCCAGGCGAATATCTGGGCGGAACCGGTCGGCGGCACCTGGCTCGGACAGCCCTCGAGCGAGAAGCGGACCGCGCGCAGCACCTCGTCGACGGTGACCGCGTCATCGCCGTCGAAGTCGGCGGCCGCGCAGGTCTCGGGCGAGTCGCCCGCCAGCGCCAGCCCGACGACCGCGAGCACATCCTCGGCGGTCGGCATCCCGGCGCCACCACAGTCCCCGGTGCAACTCGTCGCCAGCGCCGCGCTCGGCAGGAGCATCGCCGCCACCAGCCCGATCATTCCCGTGCGCACCCGTCGCATCGCCTGTCGTCCTCCGAACGGTGGTGAGATGTCATGGGCGTAAAGGGGTTTCGCCGCGCTCACGCGAGCCCGAGTCGTTCGAGTTGCTCGCTCGGCGCCTCGACCTCGAGGAGCGCGGCGCGCAGTTGCTCCGCGGCCCGCGCCTCGGAGGACTCGCCGGCGAGGTTGCGGTCCTCGCCCGGGTCGTCGACCAGGTCGTAGAGGTGATTGCCGCTGAACCACCCCAGCGCCCAGAAGGGCAACGGATCGCCGGCGGCGAACGGCTGCCGGATGACGGGGATGCGCGAGCCCGGCATGCGGTCGAGACGGGCGCGGTCGTCGGGTGGCGGCAAGACGAGGTCCGGCAGCGCGTGCACCGGCATGGTCGACCAGCGATTGGACCAGAGGCTCAGGGGCGCGTTCTCGCCCTTGGGCGCACGGGCGTACTTCGTGCGTCCGTCGATCAGGTGCACCTCGCGTCCCCACACGCCAGCGAGGGCCCAGTCGCGCACGCCTGTCGCCTCGCCGCGCAGCAGCGGGACGAGCGAGCGGCCGTGGGTCCGCTGCTGCGCCCGGACGCCGAAGAGATCGAGCAACGTCGCGTGCAGATCGACGTTGGTGGTGAGCGCGTCGACGTCGCGCGGCGCGGCCCCCGGCCAGGCGATGAAGAGCGGCGTGTGCCCGAGCGGCTCGTAGATCGGCACCGGAGGCTTGCCCCAGATGTCCTTCTCGCCGAGATAGTGCCCGTGGTCGGTGCAGACGATCACGGCCGTGTCGCGCCAGAGGTCGTGCCGCTCGATCGCCGCGATCACGCGCCCGAACCAGGCGTCGATCATCGTCAGCTTGGCGCCGTAGCAGGCGCGCACCTGCCGCGCCTGGGCCTCGTCGAGGATGCCCTTCTCGCGCGCCCCCCGGATGTACGGCGGCCAGATGAGGTGGGGCCCGCTCCAATCGGGATCGTACATCGAGGCGTAGGGCTCGGGAGTGTCGAACGGCTCGTGCGGATCGAACTCGTCGACGAACAGCAGGAAGCGCTCGTGGGCGCCGGCGTTGTCGTCCAGCCAGCGCGCCGCAGCCGCCATCGTCCGGGGTCCGGGGAAGTCGCTCTCGTCGCGGAAGTAGCCGCGCGAGTTGTCGTAGGGCATGAAACCGCGCCCCATCAGCGGCGCGCCGGCCCAGCTCGGATCGGGACGGGTGCGCCAGGGGTCGCCTTCGTGGCCGCGCTGAAAGTCCCAGGCGCCGAAGTCGACGTGGTAGTTCTCGCCTCCGCTCTCGAACAGATGAGGGTGATCGGTGACGAGCTGCGTGACGACGCCGGCGTGGCGCAGTTCCGCCGTGATCGGCCGCTCCCAGATCTCGATCGAACCCCACGGCTTCCAGAGGAAGTCGAGCGCGCCGCAGAGCAGGTCGTGGCGCGCCGGCATGCAGGGCAGTGAGCCCGAGTAGTGTCGCTGGAAGCGCACCGCGCGGCGCGCGAAGGCGTCGAGGTTCGGGGTGGCGAACTCGCGACCGCCGTAGGCACCGAGAAGATGTCGATTCAGGCTGTCGAGCAGGACGACGATGGCGTTCGCGGGCCGCCCCGGCTTCGCTTCCACGCCGCGCTCATAGCAACCGCGATCCCGACCGTCCACGGTTGAACTGCCCTCGGCGAGACCGTACAAGCACCCTTCTCACCCGCCGCAGCAGGAGACCCATGACCGCAAGCGACACCTCCCCGGCGCGCTCGGGCGCGCTCACCACCCGTCTGAACACCGCACTGCAGCGTGCCCGAGAGGCCCTGCAGCCACACGCCGCCCTGATCGCGGGCGGGACGCTCGCCGATCTCGACGCGATGCTCACCGAGTTCGCGCGCCGCCGCGTGCGCATCGCCCTCTACGGCGAGGTCAAGGCCGGCAAGAGCACGCTCCTCAACGCCATCGCCGGCACCGTGCTGTCACCCGTCGCATTCGACCCGATCACCTCGTTGCCGGTGCGCATCACCTACGGCGAGGAGACGGTGTGGCGCGTGGGCGAGCGCGCGATCGGCAGTGCCGAGGATCTCGCCCGCCTGATGCGCACCGAGGACGCGGGCGCGAGCGAGGTGGTGGTGGAGACCGACCTCGACCTTCTGCAACTCGGCGGCCAGGTCGACCTCATCGACACGCCGGGGGTCGGCAGCGAAGAGCGCTTCGACAGCATCACCGGCGACCTGCTGCGCTCCCTCGACGCGGTCGTGCTGGTGGTCCGCTACCCGGGCCTCTTCACCAAAGTGACACGCCGGCTGATGGACGGTCTGCAGGCCGAGATGGGCAAGCTCTTCGTCGTCTGGAACCTCGACCAGGCCTGCGCC
>Ga0268299_1004189_pt1 | contig 11682 bp, 9 predicted proteins | sample NOBtaG_FD_193484 | JGI IMG/M metagenome (GOLD analysis project Ga0268299, IMG submission 193484) | Activated sludge microbial communities from bioreactor in Nijmegen, Gelderland, Netherland - NOB reactor | ecosystem: Engineered > Bioreactor > Aerobic > Activated sludge | place: Netherlands... | reverse complement strand
AGCGGCGCAATTTCGGGGTAGTCCTCGACAGGACTGAAAGCATAAGAAAACGGTCGGCTGCAGGTGGAGGAAGGGGGCTCCCGGTCATGTACCGAGAGCCCCCTTGTGTATTCATAGATTGGCTCCCCGGCTCTAACGAGCCTGGGCACTGGACCGTGATAGCGCAGATCGCAGATAAGAAAATCAGTGTCCCCCAATGCGAGTGACAACTTCATTCATAGTGTAGTGAACAAATTGCTTGCCCAGTTCTGTAAGTACATAAGGTTTGGTGTCCTCAAAGGCAGATTCAATGGTTGCGGGCGCTGTAGGTCGGCGAACTCGTTGTGGCCTATTCCTGACAAACTGGCCCAGTTGATTCACTTCACGCTCCTGTCTGATTACGCCCCCAGTACTCAGATCTCTTATTAGCAGTTTGAACAAATCTGCCTCAGCAGAATTCTCTCTTGGGGTTTGTCCGTAAAGATCGGACCAAACATCAAATCTGGTTGACCCAGGGTTCTTGAAAATTTCACGAATTACGGCGAAATGAGCTTCATGATAAACCTCTAGCCAATCCAGGAATAACCGAATCACATCATCAGAACATACGCGTGTACCAGCCGAGTTTGTAACAATGTTTTTGATATAACGACGCTTCTCCTCAGTAGCGGCTTCATCCCATGCGCGAAATGCTTTTCGAACGAGTGTGAGGTATTCCTCACTCTGTATTCGTTCTTCGATGCTGGTGCCCAGACTCTCAAAGCGCTGCTGTATTTGTTCCAGGGTTTCTCGGAGCAAGCGGATCTTTTGTTGATGTTCTTCCAGCCATTGTGTCTGCAGCAAGTCTTGTTTAAGTGATCCCTCTTCAGTTTTATAGCTTGCAGCGGCACTAAGAAATCCACCAATCCATGGAATGCTGCCAAGAGCCGCCAGCGCGAACTTTTCGAGTATCCGCCTGCGGTAAGTGGGTTCTGACTTTGCTAGCTCGGAACGAAGTTTATCGACTATGCTGCTGTCGTCTTGCGGTTGTAGTTGGTCGGCCATTGCTATTGAGGTTTAGCTTTAAGACTAGCGAAGGAACCCTTCAGGGAGTATGCCGGAAACCTTTGATTGCCTTCATGAGTTTCATTCCTGCACCCCAATTCAAGTCGTCTCCTTCGAACTCACATCGATAAAGACCTTGCAAGTTCGATGGCACATTTAGTCTCCTATCCCAGAGTAAAACAACACGTCTGTCGTAGAGAACAAAGGCAGCTCCGATCTCGATGAGTACGTTTTCATTAATCGTATAGTTGCCCTTCTCGTCCTTGTGTCCTTCCTCGACGGTGACAATGATAATCGCCGCCGAACAGCGTTTCATTGCATTAAACACCTTGTCAGGCACAGGAATGGCTGCCGTCTCTTCTTTGACTGCTAGCTCGCTGTGAATATCTGCGAGACCAAGCATTGTCTCGACTTGCTCAACAATGGAGCCGTTTTTCCCATGGGAAATGAAGACACGCATTTCTTCGGTTGCTTGGAGTTTCGGGGAAGGAAGCGTCTCGGTATGTGAGGCGCTGTGATTGACCGGGGCAGCACCATTGTCTGGGGATGATTCGATTGGGACTAAAGGGGGTTCAACCCATGGTGGTTCACTAGGTCCTGCTTCGATATAGGCCTTCAATTGAGCTGTCTCGAACTTTAAGCGTGTAGCTTGCTGCTTACGGCCAATAACCATCTCCCCCAGGCTCGCCCCTTCGCAGACTCTGAAAAAACAGACAGCCTGATCCTTAATCGTGTTTTCGTTGCTCGTGCCAGTGGCGTCCGGATGATGCTCGTGCCAATGCGCTGCAACATCGACGTTTGTTACCGAATCGAGCTTTTGATGAAATGCCCATTCCAAAGCGGAACGATAGGCGGGGATGCCGTCGAGAATCTCTCTGAATATGACCTGTTCCGGTTTGGTCTTGCGAGCAAGTTCCCATCCCCGTGGTGCCAGTTTCAGGCGCTCGCCATCTTTCGTGATAATCAGCCAAGACTGATAGGCGCTCAGTTTTCGTCCATCCAGAGGGGATTGCCCAAGAGCGGCGCGAGATTCGGCTAATGTTGCTCCCGTGGGCTTGTTGCGTAGGTAATTCACAATGACCGTGACGTCTTGCGCTGTGGTAATGATGGGGAGAGCCATGAGGTACCCTCTGGTGAGATTCTAATCGCCTCGACGGGGACTTGTACTGAGAACGGTCTGTGCGTCGGACGGCCGCCCAGTGTAATTTAACTAGTAGAGCGTAATCAATTGTGTAGCGAGATCTCCTGGGCGATATATACATGGAAGCGGTCCAATCCTGCGGAAAGGCGATACATGGTAGTGTTGGGGACAAGGCCGCCCGATCCGGCGCAAGCCGGACGGGCGGAACAGCCCCCGGCTCAGTAACACGGGGGGCTATAGATACGGAGAGAGTAGCTTGTCGGATCTTGCCTACATTCTCTTGCTTCACGGCTAAACCCGAACGCAGTCTTCCCCTGGCAATGTTGCCCTATCCAGTTTAGTCGCACAGTAGTAAAATCCCCCCCGCGTGTAGGCATTTTTTTCGCTCTTCTGGACTTGGAAAAGCCTAGGGAGCAGAAGGTGATTATCGCTCAATGAGCAACGTTAAATGGCAGGGCACCTTCATTTCCTGAAACGTTATGGTCCAAACCACATAATGCGAGGCACGAACAAGTTTCTGTGATTTGCTTTTATTACCGCTGCCTGCATCGACGACATGTCTTGTAAGGCCAAGCCTTCCGGCGGCCAATGGGGTTCATCAAACATGCCTATGGAGCTGATTGACTATATTAAGTACTGCTTAGGGTACATCAAGCTAAGTCGCCAGAAGGCTCTCTCGTCTCAGGAAAAACAGTCACTATCAATTCCAAAAGAGTACTTTTCGTTAATGGGTCTCCTGAATGGAGATTTAGACGGAAATGTCTCCGAAGAGTTGACCCTTCCAGTCTTTTACACTTTAGACCCCAAAGATATCCCTGCTGAAAAGGCTGATCAGTATGCCCGGGAAAAAGCAATCGCCTCTAAGGTAGAGGACCTCTACAATATTCAGAAAAATGATGAGTTTACGAAGCAAATAGTGCTGAGCTTTGGATACTTCGAGATTGAGTTACCTGTTGCAGCAGTTGATGACGATGAAGATAAGGGTTCGGCAGATGAAACATTCTTAGAACCAAATATGTCGTCTGAGCCGGTTCGTGCCAATACTCGCGATGACATGAGCGAGACCAAAATCGCGAACACTAAAAAGCAACGGTTTCCCCTGTTCAGTCTTTTGGTTCGAATTGAGAAGCGATTCGTTGGAGGGGTTGGAAAATACTCTTTTGCAGCGATTGACCCGGAGGTTCAGGTAAACATCGGTACCCTTGAGACGGTTCTAGGAACGGATCTTTATTTTCAAGTCGTCCGAGAAATTGCGGAGTATGAAAGAAATCAGAAGCTCTCGATGCCGTTCGCATCACCTGGAGTTTTCGATACGATTTGGCAACACATCAAGGCTCAACTAAGGCTCGGCGCAGCGCTATTTAATGAGCAGTCATTTTCCCTAGAAGACATGCATTTAGCGCTAACAACTCGTAGCAATTACTTTTTAGCAGAAGACTTGCAACGACTTGCGCAGATCAATGCTCAAGAATTGGACGGGTGTTCCTTAGTTAGCTGGACTAGCAACGACCAACTGAGCGAAACGGATTCGACACCAGAGGAAAGGAGTCTGTATTTTCCTTTCAAGTACGATAAGTACCAACTAAACACCTTATCAGTGCTCTCTAATAGAGCTGCGATAATTCAGGGGCCCCCAGGAACAGGGAAGTCAGAAACCATCGCTAATATACTGTGCCATCTAGCCGCGAGTGGGAAGAAGGTTCTTTTTGTTAGCCAGAAGGCACAAGCCCTAAAGGTTGTGAAAGACAGGTTGCGGGGTCTGGGGGTTAAATATCTATTTGGTTACATCCCAAATCCGAGTTCTTTGCAACTAGGAGAGCAGGACGAAGAAGATGGGATTGCGCCCCAACTCACAGCTCTTAAAGCGCACATCGAAACAATCGGTCAGTCTAGTACCAGCAGGGGGGCCCACGATCAGAGGGAGCAGCAGGACCATAAGACACTAGAGCAAACGGTATCGGAAATAGAGGGAAGTCGGGATGCATTGAATGAGTTGTTGCGAAACGAGCGTCGACTTTGGCAACTCGATCAGGAGGAGGATCGTTTGCTGAAGTTTGAACTTTCGGTTGATAATTGGAGCGCGTTTAAAACGCGATTAGATGCCGGATCGTGGGAAGAAATAAAATCACTAAAGGAACGTATTCGAAGGTCGAAAGCCGATCTCCAAGTTTTCGAAAGAACTGCCAAAGCCTTTCCGTATAACTTCGATATCGAATGCATCAATTGGTCCTCGAAAGACCTAACCTACCTCGTTAAAGAAATTCACACGGACATTTCCGAAAGATGGTACGACGGCTCATTTGGAATGGTTCGAAGGACTCATCATTCAGTTCATAAGCTTCGCTGCTGGAAAACACGTTCTAAATTGCCTCGTGAGATTCGGGATCATATTGATTGGATACTAACTCAGGATCTTTCGCGAAATAAGACTGCTTATGAGATCGAATCTCTTCGCCTCTTCACATGTTTCCATCATACTAGGGTGACCTTGAATCGACTGCAGGAGTCCTACGCAGCCGCGCTGTCCGACGCTGGGCTGTCCGAAGAAGCGTGTGAACGTCTTGATAACCTTGTGAGAGATCACAAGTGTGGGTTTGAAGAAGTCAAACATCAAATACTGCGCCTGCATCAGATCAAAACCGATCGAAACGGTTTAGATTGTGCTCGTAGCCCCAACCGCCTGAAGAGCGACATGAATCGGTTGACGCTCGCGCGGTCGCAAACCATAGCTGGCTACATTCAGAATCTGATCAATCAGCGGCTTAAGATAATGTGGCACAAAGGACCGGCAGTAAGAGGCCTAGTGGAGGTTCTTGCTAAGGCATTCGGGAAGTCAAAGAAAGCATATAAGACCTTTGATCGAATCAGACAAACTCCAGATAACTTTCTGACTATTCAGCAGCTTGTACCTATTTGGATGATGGAATTGGACGATGCAAGCCGCATCATTCCACTTAAGAAAAATCTGTTCGATTACGTAATCCTAGACGAAGCTTCTCAGTGCAACATCGCCTATACCCTGCCTGTTATGTATCGTGCGCAACGAGCGGTCTTTGTCGGGGATAGTGAGCAAATGAAAGATGGCACTACAATGTTCCGGGCCAATAGGTCGTTCGATGAGCTCGCTCACAAGTACTCGATTCCAGAGGAGCTTCAAATAAAGGGTACCGGTACATCAGTTCAGTCCGTCTTGGACATCGCTACCCTGAGAGGGTTTCTATCCATTCCGCTGCGTTATCACTATCGCTCGCCTGCAGAGCTTATCGGCTTCAGCAATGAGTATTTCTATAAGCCGAAAGGAAAGAAACTGATCCCCTTGAACAATAATTACCTTACCTATAAGGAAACTGGTCGGGTAATGATCGTGCATGAGGTCAAACCAAACGGTGCACAGGAAATTTCTGACCATACGAATTATGCGGAAGCAGAAGCCATTTTGACAGTTTTTCGAAGCCTGCGAGAAGATCCTAGGTATGCCAAAAAATCCGTCGGCATTTTGTCTTTCTTTAACGCCCAGGCTAGTCTGATTCGTCGCATATTTGAGCAAAGCGGGCTTGATGAGGGAAAAGACAACTATAAAGTTAGCATTATCGAGGGAATTCAAGGTGATGAGAAGGACATCATTCTATATTCATTTGTTGCACGTTCACCGGAAGACCGAAAACGATACCAGCCTCTTACTGGAGAGGGTGGCGACATACGAGGGGACATAAATAAAGGTCGAGTAAATGTGGCTTTTTCGCGGGCAAAGCTTCAGACGCATTGTTTTCTTAGCCTTCCTATATCGCAGGTGCCAGAAAAAATATGGATCAAGAAGTATCTCCAATATGTTGAGGAAAAGGGTTGTCTGACACATCATGCCAATGGCCTTTGCCCGTTCGATTCTTATTTCGAAGAAGAGTTTTACGGATTAGCGAGGGCGAATTTAGGGCCAGATGTGCGAGTTCAGAACCAGGTAAGGAGCTGCGGTTTCAAAATCGATTTCGTCTTCTCAAATACCACAACGGGAAATCAATTAGCGGTCGAATGCGACGGTCCGACGCATTTTAGAGACGAGATCGATGAGGCATACGGTATACATGTGGAGGATGACGAGGAAAGACAAAGAGTACTTGAGGCCGCTGGGTGGGAGTTTTATCGCGTCAAATATTCAGACTGGATAAAATCGGATAGCCAAAAGGAGCTAGTGATCCAAGAGCTGGGGCGTATGTTAGGAACCGCATAAATCCCCTTGGCTTAACAAAAATGATGTGGATAGCAAAAGCATCATTACAAAAGACTATCGTGCTAATACCGCTTCAGCCGTTGTGAAGGAATTATATGAATCTGTGTGATCAAGCTTCGTTTGTAACGGAGTCGGGGGGGAGGGGAGACCTTAATAACCTGCTTGCGATTTGCCTAAAGGAATATAGTATCGAGGCGCTTGCCGCTACCGAGCTACTTGCTCGTCACATGTACGGAGGGTTGACATTTAACTATGAAATGAAGTTTCCGGCTGCTTGCTGCCTACTAGCCTGGGGTACTCAAGGTGTGACCGCAATTGCTGAACTCCCCAAAAGTGAACCTGCATTCAAGAATTACCTTATAGCAATTAAGCTGCTGGCACAGCTATCTGCGGGAGAGTACCCGCAATTTAGCGAGTGGATGCCAAGGGACCTCGAAGCACGGCTTGATTCAATGCTGTCCCCGATTAGTGTCTTGGCGCCTGTGGCGGAAGTGGCATTGAATGAATTGATGCAATCTATCCCTGAGGAAGATGCAACAATCTATGTTGGTCATGCGCTTCACAGAATCAAATTCCCCCAAGGAGCCGTGGATATGGCTCCGACTCAGAAAATAATTTCTTCGCTTGCACTTCGTTACCTTGTCCTGGGTGTCCCAGTTATTGAGGATTACGAACGATTGCTGGAAGCTTCGGATGATGACGAACCAATGCTTCAGAAGTTCCTTGAGCGTCACCCACTCCTGCTTGACCCCGTTGCTGTACGCGTCTGGCCTAAGCCAGATCTCCACGGTAAAAAGGAGCCGGATTTTCTTCTTCAGCGTGCAGATGGTACCTATCTTGTCATAGAAATCGAAACGCCTGCTAAGAGGCTTATGACTGATGGGAATCAAATCAGCGCAAAAGTCACGCAAGCAGTATCTCAGGTGCTGGACTACCGTGAATTTTTAATTGCTAGATTCGAATCAGCATCAAGAACATTCCCAGACTTTAGGGCTCCGGATGCGCTTGTCATCATCGGTAGAGAGGATGCACTTGATGAATCGCAACGACTGGCACTCCGGCGTGAGAATGAGGGACGGTCTTATCTTAGGATCATCGGGTTCGATGCACTCGCTTCAGGTGCGCGGGCTATGCTTAGAAATTTGACGCAAGGACGTGTACAAGTTTCGTCAGTGCGTCTGGTTTGAATTCAGGCAAAGATCGCGATTAGTAGGCTCTTCGGGCACCTTAAACCCCTTGCTGACGGCCAAGTTTCACGCCCGCCGGCGTATACGCTGGCGCCTCCTGGGGGGGGTAAGAGGGGGTGTCGTAAGACTCCCCCTTTCTTTTTGGGACCAATTAATTAGCCCATAAACTAGCACAGCACTTTCACAGGCTATCCCTTGACTCATTACGTAACCATATGGTAACGATATATCCATGAATAAACGAAATGTTCATGAGCCCTCAACCCCACAGTTGGAAATGCCTGATATCGTTGGTCTGCCGCGTAATTGGGACATTCTTATCGAGTACCTTCGTCAGCGACGCTACACTTCGGGCGATGTCGAAGCCTGCATAGGCGTCTCTCGCAAGGTTTTGAAGGATTGGGATGGGGCGGGTATTTTATCTCACCTCTATCAGGGGCTTGGATCAGGACGCGGCGATGAACGGTTCGGGAAATGGCGGCTTTTTTCAATTTTCGACATTTGGAACCTGGCTTTCTACAAGCGCCTCCGGGATGTCGGGATTGATATCGCGAGATTGCGAGGAATGAAGAAGGCGAACCCGAACGAAGTGTTTGAAGGTGGGGTTATTCAGTGGTGGTTCTATCAAGCTCTTCCCTCCTGGATCTATCGTCAGCCGTACTGGGTACATAGCGACCTCGAAAAAGATGTCGGCTATACCTCCATCGAACGAAAAAACCCTGCGATTTATTTCGTTCGCATCGCCCACGTGGAGTCGATGGGCGGGGATCTCTTCATCACGGTGAACCTCGTTCCGCTCATGGATAGGGTCATGGCTTTAAACGGTCCTCTTCATATGACTTTGGACAAAACAAAGGGGATCATGTTGCAGGTTGAGGGGCGAGAGCTTCGACTAGAACCTTTGCCGGAGCCTGAAGAGACATGATGTTGGGACTTGGGACATACAAACTACTCTTACACGGCATCGACACCGTGCAGTGTGCCTACTATCTGACGGCGCCTGCTTCAAAGCATCTCGACTTCAGAGCCCTCGCAATCATCAAAGAACAGCTTCGGATGAATAAGAGCCGGGAACCTCGGGCGGTGATGCTCGGGGATACCGAGTTTTTTATCCATCCGTATGGAAGTAGCTCGGGCTACCCGTTCGTGCTGTCTAATGAAGATTTCAAAATTGAATTGGGAGAGTTTAACAACCCTTCCTGTTTCGTGACCTATCGAAGCCAAGCCTTGTGGCGGCAATCAGCGCTAACCCTCCATGAAAAGTTTGTGGCTTGGGCCACGTCGGTTGGCTGTGAAATGCAGCAGCCCGAAAGCCTTTCTCGGGTGGATTTCTGCTTCGACTATTCCCTAGTTGAGCGAGACTTTGACGCAGATTCATTCGTGAGCCTGTCGGACAAAGATAGCCAGCATCGGGAGAACGGGACCGTTCAGACCTTCACCTTAGGCAAAGGCGATGTGGTGCTCCGGGTCTATGACAAAATCTCCGAAATCCGGCAGCAAAGCGCCAAGGTCTGGTTTCACGAGTTGTGGGGCCAAGATGAGCATGTCTGGCGGATTGAGTGGCAGGTCAGGAAAGCGCTTCTGAAAGGGTTCTCGATTCGAAATTTTGTGGATCTGCACGAGCGGCAAGGGGCCTTGCTGCACTTTTTAGCTGAAAGCCACGATACATTGCGAATTCGGACGGAGGACAGCAATCGGTCTAGGTGGCCTTTGCATCCTCTGTGGATTGATCTCCAGCAGCGGATTGCTGCCCTGCACATGCTGGAAACCAAGCACCTTGACGGCAAGGAGCTTGTGCTCGATGAACGGCTCATGAGGCTCACGATCAGCATTTATGGTTATCTGAAGCGGATGGCGGCAGTTTCCTGTGTGAAACAAGAACAGGAGATGATGACGGAAGAAGAGGCCTATCAGCTGTTGGGAGAGCGATTGCATCGTCTGTTTGATCCGCTGAGCTGGAAAGCCGATGTGCGCAAGCGCATGAAGGCCATTGAGTTGGGGGAATGGTGAAGAAGGCCGAGGTCCTCAAGTTGGTTCACGGTCACGTGACGCATGTGTTGCTTGTGGCTCAAGCCTCGTTGCCGTCAAGCCAGTTTCAGGCCTTTCGGACGGTGGTACTCAATGAATTCGGACGGAATGGATTGGAAGGGGAGTTGGAACGCTTGGAGCATCAGCCAGGGTATGAGGAACGGAACGGAATGGGCCGGAATATATGATGCACGAAAGGCGGTGGCCCATGCGTGTCCCATGAGATCCTACCGAAGAACATTACGGTACGTTTCGACGTGGAATTGATCGATGTGACCGACGCCGAGGTGGAGCTCATTGGAGCGTCCCTTGGCGAGCTGATTCCTGCACTGTTAGCGAACCAAGAGGAAGAAGGGTAATGCCATGATTGTCGCGCTCTATGCACGGGTTTCGACGAGTAAACAGGCGGAGAAAGATCTCTCTATTCCAGACCAACTCAACCAGATGCGGGCTTGGTGCCAGACTGGCGGCCATACGATCGGTGCGGAATATGTGGAGCCTGGCGCGTCGGCCACAGACGACCGGCGCCCGGTCTTCCAGCGTATGATCGGAGAGGTGTGTGTGAAACCTTCCCCCTTTGGCGCGATTGTGGTGCATAGCTTCTCTCGATTCTTCCGGGATGCAATTGATTTCGGGATGTATGAACGGAAGCTAAAGAAATACGGGGTATGCGTGCAGTCCATCACGCAACAGACCAGTGATGATCCCTCCGGGGAGATGATGCGCCAGATGATTAGTGTGTTCGATCAATATGCGAGCAAAGAAAATGGCAAACATACGCTGCGGGCCATGCGTGAGAACGCCAAACAGGGTTTCTTCAATGGTTCGCGTCCTCCCGTGGGCTACTGCACGGTGGAGGTAGAGCTTCCCGGCAACAAGGGAAAGAAAAAACGGTTGGAAGTGGAAGACAGTGAGGCGGTCCTGGTGAACCGAATCTTTCAATGGTACATGCACGGAGATCGAGGCCGGGAGCTTGGGTTGTATGGGGTGGCGGCGCGTTTGAATGACCAAGGCGTGCTGATTCGAGGGCGGCAATGGACCAAGGGCCGTATTTATGAGGTCTTGACCAATCGGGCCTATATCGGTGAGCACTATTTTAATAAATACGAAAAGCGAGGCAGGGACGTTCGGCGGATGAAGCCACGGGAGGAATGGGTGCCGGTCAAAGTCGAACCCATTGTGAGCCAGGAACTATTCTTAGCCGTGAAAGAGAAGTTGGAATCCCGATCCCCTGAGAAGGTTCCGCCACGGGTCGTCAATTGCCCTACGCTTCTCACTGGGTTACTCAAATGCGGAGTATGTGGGGCCGGGATGACGCTGGCAACCGGCAAAGGCGGGAAGTATCGCTATTACAAGTGTTCAAGTCGGATTCTCAAGGGGAAAGACACCTGCGCAAGCGAAAACCTCCCTACTGAGCTGGTTGATCGGCTTGTTCTAACCTCGTTGGCAGACAAGGTCTTTACGCCCTCACGAGTCCAAGCCATGTTGGAAGGGCTTAGGAAGCGTTTGAGGCGGTCCCAAACCGATCACGAGGGAAAACTGAAGCAGTTGACCAAGGAAGTCGAAAGCCTACAGTACAGAAGCAATCAGCTCTATGAAGCGGTAGAGAAGGGTTTGTTGCCGATGGACGAGACATTGACCGCTCGGGCCAACAAAATTCAGGCCCAGCGGCAGGCCTTATTGCTCGAAATAGCGGGGCTTCGACGGCTGAAGCAAATGCCTGTGGATGCCCTTGGAGAGAAGAAGGTGCAGGCCTTTGTCACGGTCTTGCGTGAACGGTTAATCGAGAAAGACCGCACCTTCAGTAAGCACTATCTCAAGCTTCTCGTCTATGAGATCCGGTGTCTCGATAAACAGCTTGTGATGAAAGGAAGCTATGCGGCGCTTGCCAAGATGGTCGGAGAAACTAAAAAGGGCACCCCGGAGAGTGGAGTGCCCAGTTTTGGTCTAGATTGGCTCCCCGGGCAGGACTCGAACCTGCGACCAGCCGGTTAACAGCCGGCTGCTCTACCAACTGAGCTACCGGGGAATGAAGCATAACTAACAAACAATACATTCTAACAAAACTACAGTGCGAA
>Ga0268299_1004188_pt1 | contig 11683 bp, 10 predicted proteins | sample NOBtaG_FD_193484 | JGI IMG/M metagenome (GOLD analysis project Ga0268299, IMG submission 193484) | Activated sludge microbial communities from bioreactor in Nijmegen, Gelderland, Netherland - NOB reactor | ecosystem: Engineered > Bioreactor > Aerobic > Activated sludge | place: Netherlands... | reverse complement strand
CGATCTCCGCCGCAGCGAGCCCCGCCCCGGCGATCGACGGCAGGTCCACGAACGGCCGCGTCACCGGCAGCGGGTGGAAGGTCTGCTTCCCCGTCGCGAGGTCGCGCTCGATCATGCCCTTGCCCGGCAGCTTCGCCGCGCGCTCGGCGGCGAGCTCGCCCCAGGGATTCGTGCTCGTGTAGTCGAGGGCGCCGGAGTAGTAGGCGTGCTCGGCGACCCTCGCGTAGACGTGGTAGTGGCCCAGCGCGACGTAGTCCCATCCCGATCCGCTCACGTCGGCCACGGGAATGCGCATCGCGGCGCGGTCAGGATGCTCGCTGCGTTCGGCCTGCGGCAGCACGCCCTGCACCTCGCCGTGCATGACGAGCACGTTGTACGTGAACGCCGGGTCAGGCGCGAGCTCCACGGAGCCCGGCGGCAGGTCCGGCACCGCGAGCACCGCGAGGTCGAGCGACTCGAAGGTGAAGCGCTTCGCCTCGCGGTCCGCGACGTAGATGCCGAGCGGCGCCGCGAAGAGGCGCAGGATGCAGATCGTCTCGGTGGACCGCGGCATGTCGTGATTGCCGGCGGCGATGACGATCTTGGCGTCGGGCAGCGCCTGCACGAGGCGCGCGAACTGATTGAAGGCGTGCAGGATCGCCGTGTTCGTCGGCCGGACGGTGTGGAACACGTCGCCACCGATCAGCACCACATCGGGTGCGAGCGCGATGATGCGGTCCACGGCGCGCGTGAACGACGCCGCGACGTCGGCTTCGCGCTGGTTGATGCCAGCGGGAGTGGACCGCTGGAACTGGCGGAAGCCGAGGTGGAGATCGGAGAGGTGGACGAGACGCACGCAGAGGGGAATCTACGGCGGCGATGCCTCAGCCGCCGTAGGGATCGTCCAGCGGCGGCCCTGCCCGCAGCGGCGCGGGACCACGCCGCGCCGGCTCGGCGGCCACGCGCTTCTTCAGCTGCGCGCGGAAGAACGCCTTCACGTCGTCGGGCTTGGTCTGCAGCGTGCGGTTGCGCGCCCGCAGGATGTCGTCTTCGCTGTCGCCGGCCAGCGCGATGCTGTCCTGCACCCAGCTCAGGGTGATGCTCGGGTCCAGCCGGCGCAGCGCCTTCGTGATGGCGGCGTCGAGCGGCAGCTCCTCCGCCTGCGGAAAGCGTTCCACGCCCTCGCGCCCCGTGAGCACCGCCGGCCGCGGGAAGCGCACGAAGATCGGCTGCCCGAAGTGCGGGTGCCGCACCATCAGCTGACCCTTCTCCAGCGTGGCGAGCCGCGCCTTGGTGGCCGGTGCCAAGGTCTGGTAGCCCGGGGTCGCCAGCTCGTCGGGGTCCATGCGCCCGTAGAGGGCCGTCCCGCTGTTGCCCACCACGCGGCGATGCACCTGCGAGCGGAACTGCTGGGCGCCGAAGAGCACGAGCCCCAGGTAGCGGCCGCGTTCGGCGATATCGAGCAGCATCTTCCGCACGTACGTGTCGGGCCCGTCGGCCGGCGCGTACTTGTTCAGCTCATCGACGAACACGACCACCTGCGACACGCCGAGCTGGCGCTTCTCGAGATACTCGCGCAGCTGCGAGACGACGCGCGCGAACACGAGGTCCTGCGCGTCCTCCTCGAGGTTCGCCACATCGACCACGTACACGGCACGGTCGCGGAACGCGCCGAAGGGCAGGTCGCTGACGCTGCCGTCGTCGGTGACGAGCCCGCGGCAGCGCGTCGAGATGTTGGTCAGCCGGTTGCGCACCTTGCGGATGGTCGCCACGTGATGCGTGCGCCAGACGTCCGCATTGCGCGACTCCATCGCGCGCAGCAGCGTCGAGAACCACTTCTCGAGGTCCGCGAAGCTGCGCACCTCGACCGGCGCGTCGAAGAGGGCGTCGCTGAACGCCTGGTCCAGCACCCGCTCCTTGATGAAGTCGATCAACGCATCGGCCTTGGCGTCGACGTCATCCTTGTTGAGCAGCACTTCGGCGTACTGCAGCGTCTCGCGCAGGCCCCAGGTCAGCGGCTGCACGTTCTCCTGCAGCGCCTCGTTGCTGCGCAGCGTCGCGAGCTGGAAGCCCTTCGCCGTCCAGGGCGCGTAGTACTGCACGTCCTTGAACGGCTCCGCCGGCACCTTGAGCGCCGCGTACATCGCACGCTCGTCATCGCTCAGCGACGACGCCGGCTGGTCGAGGAAGCAGAGGTCGGGGCCCTTCACGTTGAAGCACACCGCCGCCACACCGCCCTTCTCCTGCGGGAAGTGCGCGAAGATGCTGCCGAGCAACCACTCGACGGCGCTGGTCTTCGTGGCCAGGCCCGACACGCCGCTGATGCTCAGGTGCGCGGCCTCGGGCCCGAGCAGGAAGTCGGCGTCGAGATGCACGGCGGCTTGCGTCCCTCCCGCACGGTACATCCCGACCGGGATCCCGCGCGCCGCGCCCGGCTGCAAGTAGCTGTCCATGCGCAGCGCCAACTGCACGTCCTGCTCCGTCGCCAAGTGCACCGTGCCCATCGGCACCGGCTGCAGCGGCTCCTCGGGCACATGCCGCAGCACGGCCGCGGTGTAGAGGCGGATCTCCGTGCGCTCGGTCGGCGCGATCGCGCTCGCACCCGGCACGCCGTCGGCGCCGAGCACGTCGTGCAACGGCGTCTGCAGGTCGGTGTACCCGAAGCCTTCGGTCACCACGCCGTAGACGGTCGGCAGCACGCCGGAAATCGGCCGCTCCGACGCCACGCGCACGATCGTCCCGATGCCCACGGGGGCATCGAGCGCGGTCCAGAAGTGGAACTCGTGCGGCGTATTCGGCTTGCGCTCGGTGGCGACGACGCGGCCGAGAATCGGAGACTCGGTCATTGCAGGATGCTCGTAAGGTACTGCTCGCACTCGCGGATGCCGTAGACCATCACGTCCCAGCGGGCGTCGGGCAGCGCGACGGGCGCGCGTTCGGCCAGCAGCCAGCGCGAGACGAGATCGGCACGCGCGGTGATGCCATCCGGCGCCTCGAGCGCGATCTCGACCCGCACGAGCCCGAAGAACGGCCCGCGCGCGCCTGCGTCGCGCAACCGCAGGTACCACGTCGCGATCGGCGTGCGCCGCGGCGACGCCACCACCACCGCCGTGCTGCGCTCGCCCTCGCGCAAGCCGAGCACCGTGGCCATCGCGTCGCCGGCCACGTAGAGCGTGCGGTGCGACTTGACCACGCCCACCACCTGCGGGCTGCGGGCGACTTCTTCCGTGCCGGCGATGCCGCCGTCGATGAGCAGCGGATCCGTCCGCTCGCGCACCCACGCGGTCGCCAGCGCCTGCTCGGCGCGTTCGCGGTCCCGCTGTACGGCGGTCAGTGCGCGCGCCGCGAGATCGCCGGGATGCCGCGGCAGCGGTTGGGCCGCATCGTGGTCGGCCAGGGTGTCGACGACCGCACAGCGCGACGCGAGCGCGGCGTAGTCCGTGGCGTCAAACAGCGGCTGCGGGAGATACAAGGCATGCGAGCGAACCGGCGGCGCCCAGGCCGACAGGCGACGATCCGTCCGGAGGCGCACCGCCGCGGCGACCGCGCCATGCACGGCCGGTATGCCCTGGAGGTGCGCCCGCACATGCGAGCGTTGGATGCCGTCCAGGAATGCGGCGATCCCGACCAGCGGCTCGCCCGGCACGGTCCGGGCCCGCATGGCGTCACCCTCGACGGGCGAGGCGCTCTCCACCCGCGGCGGCGCCTCGACCTCACGCTGGGCCTCGAGCGACACCCCGGCGGTCCGGGTCGTTACGCCCCTATCACGAAGTGCCAGCAGCACCGCGCGCGTGGTTGCCGCCCCTTGGGGCGGGTCGTAGCTTGAGGCCATGCGCCGATCCGCGCTCATCGCGAGCATCCTAGTCCTCGCCGTCGCCTGCGACAAGCAGACGCAGGCCCCCCGCGACACCGTGGCGGAGAACCTGACCGACCTCTCGACGTCGCCGACGATCCTCTTCACGGTCTTCGGGTCGCGCGAGGCGCCGAAACTCGCGCCGATCGGCGTCGTCACCACGACCGGCCTCAAGCCGCTCGCACTCGACGACGCCGGATGGCGCGAACTCGACTCGGTGTACTTCGCCGCGGGGCGCAAGCTGCCCGTGTACCGCAACGGCGGCGCCATCGGGGAACTGGAGATCCTCCGCGGCATGTGGCCGGAGGATTCAATGCCGCTCTACGAGGTGCCCGGGTGCAGCCGCGTCGTCCCGCAGGCATTGGCGCGCTTCGCCGATCCGTCGATCTTCGAAGAGACCGTCGAGTTCCTCGCCTCCTCCGCGCCGCTCGCGCAGCCCAGCGACACGCGGCCCTTCCCCGCCGATCCCGAGGCGCAGGGCATGACGCTCGCCAGCGCCGTCGCCGCGGCGGCCGACATCGGCGCCGAGGACCTCAACGGGCTCGACTTCCACGCGCGCTGGCTGCGCACCGGGGTCGGCGCCAATGGCCGCTCGCTGCTCGCCAGCTACATCGACCCTGACGCGGGCGACTTGGGTCCGGGGGCTGGAAGCACCGCGGTGCTCGTGCTCCTCGCCGAGGATTCGGCCGGCACGTTCAACACGAGCTACCAGCACGCCCGCGTGGGCGAGGCGCGCTCCGTCGACTTCCGCCGCGTGATCAACTACGCCGACCTCGACGGCGACGGCAAGGCGGAGATCCTGATGGAGCAGTGGCGCTACGCCGCCATTCCGTCGCTGGTGCTGCTCAAGCACAACGGCGTCCGCTGGGCGGACGCGTTCAGCGTGAGCGCGGAGTGGTGCACGGACCAGCGCCGCTGATGGCGCGGCGTCAGTCGACGCCGAGATCCCAGGCCTGTTCGAGATCCGCCTTCGAGTAGGCGCGGAATGCCGTGAGCGTCGTGGTGCGCACCAAGCCCGGCACCGTCGGGAACTTCTCCGTCACGATCTCCGCGATCTGCGCGTACTCCGCGACCTTCACGATCGCGATGAGGTCCCACTCGCCCGACACGGAGTAGACGTCGGTCACGCCCTCGATGCCGGCGAGCGCGGCCGCGGTCTTGGGGATGCTCTTCGGCTCTGCCTGGATGAGGACGATGGTCGTGATCATGGCGCGGGGAATGGCGGGACGTTGAGGAACCACAGGCCGGCGATGCGCTGCTTGGCATCCACCTCGAGCAGCAGGTCGCGGGCGACATGCACGGCCCGCGAGGCACGCGTCGGACCGATACGGAAGTGTATCGTGCGTTCGGGGGCGTCGGCTACCGCCCGGATGGCCGTGTCGACTTCCATGGCCGCGAGCAGGTCGTCCCCCCGCTGCGGAATGCGCACCCGCGCCGCGCCGCTCGACGCGGGCGCCTGCAGCGTCGCCACGCTCTTCACGTCGGGCCAAACGGCGACCTCCACGGCAGCCAGCCTGCCGTCCACGAGCTCGAAGGTGAGCCACGAGCCGTCCGAGCCCTCGAAGTCCAGCGAGCCGCTCACGCCCTCCGACACGCCGGCCGGCCGCAGCATCGCCACGAGGATGTCCGTGTCCGCATCCCAGCGATACTCGATGGGTGGCAGGTCCTTCGTGTCCAATGGCTCCAGCCGCACGTCGAACGCCATGGTCGTCCCCCGTTCAGGTCGAGGGCAGCGTAGCACGCCACGACGGCCGGACGCGCATCATGCCATCGCGTCCGCGGTCGCGGCGATGCGCCGCGCGGCCTCGATCACCTGCGCCTTGTCGGCAGCGTACGACACCCGCACCCAGTCCGGCGTGCGGAACGCCGACCCCGGCACGATGGCCACGCCCGCCTTCTCCAGCAACTCCTGGCAGAAGGCGCCGCCCGCGTCCGGCACGCGCCCCGCGCCCGGCACCTTCAGGTAGAAATAGAACGCGCCTTCCGGCGGCAACACGGTGAGTGCCCGCGACGCCTGGAGGATCGGCAGCGCCGCATCGCGCCGCGCCTTGAACTCCGCCACCATCGCACGCACCGTCGCGTCCACCGGCTCGCCCAGCGTCAGCGCCGCGAGCGCCGCGTACTGCGCGACGGTCGCCGTGTTCGACGTCGTATGCGACTGCAGCGCCGTCATTGCCTTGGCGACGGCCGGCGGCGAGATCGTCCAGCCCACCCGCCAACCCGTCATCGCCCAGGCCTTCGCGACGCCGTTCACGACAATCAGGTTGTCACGCCGCGTCGCGACGTCCAGCGCACCCGGCGCCGGCGCATCGTACGCGATGCGCTGGTAGATCTCGTCGCTGATCACCCACCAGCCGCGCGTCGCCGCGAGGTCGAGGATCGCGCGCAGTTCCTCGGGCGCGTACACCGCACCCGTCGGGTTCGACGGCGAGTTCAGCATGATGCCGCGCGTGCGCGGCGTCGCATGCCGCTCCAGGCGCTCCACGTCCACCTTGAAGCCGCGCGCCGGATCGCCGTGCACTTCCACCGCCGTCGCCCGCGCCAACTGCACCATCTCGTAGTAGCTCGTCCAGCTCGGCGTCGGCACCAACACTTCGTCACCGGGGCCGAACAGCGTCACGCAGGCGTTGTAGAGCGATTGCTTGGAGCCGCAGGACACCACCACGTCCGTCGCGGCGATGGCGTCCTTGCCCGTGAACGACGCGTTGCCTTGCGCCGCGATCGCCTGCCGCAGCGGGAGGATGCCCTCCACCGCCGTGTAGCGCGTCGCGCCCTCGTCCAACGCCCGCTTGGCGGCCTCGAGGATGGGCTGCGGCGTGCCGAAATCGGGCTCTCCTGCCCCGAGGTCGATCACTTCGCGCCCCTGCGCCTTCAGCGCCTTGGCGCGCTGCGAAACGGCGATGGTCGCGGACTCACGCAGCTCGGCGATATTCGCCGACGGACGGAAGGGCATCGGGTTATATTCCATTGTCGCGAACGTTATCCCAGCGCCCGTGTGGGCGCCATTATTGAAAACCGAGGATCGCAGTGTCTGCAACTTCCCGCGAGACGGCCGGAGCCGTCCGCTCCGCCCACGTGGCGTATTTCATGCCCGCCGATTGGGCCCGCATCGCCCAGCGCGCCGCCCCCGCCCTCGAGCGCGCGGCGGGTGACGCTGCGTCCCTCAGACTGCTGATCCTCGTGCCCGACTCGGAAGCCGCCGTGGCCCTGAGCCGTGCCCTCGCCGAAATCTCGGCGGCCGCTGGCCGCCGCATTGTCGCGGCCACGTCACAAGCGCGCCTGCAGCGCCTGCTCGGTCTCGGCCCCGCCGATGTCGTCGTCGGCGCGCCCGAGACCATCGCCGCCGGCCTCGCCGCCTCGGCCATCAAGCTCGACGGCCTGCGCACCGTCGTCTTCGCGGCCGCCGATGAAATGGACGCCGACTCCGATGCCCTGGCCGCCGTGCTCGCCGAAGTCCCCAAGGACGCCGCGCGCATCCTCACGGCCCTCGCCGCCAGCGATGCCGTCGACGCCCTCATCACGCGCTACCTCTCCAAGGCCCGCCGCGTGCAGGATGACGTCGTCGCCGACGTGCCCGCCGCGCCGGTGCAGAACGTGCGCTACCTGACCGTCACCAGCGATCCGCTCGCCGTGCTGCCGTCGCTGCTCGACGAACTCGACGCCCCGTCCGCCGCCGTGCTCGTCGGCAGCGACGCCGCCGCGACCGCGGCGCGACAGGTGCTCGCCAGCGTCGGCTACACCGAGGGCCCGCTCGCGCAGGTCACGCGGGGTCCCGTCGCTGCCAACACCTCGGTGGTGATCACGCTCGGCGTGCCCACCGCGACGGCTTGGGGCCAAGCCGTTGCCGCGGCGCCCGCGCAGGTCGTCGCCATCTGCGCCCCGCGCGATCTCGACGCGCTGCGCTTGCTCGCCGGCGAAGCCACGCCGCGCCCGCTCGGCGACCGCGCCAGTCTCTCGCGGGCCCGCGCCGTGGAATCGCGCCGCCGCGCCGAGTTGCGGGCCGAACTCGCCGAAGGCATCCCGGCGCGCGAAGTGCTCGCCCTCGAGCCGTTGCTGCGTGAGAACGACGGCCTCGAGATCGCCGCGGCCGCGCTCCGGTTGCTGGAGCGCACCCGCGCCGAGCAGACCGAGCAGGTGCGCGCCGCCGAGGAGCGGGCGCGCTCGCAGATGCGCGAGGCGCAGAAGGAGAAGGAAGCCGCCGAACGCGCGGAGCGCGGCGATCGCTTCGAGCGTAGCGATCGCGGTGACCGCGGTGATCGCGGCGACCGTGGTCCCCGCCCCGGTCCCCGGAGCGGCGGTGAGCGCGTGGAAGGCCCGCGTGGCTTCCGCGGCGGCGACCGTCCGATGGGCGAGCGCAAGCCGCGTAGCACGTACGACCGCGAGGCCCCCCCGCGCGAAGGCAAGCCGCGCATCAGCTCGTTCAGCAAGGATCGCGACGGCAAGCCGCGCAGCAGCTACTCGCGCGACGAAAAGCCGCGCAGCGGCGGGTTCTCCCGCGACGACAAGCCGCGCGCGGGCGGATTCAAGCGTGAGGGTGGTCCGCGTGACGGCGGTCCGCGCAGCGGCGGCTTCAAGCGCGACGACAAGCCGCGTGGCCCGCGTCCGCCGCGGGGCGACCGGTGAGCGGAGCGCTCCAGCTCACCGGCGGCTGGATCGAGGTCATCGCCGGCGTGATGTTCAGCGGCAAGAGCGAAGAGCTCATGCGCCGCGTGCGCCGGTCGACCATCGCCAAGAAGCGCGTCCAGGTGTTCAAGTCGCACCTGGACAACCGCTACGCGGGCGGAGTGTACGCCGTCGGGTCGCACGACGGCCGCACGCTCGAGGCGATTCCCGTGGACTCGTCGCAGCAGATCGCGCTGCGGATCGATCCACTCGCCCAGGTCATCGCCATCGACGAGGTGCAGTTCCTCGACCAGGGCATCGTCAAGCTGGCCTGCGACCTCGCCCTGCGCGGGCGTCGGGTCATCCTCGCCGGCACCGACACCGACTTCCGTGGCGAGCCCTTCGGCCCGATGGCGGCGCTGATGTGCGTGGCCGAGGTGGTCGACAAGCTCCACGCCATCTGTGTGCTCTGCGGCGCGCCGGCGAGCCGTAACCAGCGGCTCATCGGCGGCAAGCCGGCGCCGTACGACTCGCCGGTGGTGATGGTCGGCGCGGCGGAGTCGTACGAGGCGCGCTGCCGGGCCTGCCACGCCGTGGGCAGCCCCGACGACTCGCAGCTACGGCTTGGCTAGCAGCACGTCTTCGAAGTACTGCAGCGCCCGCGGATCGCGCTTCTGGCCGAGCCAGAACACCGCGCGGCGCCGCACCGCCGGATCCTGATGCGTGCGGGCGAGCCGGATGAGCGCCGGCACGCTTTCGTCGTTCGGCCGCTGCGACAGCGCGAACACCGCGTGCTCGCGGACCTCGCGGTCCGGATCGCCGATGAGCTCCTGCAACCCGGCAGTCGCGCGATCGCCTGCCGACTGCGAGAGCCAGAACGTCGCGCTTGAGCGTACCTCGCGCGGACGTGCGTCGTCCTTCGCGACCGCCAGCAGCTGCGCATCGGGCGACGGGCCCTCGGCGATCAGCGCCGGGAAGATCGCGTCCTTCGCCGCGCCTGCGTCGGCCGTCGCGGCGAGCTGCATGAGAAAGTCGCGCGCCGCGGTCGGCGAGACCTCGCCCAAGTCGAGGTCCGCCGCCGTGCGCCAACGACCGCCGACATAGCTCCGCACCGCGGTGACGCGCCGGTTGCTCACGTCGAGCGCGACGCGCACCGGACCGGGCTCGCAGTCATCCTCCCACTCTGCCGCCCGGCGGCCATTCACGTTGATGTTCTCGCCGCTGACCGTGGCGCGACCGTCGGCGCGGCGAATGCTGATGTTGCCGCGGCCGTTGCCGCAGACGCCGCTGTTGGCGGCGAACTGCATCCGCACGGTCCCGCTGTTGACCGCAGCGATGCGCGCGGCGAGATCCTGCGCGCCCGCGGACGCGCTGATGAGGAGCACCAATGCGAGGGCACGCATCAGAGTGGCTTGTTGATGATTTCTTCCAGCGCCGCCGCCGCCCGCGGATCGCGGCTCTGCCCGAGCCAGAACAGCGCCTGCCGGCGCAGCTCGGCGTCCTGCTCCGTGCGCGCGATGGCCAGCAGCTTATCCACCGCCGCCGAGTCGTTGCGGCGCTGCGAGAGCGCGAAGATCACCTGGCCGCGCAGCTCGGCGTCGTTCGTGCTGCTGTCGTAGATCTGCCCGAGGTCGGCGACGGTCGCGCCACCGCTTTGACTGGCCCAGAACAGCGCCGACTTGCGGAGCTGCGCCGAGAGTTGCCGATCCTTGGCCCGCTCGAGCAACCACGCCGCGTTCTCCGGCGAGCGGCGCTGCGCCACCGCGAAGATCGCCTTGTCGCGCAGTTCGTCGTTGTCCAGCCTCGGGAAGAGCTCGCGGAGGAAGGCCGAGTTCTCGCCGCGCCCGCGCTGGCCGATCCAGAAGATCGCCTCGGCGCGCAGCTCGGTGTTCGCGTCGCGGCGGCCTGCGAAGTCCCGCAGGATCTCGCCCGCACGCGGGGCGTTGGACTGCGACAGCGCGAAGATCGCGCGCTTCTGCAGGTCCTCGTCCGTCTCGGTCTTGAGGATCTCCTCGAGCACCGTGACCGAGCGGTCCGTGTTCACCTGCGAGAGCCAGAACACGGCCTCGCTGCGCGTGGTGCGGTCAGGATCGTTGCGGACGACGTTGACGAGGATGTCCGCCGCCTCGTCGTTGCGACGCTGCGCGACGATGAACACCGCCTTGCGGCGCAGCACTTCGGAGCAGCGGTCGCGGCGCTCGAGCACGCGGCGCAGCACGGGCAGCGCCTGGTCCGAGTTCATCTGCATCAGGGCGTTGAGCGCCTCGATGCGCTCGTCGCCAATCACACCCTCGCACTCGGGCGGGATCTCATCGCTGGCGCGACCAGTGCGGACGCGCGATTGCACGCGGGCCGCCGCGACCGCGCTGCCACGCGCGCCCGCCATCTCCGCACGCGCCCCGGCCATCTCGGCTCGTGCTTCCGCCAGCCCGCGCGCCATCTCGGCGCGCGCGCGCTCCGCCTCGGCGGGGCTGAGATGCCCTGACGCGATGGCCGCCTCCAAGGCCGCCGGCGCTACCGCCGCCGCCGCCTCCATTGCCATCGGCGCCACGCTCGCGGCGATCTCCGCGGCCGCGGCGGCCACGGCCGCACCCGCCTCGGCGTCGCCACTGCGCGCCAGCCGTCCGTTCACCCGCGTGAGCAGCGCCGCCGACTCGCCCGAGGTGTAGGTCGCGCTCGTCGCGTACTTCTCGCGCTGCGTCTCGAGGGCCCGCGCTGCGCGTCGCAGGTCCGACGAGCTGCCGGTGCGCTGGAGCGCGAAGGCCTGCCAGTAGAGCGCATCGCCCGCGTAGGCCGAGGTCGGATGCTCGCTCACGAGCTGCTCGAACAGCCGCGCGGCGCGGCGCCAGTCTTCGTCGGCGATCGCCACGCGCCCGGCGCGCCAGAGCGAGTCCGCGGCGTCTTCCGGCGCGTAGCTCACCGCGGGAGTGGGATCGGGCGAGGCCGGCCGATCGAGCGCGGCGCCGCTGCCGAGGAGAGCGAGGAACGACAGGGTCAGGAGCTTCATGGTGACCTCAGATGCCGGCTGCGCCGGTGCGCAGCCGAGTCAGGAGTTGCGTGCGTTCGAGCGTGCGGTCGAGGAGCTCGCGCTCCTCGACGGCCGTGCCCGACCGCTGGATGAGTTGGACGAGGACCGTCTCGAGGTCCTCCAGCAGGCGGCGCCGCACGGGATCGTCCCCGGCGGGTGAATCGAGGAGCAGGCGCGTGTTCGTGAGCATCTCACGGGCCCACTTCCCGGTGAGGGAGTCC
>Ga0268299_1004187_pt1 | contig 11686 bp, 6 predicted proteins | sample NOBtaG_FD_193484 | JGI IMG/M metagenome (GOLD analysis project Ga0268299, IMG submission 193484) | Activated sludge microbial communities from bioreactor in Nijmegen, Gelderland, Netherland - NOB reactor | ecosystem: Engineered > Bioreactor > Aerobic > Activated sludge | place: Netherlands... | reverse complement strand
CGGGCCGCCGGCCTCGGGCGGCTTGATGCCGAGCACCGCGACGGTGCGGACGCGCTCGAGGAGGGCGCTGATCCCGTCGTCGGAGGTGATCAGCTGGGGGGAATCAGGCATTCGAGGGGTGAAAAGTCGGACAAGTCCAAGGTAAATTGCGGGGCTGTCAGTGCGGGTGATACCCCTCGTTCGGAGAACGTCATGCGGATGCTCGTCCTTGGTGCCGGCCTGCAGGGCTCGGCGTGTGCATATGACCTGTTGCAGAACCCCGCGGTGGCCGAGGTGCGGCTCGCGGATCAGCACGTGGATCGCCTGCCGGCGTTCCTGCAGCCGTACGTCGGCGGTACACGGCTCAAGCTGATCACACTCGACGTGAAGGACGCCGCGGCCGTCGCGGCGGCCATGGCGGGCGTGCAGGCGGTGATGTGCGCGCTGCCGTACTACTTCAACCTCCCGATGAGCGAGGCCGCGATCGCGGCCGGGGCGCATTTCTGCGACCTCGGCGGCAACACCGAGATCGTGCAACAGCAGAAGCAGTTGCAGGCCAAGGCGGACGCCGCGGGCGTGACGATCGTGCCGGACTGCGGGCTGGCGCCCGGCATGGTGAACATCCTCGCGCAGCTGGGCATCGACCGGCTCGATGCCACCGAGTCCGTGCGGATCTTCGTCGGCGGGTTGCCGCAGCAGCCGGAAGGACCGCTCAAGTACCAGATCGTCTACTCGATCGAGGGCGTGCTCGACTACTACACCACGCTCTCGTGGGTCGTGCGCGACGGGAAGCGCGTGACGGTGAAGGCGCTCAGCGAGATCGAGCCGGTGCGGTTCGATGCCCCGGTGGGGGAGCTGGAGGCGTTCCACACCGCCGGCGGGCTCTCCACCATGGCCCATCGCTACGAGGGGAGGATCCCCACGATGGAGTACAAGACGCTGCGGTATCCGGGACACGCGCGGATCATGGAGGCGATCCGCGAGCTCGGGCTGCTCGAACTGGAGCCCGTGGACGTGAAGGGCACGCGCGTGGTGCCGCGTGAGGTGGCGATCGCGCAGATGCAGCCGCGGCTCACCAAGAAGAACAGCCCGGACCTGGTGGCGCTGCGGGTGGTGGTGAAGGGCACGAAGGGTGGCAAGCCGATGACGCACACCTTCGAACTGGTGGACCGCTTCGATGCGGCGCACGGCATCAGCGCGATGATGCGGACCACCGGCTACTCGCTCTCGATCACGGGCCAGCTGCAGGCCGAGGGTGCCGTGAAGCCGGCGGGTGTGCATACACCCGACGAGTGTATGCCGGGCGAGCGCTACGTCGCCGAGCTGGGCAAGCGCGGCGTGCTGATCCGCTCGACCGTCTCCTAGCGCGACGGGGCCCGTCCCCGCGGCCGCGGGCCACGCCGTACAGCACTCGCTGTGCGGCGCCCGTAGATTGGGCAGTGCCACCCACACCCAAGGCTCCATGCCGCTCACACCAGTCCTCCGCCGCGCGCTGACGCTCGCCGCGGTCCTCGTCGCCGCCGCGCCGGTCGGCGCCCAATCGCGGACCGCCGGTTACCACAGTGCCGCGCGCCTCGCGGCCGTCGTCGATTCCATCGGCCGGGCGAACCCCCAACTCGTGCGCGTCACCACGCTCGCGACCTCACCGGGCGGTCGCCCCGTGCAGGTGCTGCGGATCGGTGGCGCGGACGAGAAGCCGGGGCTGCTCGTCCTCGCGGGCGCCTACGGCCCGCAGCTCGCCTCGAGCGAGGTGGCGCTGCGCCTCGTGCGCGAAGTCACCGCCCGCGTGCAGCGCGACGCCGCGACGCGGGCGTTGCTCACGGACTACACGCTCTACGTGGTCCCGCGGCTGAATCCCGATGCCGCCGAGGCGTTCTTCGCCACGCTCAGGCACGAGCGCCGAGGGAACGACGAGCGTTCCGACGACGACCGCGACCATGTCGTGGACGAGGACGCCGCGGACGACCTCAACGGCGACGGCATGATCACGATGATGCGCGTGCGGACGGGGCCCGGCGGCGGCGGGGAATGGATGCCCGATCCGGTCGATCCCGCCCTCCTGCGCCGCGCGGACCCGCTGAAAGGCGAGCAAGGTCTCTACAAGCTCTACATCGAGGGCCGGGACGACGACGGGGACGGACTCTACAACGAGGATGGACCCGGCGGGACGGACCCCTCTATCAACTTCGCGAACAACTACCAGTTCTTCGTGGCCGGAGCCGGTGAGCATCAGTTCTCCGCCGCGGAGACGCGGGCGGTGGCCGAGTTCGTGACGGCGCGGACGAATCTCGCCGCCGTCTACGTGCTGGGCATGCAGGACAACCTCATCAAGCCGTGGGAAGGCCGACGCACGCCGGGCATCGGCGGTTCGCCGCAGGGCACCTCGGCCGGCGGTCCGTTCACGGCGATCCTCCCCGAGGACGCGACCTGGTACGCCGAGATCGCGAAGAAGGCGCCGCGGCCGGTCGCCGCGATCGACCCGGTGAGTGCCGCGGAGAACGGCGACCCGCTCTCGTGGGCGTACTACCACATGGGCCGCTTCGCCTTCGGCTCGCGCGTCTGGTGGCCCGGTCGTCCGCCGGCCGACACCGCGGCCGGCCGTCGCGCCCCCACGCCCGATCCCATCGCCACCGAGCGCAATGACTACCGCTGGTTGAAGGCCCACGACCCGAGCGGCTTCGTCGAGTGGAAGGAGGTCGCGGGCCTCACCATCGACGGCAAGCCGGTGGAGGTCGGCGGCTTCGCGCCGTTCGCGCGGTTGAACCCCGCCGCAGCGACGCTCGACTCCCTCGGCCTGCAGCAGGCCGGATGGGTGCTCGAGTTGACCCGCATGCTGCCCAGGACGCAGCTCGCCGGCCCCGTGACCGTCACGAGCGTGGGCCCGCGCGTCTGGCGGCTGACCGCCGACGTGGTGAACACCAACTATCTGCCGACCAACGCGGCCATCGGTGCCCGTTCGCGGCTGCCGCGACGCGTGATGGTGGAGCTCGCGCTTCCCACCGGCATCACGCTGAGCAGCGGACGCAAGCAGCAGTTCATCGAGTCGCTCCGCGGCTCCGGCGGGACCCAACGCTTCGAGTGGGTGGTCGTCGGCGATGCCGGCGCGACCCTCACGCTCCGGGTCGGCGCACCCAACACGGGTGCAGTGACCGAGACCATCACCCTTCGTGCGAGGTAGGCCGCGATGACGACGATCCGTTCCCTCGCGGCGGCGCTCGCGCTGCTCGCCGGTCCCGCGCTGCTCGCCGCGCAGGGTATGCCCACCACACCGCCGACGCCGCGTGCGACGCAGGTGCCGGTGGCCGGTGCCCTCGCGGCGCTGGGCGCACCGCCCAACCCCAAGGTCGCGGTGCACTGGGACCGCTTCTACGACCACGCCGGACTGCATGAGATCGCACGCCGCATCGCGGCGACACACCCCGAGCGCGTCAAGCTCGGCAGCATCGGCAAGAGCACGCAGGGACGCGACATGTTCCTGCTCACCGTCTCGAACTTCAAGAGCGGTGATGCCGATCGGAAACCGGCGATGTGGATCGACGGCAACATCCACTCGAACGAGATCCAGGGCGCCGAGTTCTCGTTGTACACGGCCTGGTACCTGGCCGAGATGGCCGACCGGGTGCCGGCGGTGGATTCGTTGCTCACGCAGTACACGTTGTACATCGTGCCGTCGATCAATCCCGACGCGCGCGACCACTTCATGCACAAGCCCAACACGGCGAGTTCGCCGCGCACCGGCCTCGCGCCGCGCGACAACGACGGCGACGGGCGGGTCGACGAGGACAACCTCGACGACCTGAACGGCGACGGGCACATCACGCAGATGCGCCGCCGGAACGTGAACGGGCGCTTCAAGGTGTCGCCGGAGGACCCGCGTCTCCTCATCCCCGTGCTGCCCGGCGAACAGGGCGAGTACGACCTGCTGGGGCAGGAGGGGTTTGACAATGACGGCGACGGGTTCGTGAACGAGGACGCCGACGGCGGATACGATCCCAACCGCAACTGGCCCTGGCGCTGGATGCCGCAGTACGTGCAGGGCGGCTCCGATCCGTATCCGACGTCGCTGGTCGAGACGCAGAACGTCATCAGGTTCGTGACGGCGCATCCGAACATCGCGGGGGCGCAGAGCTACCACAACTCGGGCGGCATGCTGCTCCGCGGCCCGGGTGTGCCGCAGGACGAGTACCGTCCGCAGGACGTGCAGGTCTACGACGTCATCGGCCGCGCCGGCGAGGAGATCCTCCCGGGCTACCGCTACATGATCGTGTGGAAGGACCTCTACATCGTCTGGGGCGGCGAGCTCGACTGGTTCTACGGGGCGAAGGGCATCCTCACGTTCTCCAACGAGCTGTTCACGCCCTTCCTCTACTTCAATCGCCAGGAGCAGGGTGGCGGCGGGCCGGGCGGCGGCGCGCAGAACCGGCGCTACCAGACCACGGAATCACGCTTCAACTCGCTGTTGCTCATGGGCGAGGCGATGGTCGAGTGGACCGAGGTCGACCACCCGCAGTACGGCAAGGTCGAGATCGGCGGGACCAAGAAGAACTTCGGCCGCGTGGAGCCGGGATTCCTGCTGCAGAGCGACGGACACCGCAACATGATGTTCACGCTGTTCCAGACCGCGCAGATGCCCCTGGTGCGCGTGGACTCCGTGACCACACGCAGCCTGGGCGGCGGACTCACCGAGGTGACCGCGGTGGTGCTCAACACGCGGCTCGCCCCGACGCACACGCAGCAGGACGTCGAGAACAGCATCACGCGTCCCGACCTGATCTCCCTCAGTGGCGGGCGCGTGGTGGCCGGCTTCGTGATCGACAATCCCGTGACCGGCGACGCGACCGAGCAGAAACGCGACCCGGCCACGATCCGCGTGCGCAACATCCCGGGGAACTCGGCCGTGCGCGTGAAGTGGATCGTGCAGGGTGCCGGCCCGTTCACCGTGACCGTGGACGCGGTGAAGGGCGGGGTGTCGTCGCTGCGGTCGCGCTGACGTCGGCGGCAGGTCGACGCACGCGGTAGCCGAAATGGCGCAGGGGCGCCGCGACTCACGTCGCGGCGCCCCTGCCTGTTGGGGGAGCACCGATCAGGCGCTCACACCACCACGTTGAGCAGCCGGCCCGGCACCAGGATCACCTTCGTCGGTTCCCCGACGATGAACTTCCCGATGGTCGCGTCCGCGCGGGCAGCCGCAAGGGCCTCGTCCTGCGTGACCGACTTCGGCAGCACGAGCTTGCCACGGGTCTTGCCCCCGACCTGCACCACGAGCTCGAACGTGTCGCTCACCAGCAGCGCCGGATCGAACCTGGGCCAGGCCGCGTCCATCACGCTCGTGCCGTGTCCGAGCATCTCCCACAGCTCCTCGGCGATGTGCGGCGCGAACGGCGCGACCATCGGCAGCAGCGGCTCCACCTCCGCGCGGTGCGGGCGGCGTTCGCCCTTCCGCAGCGTGTTCATGTACTCCATCATCGCCGCGATCGCCGTGTTGTAGCTGAGCGCGGGGATGTCCTCGCCGACCTTCTTGATCGTCGCGTGCAGCTTGCGCAGCACCTCGGCGTCGGGGGCGCCCTCGGTGGAGCTGTCCCGCACGGAGGCCCAGAGGCGGTCGAGGAACCGCTTCACGCCGCTGATGCCCGAGTCGCGGAAGTCGCCGCCTTCCTCGAAGGGCCCGAGGAACATCAGATAGGTGCGGAAGGAATCCGCGCCCCACTGGTTGATGTACTCATCGGGGTTCACGACGTTGCCCTTCGACTTCGACATCTTGGCGCCTTCGCGGATGATCAGGCCGTGCGCCCGGAACTTCGTGAACGGCTCCTCGAAGTCGAGCAGGCCCATGTCGTGCAGCACCATCGTGATGAAGCGCGAGTACAGCAGGTGCAGCACGGCATGCTCGTTGCCGCCGATGTAGGTCGTGACCGGCAGCCACTTCCTGGTCGTGGCCGGGTCGAACGCGACGTCGTCGCGCCCCACGCTCGGGTAGCGCAGGAAGTACCAGGCGCTGTCGAGGAAGGTGTCGCTCACGTCGGTCTCACGGCGGGCCTTCGCCCCGCAGGAGGGGCAGTCCACGCGGAACCACTCCTCGTGGCGCGCCAGCGGCGAGACGCCGGAGTCGTCCGGCTTGAAGTCGGCGATGTTCGGCAGCACCACCGGCAGGTGCGACTCCGGCACCGGCACCGTGCCGCAACGGTCGCAGTAGATGATCGGGATCGGCGGACCCCAGTACCGCTGGCGCGAGATGCACCAGTCGTGCAGCCGGTAGTTCGTCACCGCATGGCCCGCCCGCTTCGACGCGAGCCATTCGGTGATCACCTGCTTCGCCTCGGCCACGGGCATGCCGTCGAACTCCTCGGAGTTCACCAGCACGCCGTCGCCCGTGTAGGCCTCGCCGGCGAACGGCGTCCGGGCCGTCTGTCCCTCGCCGGCGACCACGCGCACGATCGGCAGGTCGAAGGCCGTCGCGAACTCGAAGTCGCGCTCGTCGTGCCCCGGCACCGCCATGATCGCGCCCGTGCCGTACTCCATCAGCACGTAGTCCGCGATCCACACCGGGATCAGTTCGCCGGTCGCCGGGTTCGCCGCGTACGCGCCGGTGAACTCGCCGGTCTTCGCCTTGGTGGTCTTGCGGCTCACCAGGTCCTGCTTGGCCGCCCGTGCGCGGTACGCCTGCACCGCCGCCAGCTGCGCAGCGGTGGTGATGGTCTCCACCAGCGGGTGCTCCGGTGCGAGCACCAGGTACGTCGCGCCGAAGACCGTGTCCGGTCGCGTCGTGAAGACCTCGACCTCCGCGGTGTCCATGGTGAGTTCGGTGGTCACCGAGACCGACGCCGACCCCGCGTCCGTGAGCGGGTCGAGCACGCGGAAGCGCAGCCGCGCGCCTTCCGAGCGGCCGATCCAGTTCCGCTGCGCCTGCTTGGTGGTCTCCGACCAGTCGAGCGTCTCGAGGTTGCCGAGCAACCGCGCCGAGTAGTCGGAGATCTTGAAGAACCACTGCTCCAGGAACCGCTGCTCCACCAGCGTGCCGCAGCGCTCGCAGTGCCCGCCCTCCACCTGCTCGTTCGCCAGCACGGTCTTGCAGGAGGGGCACCAGTTGACCGCCGCCGCCTTCTTGTACGCCAGCCCGCGCTTGTAGAGCTGCAGGAAGACCCACTGGGTCCACTTGTAATAGGCAGGATCGGTGGTGTCGACGGAGCGCGACCAGTCCACCATCAGGCCCGCGCGGTCGAGCTGTCGGCGGAAGTTCGCGATGTTGCTCGGGATGAGCGCCATCGGATGTTTGCCGACCTTCAGCGCGAAGTTCTCGGAGTGGATGCCGAACGCGTCGTAGCCCAGCGGCTCGAAGACCGTGTGCCCTTGCAGGCGCTGGAATCGCGCGTAGATATCACATCCGGTGAACGCGAAGAGGTTCCCGACGTGCAGCCCCTCGGCCGAGGGGTAGGGGAACATCATCAGCGCGTAGAAGGGATCCTTCCCGCGCGCGAGGTCGCTGCGATGGGTGCCACGCTCGGCCCAACGCTGCCGCCAGCGTGATTCGACTGCCGACGGGTCGTAGCCGATCGGCTCAACAGGTGCTGTCATCGTCTGGGGATGGGAATCTGAGCAATCTAGCCGCCGCCGCGACGGGAACCAAACCGACGGTCGCCGAGCCGACCGAGAAGGTCCAGCAGCACATCATCGACCGCGCCGCGAAGTGGCTCGCGGTCGGGGCGGCCGTGATCTTCGTGACACTCGTGGTCACGGGACTCGACCAGCTCGCCGAGATGCTCGAGCACGGCGAGATCTGGCTCATCGCCGGTCTCGCGACGACGCTCTCGATCGGCGTCTCGGCCGTCATCTTCATCGTCTGGCTCTCGCCGAAGATCGAGGACATGAACCGCGACCTCGCGGACGTCGCGGAGGCGATCGCCGCGGGCGACCTGAGCCAGCGGCCCAAGGTCGCGGCGGACGGCGGGCAGATCGGGCGCCTCGGCCGGGCGATGGTGGTGATGAGCGAGGAGCTCAAGCGGCTCGCGAACCTCATCCGCGACAATGCGGCCGAGACCGCGCGGCGGTCCACGGAGATCACCGGCGGGACGGAACACATGGCGACGGCCGCCTCGGGCATCGCCGAGACGGCGAGTGTGCTGTCGATGCAGGCCACCGACATGGCGGACACCATCCGCCTGCTCTCGCTCGACGCCGGACGGCTCAACTCGCTCTCGACCAACATCGCGGCCGGGGCGGCGGAGGGCATCGAGCGCAACGAGCGGCTGAAGGCGCTGGCGACCGAGAGCCACGAGCAGCTCGACGAGAGTGCCCGGCGGCTCGACGTGCTGGTGAGCGACGTCCAGGCCAGTGCGCGGGCGACCGAATCGCTCGCGACGGCGTCGGACCAGATCCGCGGCTTCGTGGTGCTGGTGCAGAAGATCGCGCGGCAGTCCAAGCTGCTGGCGCTCAACGCGGCGATGGAGGCGGCCCGCGCCGGCGAGCAGGGTGAGGGCTTCACGGTGGTCGCCAACGAAGTGCGCCGGCTCGCGCAGGGTGCGGCGGAGGCGGCCGAGCACACGCACCAGCTCATGCAGGAGCTGATCGCGCAGATGGAGATCGCGCGACAAACCAGTGCGCGGTCCCTCACGACGGTCGAGACCGTGCGGGCGGCGACGCAGCACGGGCGCCAGGCCTTCACGCAGGTGGAGGTGACGGTGGACGCGGCCGATCAGTGGATCGGCACGATGGCCTCCGCGGCGCAGGCCGGCAGCACGCTCGCCGCCGAGATCACGACCAAGCTCGATTCACTCTCCGCCGGCACGCAGAGCTTCGCGAGTGCGATGCACGACGTCGCGGCGGCCAGCCAGGAGCAGAGTGCGAGCACGGAGGAGATCGCCGCGGCCTCCTCGGCGCTGATGGCGGCGGCCGAGCGGGTCAGCCACGCGGCGAAGCAGTTCGGCGCGCGGTCGTAGGCCCCGGCTACCGCCCCCGCGCGTAGAGGAAGGCGCACTTCTCCACGCGGGGCCCGCGCTCGTCGCAGACCGCGAACGACGCGCCCTCGTACAGGGAGGCGGCGGCGTAGCGACCGTCCTTCGCCACGGCGTAGAACTGGATGTCGAAGTTGGGACGCCCATCGGGCCGGAGCAGTCGCTGCTCGGTCATGGCGGCGAGGCGCTCGAGCGTCTTGAGCACGGCCTGTTCCGGCGCCACGCCCTGGCGCATGAACTCGACGGCGAGGAAGCCGCCGCAGACCTTGATGTTCGCCTCGCCGCGGCCGGTGGATCCCGCCGCCCCCACGAGGTTGTCGCAGTACTGTCCCGCCCCGATCACCGGTGAGTCGCCGATCCGGCCGGGGATCTTCCACGCCATGCCGCTGGTGGTGGTGACCGACGAGAGGTCACCTGCCGCGTTCACGGCGTTCATGTTGATGGTGCCGGTCGAGTACTTGATCGCCACGTCGTCGTCGTGGTCGAGCCAGAAGTCGTTGGGATTGAGCCGCGCCTTCCACCGCAGCCAGTCCTGCCGGGTCTTCTCGGTGAGCAGATTCTGCTCCTTGAAGCCCATGGCGAGTGCGAAGCGCTTCGCGCCTTCGCCGACCAGCATGATGTGGTCGGTGTAGTCCATGACCGCCTTCGCGACGAGGCTCGGGGTCGCGATGCCCTCGAGGGCCCCCACGGAGCCTGCGCGCTTGGTGGGACCGTGCATGCAGCTCGCGTCCAGTTGCACCACGCCGTCGGCGTTGGGGAAGCCGCCGATGCCCACCGACTGGTCCTCGGCATCGAGCTCCTGGATGTTGACGCCCGCGATGATGGCGTCGAGGGTGTCCGTGCCGCGGATGATGCGGTCGTAGGCGACCTTCACGCCGCGGAGACCATTTGCGGACGCGATCACCACGGGCCGCGTCGCGGCGCGTGGCGGGGATGCGGACGGGAGGGATGCGGGCGCCGCGGTGAGTGCGGCTGCGGCGGCGGCTTGCGAGAGGAAATCGCGGCGGGTGGTCATCGGGCGGGGATTGGAGGCTGGCCCAAGCTACCGCTCCAAGGGGAGATGCGGAATGTGACCGGCGATGCGGCACTCGAACGACGCGGGACGGGGCGCGAGGCTGCGTGCGCGTCGGCGACCTGAGACCACGCGTTCGCCGGGCGGGTCGGACTCTTCGAGGGCGATCCGACCGGTCTGCAGGCGTTCGACCGGGTCGCGCCGATACTCTGAGGACTCGGCGCCACCGAAGGCGTCGGCGGAGGGTCCAGGACCCTCGGTTCGTTGGCGCGACGGGCGGCCGAAGGAGTCGAACTTGGACACGCGAAGGATAGTGTCAGTTCGGCCCACTCAGTCGTCATCAAGACATCGCGAGAGTACCCCGCATCGCCCTTCCCCGCATCGCACGCCCAGCTGGAGTCCAGATGCAGTCGTCTCCCCTGCAATCCATCCCCTTCTTCGAAGGCCTCGGCGACCAGCTCCTCTGGCACCTCGCCAAGGCCGGCGAGACCATCGAGTACCCGCCCGAGTCGCTGCTCTTCCAGACCGGCCAGAAGCGCGAGGCGTTCTGGGTGATCCTCGCCGGCACCCTCGCCATCGAGGCCATCGAGGACGGCACGCCCATCCGCCTCTCCACCCTCGGGGCCGGTGAGGTCATCGGCGAATCCATCCTGCTCGACGAGAACACCCACTCCACCACCGGGCGCGCGACCGTGCAGGTGAAGGCCATGCGGTTCTCGCGCGAGTCACTCGAGCCCCTGCTCAAGGACCGACCCGCGCTCTATGCCGCGCTCGTCTCGCGCTCGGCGCGGGCCATCCGCGACCGGCTCCGCCAGGCCGATGCGTCGCTCACCGGCCAGGGACGTCTGCTCGGCTACAGCCCCCACGGGGCCACGCGCCGCGAGCACGACCTCCTCGGCGAACGCGACGTGCCGGACGCCGCGCTCTACGGCGTGCAGACCATGCGGGCCATCGAGAACTTCCCGATCACCGGCGAGACGCTGCGCGACTTCCCCGAGCTCATCGTCGCACTCGCCCAGGTGAAGGAGGCCGCTGCCCGGGCCAACCACGCCCTCGGCGACCTGCCGGACGACGTGTTCGACGTCATCGTGCGCGCCTGCCGCGAGATCCAGGCCGGGCGCCACCACGAGCACTTCCGCGTGGACATGATCCAGGGTGGCGCCGGGACGTCCACCAACATGAACGCCAACGAGGTCATCGCCAACCGGGCGCTGGAGCTGCTGGGCGAGCCGCGCGGCCACTACGCGCGCGTGCATCCCAACGAGCACGTGAACCTCGCGCAGAGCACCAATGACGTCTATCCCACGGCGATCCGGCTCGCGCTGCACGCCGCCATCGGCGGGCTGCAGGTGCAGATGCGCTTCCTCGTGGACGCCTTCCTCGCCAAGGGCAAGGAGTTCGCGCCGCACATCAAGATGGGCCGCACGCAGCTGCAGGACGCCGTGCCGATGACGCTGGGCCAGGAGTTCGCGGCGTTCGGGCATACCATCGCCGAGGACATCGAGCGGCTCGACGAGGCCAAGGCGCTGATGCGCGAGATGAACATGGGGGCCACCGCCATCGGCACGGGCATCACCGCGCCGGGAGGGTATGCCGAGCAGGTGCGGCTGCAGCTCAGCAAGGTGACCGCGCTCCAGATGATCACGGCGCCGGACCTCGTGGAGGCGACCAGCGACACCGGCGCCTTCGTGCAGGTCTCGGGGGTGCTCAAACGCTGCGCCGTGAAGCTGTCCAAGGTCTGCAACGA
>Ga0268299_1004186_pt1 | contig 11687 bp, 8 predicted proteins | sample NOBtaG_FD_193484 | JGI IMG/M metagenome (GOLD analysis project Ga0268299, IMG submission 193484) | Activated sludge microbial communities from bioreactor in Nijmegen, Gelderland, Netherland - NOB reactor | ecosystem: Engineered > Bioreactor > Aerobic > Activated sludge | place: Netherlands... | reverse complement strand
TGCCGCCACCGCGGCCGGCCTCGCGTCGGCCGTCCTCGTCTTCAACGTCGACGACGTCCTCTCGACCTTCGGTCCCGGAACGGACTTCGCCGGCCGCGCCGCGAACCGCTTGTTCGTGCACGTGTACCCCGGCAACGGCGAGATCGCGCTGGCGGACTTCAAGCAGACGGGGCGCGCGCCGCACGTGGTCGACACGACGGTGTTCGGGGCCATCACCGACGCCTCGCTGCGACAGAGCGGACCGGTGCTCTTCAGCGTCGACCTCGGCGAGGAGGTGCGCGCCCTGCTGCAGGAGGGCGCCACCCACGCCGGCGTCCTGTGGCGGGTCGACGAGAGCCCCACCGGCACCTCGATCGACGACCTGGGCGACGGCTCGACCGGACCGCCGGGCGTGGGAGGGGCGCGCATGCCCGCGCTGCATCTCGAGCTGCGCGCCGAGGTCAGCGCGACGCCCAGCCCGACCGCGACGCCGACCTCTGCGCCGAGCTCGACCTCGACGCGCGCGCCGTCGCCGACGGGCACGGCGACGCGCACGCCGCGCGACACGGCGACCGCCCTGCCGGCGACGCCGACCGCCACCGCCACCCGCACCCAAGGCTCGCCGACGCCCACCGTGCCGTTCGTCCGCGGCGACGCCGACTGCGACGGCCGCGTCGACGCCGCCGACGTGGCCGCGCTGCGCGCCGCGCTCTTCGATCCGGAGAAGCTCGCGATCTGCCCCCAGGCCGACGCCAACGGCGACGGCGCCCTCGGGGCCGCAGACCTGCCCGCACTGCTCGAGCTCGCCGCGGCCGCGGCCGCGGTGGCGGTGGCGGTGGAATGAGGCTCGCGCTGCTCATGCTCCTCTGGGTCGCCACGACGTGCACCGCCCGGGCCGAAGACCCGGAGCATCACCTCGACGAGATCGTGGTGACGGCGACGGGAACCGAGCACCCGATCGAGGACGCACCGGTGCCGACGCAGGTGATCCGCCGCGAGGACATCCAGGCGACCTCGAGCGACAACGTCCAGGAGGTGCTCGACCAGGTCCCCGACATCTACGTGCGCCGCAACGACCAGTTTCGGCTCGGCGCCAGCACGGTGCGGATGCAGGGCGCCGACCCCAACAAGGTGCTGATCCTCCTCAACGGCCGGCGCTTCCGCGGCGGCATCGACGGCGTCGTCGACCTGCGCAACATTCCGGTCAACAACGTCGAGCGCATCGAGATCATCCGCGGTCCCTCGTCCAGCCTCTACGGCAGCGACGCGATGGCGGGCGTGATCAACATCATCACGCGCGAGGGCGACGAGACCCCGACTCTCGGCCTCACCGCCGCCGGCGGCAACTTCGGCCGCATTCTCGCCTCGGGCTCGCACGGCTGGCGCATCGGTCCGGTGAGCTACTTCCTCTCGGCCAGCCACGACGAGTACGAGATCGCCAAGCAGTACGGCGCCATCAGCGAGCAGTTCGTGGGGCCGGCGAGCGACGCCAAACAGGTGCACAACGACGTCTTCGCCAATGCCGAGATCCAGGCTTCGGAGCGCAACCGCGTCGGCTTGACGCTCGACTATGCCCCGATCCGCGAAGGGCCGCAGAGCGAGAAGCAGAACCTGACGACCGGCGCGACCTGGCAGTTCGAGGCCGACGATCTCACCGGCCTCGGCATGGGCGTGAGTCGCTACGGCTTCACGCGCGACAACCGCCTCCCCGGCTTCGAGGAGGACGTCGACTACACCGACTGGTCCGGCGACACGCGCTTCACCCGCACCTTCCTGCAGGGCTTCGCCGGCGAGCAGCACCTGCTGTCGCTCGGCGGCCTGTTCCGCACCCAGCACCTCGACTCCAAGGGCACGCGGCTGGTGACCGAGTCGGGGCTCTCGCTCGAGACCGGTGACGTGGACGAGGGGCTGACGCAGATCAGCCCGCTGCTGCAGGACGAGATCCTGCTCGGCGAGGACTGGAGCGTGGTCGCCGGCAGCAGCTTCGACCTCATCCAGAACTACGGCATGAACGTCAGCCCCCGCCTGAGCGTGAGCTGGCGGCCGCTCGAGCAGTTGCGGATCTCGGCCGTCGTCGGCCGCGGCTTCCGCGCGCCGGACCTGCTGCAGCTCTACGACGTCGACGCCAACAACATCGTCATCGTGCGCGATCGCATCACCGGCTACGTCATCCTCGGCAACCCCGACCTCGAGCCCGAGACCGACCTCGGCGAGAACCTCCAGTTCGAAGCGCGGCCGTGGGCGGGCTCGTCCTTCTACCTGAACCTCTTCAACCACGACTTCCGCAACCTGATCGACGTCACCGTCGCCTGCGCCACGTCGACGATGTGCGTTCCCGGCTTCGTCAACCCGTTCCCCCAGCTCACCGGCCAGATCTTTCGCTACGAGAACGTCGGCCGCGCCGTGACGCGCGGCTTGGACGTCACGCTCGGACTCGAGCCGCTGACGCTTGCCGGCATCGAGTCTCCCCACCGTCTGCGCATCGATCTGAGCTACGGCTATCTCTACTCGAAGAACCTCAGCGGCCGGCCGGGCGAGGACGGCAAGGAGCTGCCCTTCCGGCCGCCGAACCGCTTCCTGCCGTCGCTCACCTACGGCTACGCCGAGCTCGGCAGCGAGGCGAAGTTCTGGGCCGAGTACGAGGATCGGACCTACACCGATCTCACCAACAGCCCCGACTTCATCGCCCAGAGCCATTGGCTCTTCAACATGAGGCTGTCGCAGAAGCTGCTGCCGTTGCTGCGGCTGGCCGACGTCGGGCCCGCGGCGCCGTCGATGTTCGACGGGTTGGCGGCGTTCGTCGAGGGGACCAACGTGCTGGACGAGGAGTTCGGCCTGACCACGCCGATGGGGCGCGTCGCCGGACGCGCCGCCTTCCTCGCCGGCGTGACCTACCAGATGTGAGCGGAACGTGTCGGCCGTCGCCCAGCCCTGGAGCGCATCCCTGCCGCGCTCCCATACGGCGCCGCATCCCGGCGCCCCGCGTGTGCCGCAGGACGTGCGCTCCCACGACGCTCGCCGGACCGCGATCGCCCTGGGGCTGGCGCTGTCGCTGGCGCTGCATGCCGCATTCGTCCTCTGGCTCTCCGCGGTGTCGCTGCGCGGCGTCGCCGAGGAGCGCCCCGTCCTTCGGGTCGCCATCCTGTCACCTCCGGGTGGTGGCTCGGGGAGTGGGGGTGGACCACCGGCAGGTCCACCCCCCATTCCCGAAACTGCTCCGGCGCCGGTGGCGCCGGTGGCACCGGTCGCGCCGCCGAAGAATGCGGCGCGCAAGAAGGCCGCGGCCAAGCCCGCGCCCCGCGCTCCCGTGGAGCGAGCGCTGGAGCGACCGGCGGCGGCGCCCGCGCAGGCTGCGGAGGTTGCTGCGGTGCAGGAGGGCGCGGCGGCCGCCGCCGGGAGCGCCGCTGGCGGCGGGGGCGATGGCAGCGGTTCCGGCCGCGGCTCCGGTCGCGGCAGCGGCGGCGGTACGGGCGGCGGCAGCGGCGCCGGCAGCGTCCTCGGCGCCTACCTGGCGCGGGTGCGGCAGCGCATCGAGGGCGCGAAGAGATACCCGATGTTGGCGCGGCGGACGAAGCTCGAAGGCCGCGCCGCGGTCGCCTTCGAGCTCGATCGATCGGGCGCGCCGCGGCACGTCGAGCTGCGCTACGCCGATCACCCGCTGCTCGGCGAGGCGGCATTGCTGGCGGTGCGCAGCGCCTCGCCGTTCGAGCGGTTACCCGATGACCTGGACGACGAGACGCTGCGGGTCGAGGTGCCGCTGCGGTTCTCGTTGCGCGATCAGTGAGGAGAGCATGGGAGAGAGAGCACGGAGATCACAGAGGCTTCTGAGGAGATCACGGAGAGGGCTCGTGGCGACGGTGGCCGCGGGTGTGGCCAGCGGTGGCGCCTGGCCGGCGCGAGCGGGGGTGTTGTCGGTGCTGCTGTTGCTGGTGCCGCTGGCGACGCCGGCGCGGGCGGCGGAGCGGATCGTGAGCGTCGGCGGCACCGTCACCGAGATCGTGTACGCCCTGGGAGCCGGCGATGCGCTGGTGGGCGCGGACACCTCCAGCGTCTATCCGCCGGAAGCGGAGAAGCTGCCCAAGGTGGGCTACCAGCGGACGTTGTCGGCGGAAGGGGTCCTGTCGCTCTCGCCCACCCTGATCCTGATCACGCCCGAGTCCGGGCCGCCGGCGGCGATCGAGCAACTGCGGGGCACCGGCGCTCGCGTGGTGCCGATCCCGACCGGCACCGACGTCGAAGCCGCGCGGGCGGCGATCCGCGCCGTGGCGACGACGCTCGATCGGCAGGCGCGCGGCGAGGACTTGGTGAAGGCGCTCGAGGCCGATGTCGAGCAGGCGCGCGCGCTCGCGGCAGCGTCGTCGTCGCACCCGCGCGTGCTGTTCGTCTACGCCCGCGGCGCCGGCATGGCGATGGTGTCGGGCAAGGGCACGGCGGCCGACGAGATGATCCGCCTGGCGGGCGCGGTGAACGCCGTGAACGACTACGAGGGCTTCCGGCCGCTGACGGCGGAGGGCGTGGTCGCCGCCGCTCCCGACGTGGTGCTGGTGCCGTCGCGCGGCCTGGACTCGCTCGGCGGCAAGGCGGGACTGCTGGCGCAGCCGGGGATGTCGTTGACGCCGGCGGCGCGCGCCGAACGCGTCGTCGCGATGGACGACCTCTATCTCCTCGGCTTCGGCCCCCGCACTGGCCAGGCCCTGGCCGATCTCGCCCGCGCCCTGCACCAGCAGCAGCGCGGTGACATCGGCGTCGATTCTGGAGTGCGGCGCGACGCGCCGCTCTGGTTCGCCGCAATCCAGAGCGGCGCGTCGCGCCGCACTCCAGACCGCTCAAAGGCGGTCGCGACAAACGCGGGAGCAGCGCGGTGAGCGCTGCCGCTCTCGCCTCGCGCTGGCAACCGGGCGGCCTGTCCCAGCGTGCGACTCTGCTGGCGGCGCTCGCCGTCCTGCTCGCGCTCGCCTGCCTGCTCTCGCTCGGCGCCGGGTCGGTGGCGATCCCGCCCGGCGGCGTGCTCGCGATCCTGCTCTCGAGCGCCGGCTTGCCGGTCGCGAGCGAGGCCGCTCCGGCGCAGGTCGGTGTGCTGCTCGCGATCCGCCTGCCGCGCACTGTCCTCGGCGCGCTCGCCGGGGCCGGCCTGGGCGTGTCGGGTGCGCTGTTGCAGGGTCTCTTCCGCAATCCGCTGGTCGATCCCGGCCTGATCGGCGTCTCCAGCGGCGCCGCGCTCGCCGCCGCCGCCGTGCTCGTTCTCGGCGACGCGGCGGCGGGCGCTCTGCCGGAGGCGCTGCGCCTCTTCGGCCTGCCGCTCGCGGCCTTCGCGGGCGGTCTGGCGGCGGTGGCGATGGTCCACCGTCTGGCGAGCGTCGGCGGGCGTACCTCGATTGCCGGCCTGTTGCTCTCGGGCATCGCAGTGAACTCGCTCGCCGGAGCGGCGACCGGTCTGCTGCTCTTCGTCGCCAGCGACGCGCAGGTGCGCAGCGTGACGTTCTGGAACCTGGGAAGCCTGGGCGGCGCCACCTGGCCCGCCGTGGCCGTGGTTGCGCCGCTCCTCCTCTTCGCTCTGCTGGCGGCGCCGCGTCTGGCGCGGGCGCTCAACCTGTTCCTGCTCGGCGAGGCCGAGGCCGGCCACCTCGGTGTCGAGGTCGAGCGTCTGAAGCGACGCGGCATCGCGCTCGCCGCTCTCGCGGTCGGCGCCTCGGTCGCGCTCACCGGCGTCATCGGCTTCGTCGGGCTGGTGGTGCCGCATCTGGTGCGGCTGATCGGCGGTCCCGACCATCGCGCCGTTCTCCCCGGGGCCGCCCTGCTCGGGGCTGCGCTGCTGCTGGTCGCGGACGTCGTCGCGCGCACGGCCGCCGCCCCGGCGGAGATCCCGATCGGGGTGATCACCGCCCTGCTGGGGGCGCCCTTCCTGCTCTGGCTGCTGCGCCGCCGCACCTTCTGGGGGCCAGTATGATCGAGGTCGAGGGTCTGAGCGTGCGGCTCGCCGGGCGGACGCTGCTGCGCGACGTCGCCCTGCGGCTGCGGCGCGGCCAGGTGCTGGCTCTGCTCGGTGCCAATGGCGCGGGCAAGTCGACGTTGCTGCGCGCCCTCTGCGGCGACCTCGCGCCCAGCGCCGGCGCGATCCGCCTCGACGGGCGCCCGCTCGAGCGCTGGTCGCGGCGCGAGCAGGCGCGCCGGCGCGCGGTGATGTTGCAGGACAGCTCGCTCGCCTTCCCGTTCTCGGCGCTCGACGTGGTGTTGATGGGGCGCGCTCCGCACGTCGAGGGGGTCGAGCGCCGACGCGACCGCGACATCGCCCGTGCCGCGCTGGCACGTGTCGACGCCGCCGCCCTCGAGGCCCGCCTCTACCCGACGCTCTCGGGAGGCGAAAAGCAGCGCGTCCAGATGGCGCGGGCGCTGGCGCAGGTGTGGGAGCCGGTTGTGGACGGCGGGCGCGCGCTGCTGCTCGACGAGCCCACCGCCAGTCTCGACCCGCGCCACCAGCACGTCGGCATGCGGCAGGTGCGCGCCTTCGCCGCCGAGGGCGGGGCCGCGCTCGTCGTCCTGCACGACCTCAATCTCGCGGCCCGCTACGCCGACGCCGCGCTGCTGCTCGCCGGCGGCGAGGTCGTCGCCCGCGGCCCGGTGCGCGAGGTGCTCACCGAAACGAACCTGCAGCGCACCTTCTCCCACCCGATGCGGATCCTCACCACCCCGGAACTCGGCTTTCCACTCGTCTACAGCGGAGGAACAGAGTCATGATGCAAGCCCAACTGAACCCGATCGAAGTGCGTCCGCGGCTGCTCGCCATGCGGGCAGAGAATCGCCACCTGCGCCTGCGCGACGCCGCCCGCGACCTCGGCGCCAGCGAGGCCGCGCTGATCGCAGCCTTCTGCGGCGGCCCGGTCGTGCGGCTGCGGCCGGAGTGGCGCGAGATCCTGGCCGCGTTGCCGTCGCTCGGCACGGTGATGGCGCTGACGCGCAACGAGCACGCGGTGATCGAGAAGATCGGGCCGTTCGAGAATGTCGAGTTGCAGGGCCACGCCGGCCTGGTGCTCGGCAGCGCCATCGACCTCCGCCTCTTCCTCGACGAGTGGCGGATGGGCTTCGCCGTGCGCGAGGACGGCGAGCTCGGGTTGCACCAGAGTCTGCAGTTCTTCGATGCCAGCGGAACCGCCGTCCACAAGGTGTTCCTGCGCCAGGACAGCGATGCCGCGGCCTTCGATCGTCTGGTCGCGCGCTTCGCCGCGGACGATCAGACGGCGGGGGTCGAGGTCGCAGCGGTGGCACCGCCCGCGGCGGAGGCTGCCGATGCCGCGATCGACGTCGCCGGTCTGCGGGCGGCGTGGGCTGCGATGCAGGACACCCACGACTTCGTCTTCCTGCTGCGCCGCTTCGGCGTCCGTCGCACCCAGGCGCTGCGCCTGGCCGGCGGCGAGTGGGCCGAGCGGGTGCCGGCGACCAGCCTGCGCACCGTGCTCGAGGCCGCGGCGGCGGGGGACATCCCGATCATGGTCTTCATCGGCAACCGGGGCGCGATCGAGATCCATACCGGCCCGGTGCGCAACCTGCGCGCGTTGGGGTCGTGGTTCAACGTGCTCGACGACGATTTCAACCTGCACGTCGACGAGTCCGGGCTGAGCGGCGGCTGGATCGTGCGCAAACCCACCGTCGACGGTCTCGTCACCTCGGTCGAGCTCTACGACGCCGCCGGCGAGACCGTCGCGCTGCTGTTCGGCAAGCGCAAGCCGGGCGAGCCCGAGCGCCAGGACTGGCGCGAGCTGGTGAAGCTGCTGCCGCGCTGAGGCGCGTCCGGGCGGGCCGAGCGCCGCTCGGGAGCTGCTCCGCGCCGGAATTTCCACGCAACGCAGAAAGTTGCTTGCCGAGTCCGGTTCCGCGGTGTCAAAAAGGACGGCGATGCCCCCCGCGCCGCAGCCTTCAGCGCGACGTCGCTCGCTCCTTCTCGGCCTGTTCCTCGCGCTGTGGGCGAGCGGCGCACACGCCTTTTCCGGCGGCATCGCCACCACCGGCTTTCCGATCCCGGCGCAGGCCTGCAATTTCTGTCATACCGGCGGCACGGCGCCGGCGGTGACGCTGGAGTGCGTCGACTGCGGCGGCGGGCCGCCCTCGGTCGCGCCCCTGTCGACGCACGAATTCAAGTTGACGGTCTTCGAGGTCGGCCTCCAGGCCCTGGCCGGTCTGAACGTGTCCTCGGCCCTCGGCACCCTCGCCACCGGCGGGGCGCAGTCGGCGGGCACGCAGGCCGTCGTCGGCGGCGGCAGCCGCCTCGAGATCACCCACACGGCCCCCAAACTCGCCAGCGGCGGGGCGACGGAGTTCAGCTTCCTCTGGACCGCGCCGGGCTCGCCCGGGATGGCCAGTCTGGTGGGCTGGGGCAACGCCGTCGACGGCCTGGGGAGCACGGCCGGCGATCGGGCGAGCAACGCGACCCTGGCCGTCGAAGTGCTCGGCGACACGCCGACGCCGACCCCCACTCCCACCGCGACCCCCGAGCAGTCGAACACGCCGAGCGCGACGCCGACCCTCCCCGGCGCCTGCCCGTCGACCGCCGACGCCGGCTGCAGCGGCGGGTTCGCGCGCGGCCTGCTGCTGGTGCGCGACGAAGTTCCCGGCAGGGAGAAGTTGGTCGCCAAGCTCGTCCGCGGCCCCGAGCTGGCGCAGACCGACATGGGCAACCCGCTCGATGCGTCGCAGGGGGGCACGGGCACGGCGTTCTCGCTCTGTCTCTACGACGATTCCAACGCGCTCGCCGGCGGTCTCCTCGTCGACCGCGCCGGCCAGACCTGCGACGGTGCGCCCTGCTGGCGGCCGATCGGGCGGGCGCCGAACGACGCCAACGGGCCCGGCCGCGGCTATCGCTATCGCGACCGCTCGCTCGCCGCCGACGGCGTCCTGCGCCTGGTCTACAAGGGCGGCGCGGCGGGAACGTCGCGCGCCATCCTCGTCGGCAATGGGCCGGCGCTGCCCGACGGCGTCGCCGCCGCGCTCCAGTCTTCGTCGCAGGTGACGATCCAGTTGCGCAGCAGCGACGGCCTCTGCCTGTCGCTCGACCTCGGCGACGTCCGCGTGCAGGAACCCGGCCACTTCAAGGCGCGGTGAGCATCTACGGAGGCACCCTCATGACCGTCCGACATCCCATCACCCTGACGCCGTTGGTACTGACGCTCGTGGTGCTGACCAGCGGCGGCGCGGCGGGCGCGCCGCAGACGACCTTCCAACAGCGCTGCCTCAACCATCTCGGCACCGCCGGCGCCAACGTCGTCAAGCAGCAGGGCAAGGCGAACCGCCAGTGCCTGCACCACGCCGCGCGTGGTCGGATCGACCGCCTCGGCGATCCGGGCGACACCCTGACGGCGCAGGCATGCCTGACGAACGACGTGCGCGATCACGTCGCCCGCAAACAGCAGAAGACCGGCGACCGCGATGCGCAGCACTGCCAGGGCAGCGACACGCCGGCGTTCGCCTACGCCGGCGCCGCGGCGATCAACGCCGCCGCCAGCGCCGAGTCGCGCGAGATCGCCGCCGCGCTGTTCGGCGCGAACCTCGACGCCGCAGTCGCCGACTACGACACCGACCGCGCCGGCGCGCTTTGTCAGGAGGAGGTACTCTACGGTGCGAATCGGATCGTCGACGCCATGTGGCGGGTCACCCGCATCGGCGTGATCGAGGGGTTGAAGGGACGCAACCGCCGGGCGGGAGCGGCCGTCGGCCTGCCGGCGCACTCCGCCGACAATCTCCAGGGGGAGATCCTGGCGCGCTCGCTCGACGACGTGAAGTTGAAGATCCAGCGCGAGGTCGATCGCCTGGCCGGCAAGGCGCAACTGCGCTGCGCCACCGCGATCACGCCGCTGACGGGACTCTTCCCCGGGGTGTGCAGCGGCGCGGCCACGGTCGAGGCGCTGGTCGACTGCGTCGAGGAGGTCGCGCGCGCGCACTTCTACCAGAGCGTCGAGGGAATCTACGCCATGGCGATCGAGTGCGACATGACGGACGACGGCGCCCACGACGGCAGTTGCACCTCCGCGGCGCAACGCCAGCACCTGCTCGATCGCGCCGGCTACGGCCCGGATCCCTGGACCATCGGCCGCATCCAGAGCCTCGGACTGAACGGCTACATCGACGAGCAGCTCTCGCCCGCGACGATCGACGACAGCGCCGTCGAGGCGGTCATCGCGGCCGAGTATCCCAGCCTGTCGCTCAGCGTCGTCGAGGTGCGCGACTGCTATCCGCAGAACGTCGATGGCACCTGCCCGGGGCACGAGGGCGGGCGCAAGAACCACGTCTGGCGGCAGATGGAGGAGTCCGAGGTCTACCGCGCCGTCGCCAGCCGCCGCCAGCTCGAGGCGGTGCTGGTCGACTTCTGGTTCAACCATTTCAACGTCACCGGCAGCGTCGGCCAGCAGAAGTGGAACACGCCCTCGTACCTGCGCGACTCGATCCGCCCCTGGGTGCTCGGCAACTTCGAGGAGAGCGTGCTGCGGATGGCGCGCGGGCCGGCGATGCTCGACTACCTCGACCAGCGCCTGAACCAGGTCGGCGTGCCGCCGGGCAGCGGCTACAACGAGAACTTCTCGCGCGAGCTGCTCGAGCTGCACACCCTCGGGGTCACCGGGCCGTACACCGAAGAGGACGTTAAGGAGCTGGCGCGCGCGCTCACCGGCTGGCGCGAGGAGTGGAACAACGAGGCGAACTTCGATCCGCTCTACCCGGGGTTCCGTTACCAGAACGGACGCCACGACTATCTCGGAGCGAAGACGGTGCTCGGCCAGGTCATCGACTGGCCGTTCGACGGCGAGCAGGAGGGCTTCGACGGGGTCTCGGTCGCGGCCCGCCATCCGAGCACGGCGCGCTTCGTCTGCACCAAGCTGGTGCGCCGTCTGGTGCACGACGATCCGCCGTACCTGCTGGTCGACGCCTGCGCCGCCGAGTTCCTCGCCCACCTCGACGCCCCCGACCAGCTCCGCCGGGTCGTCGAGCGGATCCTGAAGTCGCGCGAGTTCCAGATCTTCCCGGAGTACCGTCGCAGCAAGGTCAAGCGGCCGGTGGCGCTGATGCCGAGCGTGCTGCGCGCCGTCGGCGCCGACGCCGACCCCTCGGCCACCAACTACCAGAGCCTGCGGGTGACGCTGGCCGAGCTGGGCGAGCGCATCCGCAACGCCGACCCGCCCACCGGCTATCCCGACGCCTCCGTCGTCTGGGCCAGCCCGGGCGGCATGGTGCAGCGCTTCAACCTGCTCGAGGAGGCGGCGATCGATGCCGCCGCCGGCTGGGGCGTGTCGGGGGCGGCGCCGACGGCGGAGATCGTCGACGACGTCGTCGCCGTGCTCTTCCCGCTCTCCGGGGTCTCGGCGCCGACGCGCGACGCCGCCATCGCGTACGTCGATTCGCTCGCCGCGACCGACGCGCAGAAGGTCGAGCAGGCGGGCGCCTTCCTGTTGTCGAGCCGCGAGTTCCTGACCCACTGAGGAAGATGCCATGAAGATGACGCGAAGAGAGCTGATCCGGAGCGGCGCCGTCCTGGCGACTGCCTACTTCCTGCCGCGCGGCGCCCGCCGCGCCTTCGCCGGGCCACCGACGGAGAAGGTGCTGGTGGCGATCTTCCTGCGCGGCGGCGCCGATCCTCTCAATCTGGTGGTGCCGGCGTTCGATCCGACCTACTACACCGCCCGGCCGGACATCGCCGTGGCGGCGGGCACCGAGCTGCAACTCGGCAG
>Ga0268299_1004185_pt1 | contig 11692 bp, 10 predicted proteins | sample NOBtaG_FD_193484 | JGI IMG/M metagenome (GOLD analysis project Ga0268299, IMG submission 193484) | Activated sludge microbial communities from bioreactor in Nijmegen, Gelderland, Netherland - NOB reactor | ecosystem: Engineered > Bioreactor > Aerobic > Activated sludge | place: Netherlands... | reverse complement strand
CAGCCGCTATAATTCGCGACCATCTTCCGGAGGACTCATTCATGAATCTGAAAGCCGCCCTCGAGAGGTATGTGCCGGACCGGCGCGCGCAATTTGAAGACCTGCTCGGACACATGGTCGAGATCCCGTCGATCAGTATGGACCCGGCTCGCGCAGGCGACATTCGGCGCATGGCAACCATGGCAGTCGATGTGCTGAACGGGTTGGACGCGAAGGCTCGAATCGTGGAAACCGGCGGCTATCCGATCGTGTCAGGCGGCTGGATGACCGGCGCACGGTATCCCACCGTGACGATTTACAACCACATGGACGTCCAACCCGCGCAGGAAGCGGAGTGGAAGAGGGATCCGTTCGCCTTCGCAAACGAGAACGGCATCTATCGGGGGCGCGGGGCGACGGACGACAAAGGTCCGGCGCTTTCCGCCCTCTTCGGCGCCAGATTGGCCGTGGAGCAGGGCGTGCCGATCAATATCCGGTTTCTGTGGGAGCTCGAGGAGGAAATCGGAAGCCCGCATTTTGCCGCAGGACTCAAAGACCGCGAGGGGATTCCGTGTCCCGATTCGGTGGTCGTCTCCGACACGATCTGGATTGCGAAGGGCCGGCCGGCCGCACCCTACGGATTACGCGGCTTGATCGGAGCCAGACTGTCGCTTCGCACGGGCAGCAAGGACGCCCATTCGGGAGTGACCGGCGGGGCAGCGCGAAATCCCCTGGCTGAATTGATGGATGTGGCGATGGCCTGCGTAAACGCGAAGACAGGGGAGGTCAAGATTCCCGGATTCTACAAGGATGTCGTCCCTCCGACCAAGGCGGAAGTTGCAAGCTTCCTGAAATCCGGATTCGAGGTGAAACGGTTCAAAGAGGCCTACGGGTTCCACTCCTTGCGGACGGAGGCTCCCGCGGAGGTGACCCGCCGCATCTGGGCGGCGCCGACGTTTGAAGTACACGGCCTGACCGGCGGCTATCACGGCCCGGGAATAAAGACGATCGTGCCGGGGCAGGCAGAGCTGAAAGTCAGTATGAGGCTCGTGCCGAATCAGGCGCCGGAACGGATCTTCGCGCTACTCAAAGCGCATGTGCGAACACTCAATCCGAACGTTCGAGTGGAGCCGGAAGGCATGCTGCATCCCTTCAAGGGCAGCTTCGAAGGCCCTTATATCGACTGCGTGAAACGCGCGGCCAAGGCGGGCTTCGGCAAGGAGCCCGCCTTCATTCGGGAGGGCGGCTCGATCGGCGCGGTCGTGACGATGCAGAAAATGTGGAAGGTGCCCATTCTTTTTCTCGGCCTCAGCTTGCCCGAACACGGATATCACGCTCCGAACGAGTACTTCGATTGGGGCCAAGCTTCGGGCGGTATGAAAGCGTTCGCGCATTATTTCGCCGAAGTGGCCAAGATGGGGAAATGAGTCACGTGCGCGTCCGGTGCGTCCTCAGCCCGCCCGATCGAACACCCAACGGCCGCGACGGTCTGGATGCGCGCAGGCCGACTTGAGCCGCGAGACGAACTCCCGGCGGGGTATTTCTTCCGCCCCGAATCGCATGACGTGGGGGGAGGCTTGCTGGCAGTCGAAAACGGCGAATCCCCACGCCTGAAGCTGTCGAACGAGCACGGTCAGCGCGACCTTGGACGCATCGGCCGTGTGGGAAAACATGGATTCTCCGAAAAAGGCTCCCCCGAGCGCGACGCCGTAGAGTCCGCCGACCAATCGACCCTGTTGCCAGGTTTCGATTGAATGCGCGTAACCCATCTCATGAAGCGTCGCATAGGCGTCCTGCATTTCCCGGGTGATCCAAGTCCCTCCTTCCGGGTACTGGGGCCTGGGACCGGCACAGTGGGTCATGACGGCGCGAAAGCAGGTGTCGAGCGTGACCGTGAAGTCGCCGCGGCGAATTCTTCGTGTGAGACTCCGTGACACGTGGAGCTTGTGCGGGAAGAGCACCGCGCGGGGGTTTGGCGACCACCAGAGAATCGGCTGGTCGTCCTGATACCAGGGGAAAATGCCCCGTCGGTAGGCCGCAAGCAGTCGCTCCGGACTCAAATCGCCGCCGACGGCCAAGAGGCCGTCCGATTCCGCCGCCTCGACGGGCGGGAACCGGAGGTCGCACGGATTGGAACTCAGCCGGAACATGCGGCAACACGCACGCGAAGCCCGCGGCGAACGGCGCTAGCCGTGTTTCGGATCCCCTGACGCCAGAAGCGGCTGGAAGATCGGATCCGCATCGAGCACCGATTTGAGCGAGTCTGCGCCGATGAAGAAATTCCAGATTTCCTGGCTCCGGCCCGGCACCTCGGCAAACCATTTCCGCGCTTCCGTCAGGAGTGCAAGCATCTCTCGGTTGTCTCTGGCCGGGCTGAACAGCAGGCTGTAGGCTTTGGTGTATTCGGCGATGAACTTGTCGAGCGGCAGTTCGGCAAGCGCGAGCGCCTGGTCTGCCTCCAGATAGGCGGTCCGCACGTCGGGATCGTCCATGATCCGGTTCCAGGCCACCTTGTTGATGCGCGCCCACGACAGTTGCAGCAGCGCCTCCGCTTTGCCGGACTTCCGCTCCGCGGGAACGTCCTTGACGAGCTTCTGGAGCACCTCGATGGAAAGATCCTGATCGTTGTTCCATCGGAGAGCCGCACCCCAGCGGAAGCGATTGTCGAGTTGCTCCGGCCGTATCTGCGCCAAGGTCTTCAATGCCGGCAGAAGTCGATAGAGGTAGTCTGCCGTCGTCGGTTTGTCGAATCCCCCCATCTCCATGCCCAACGAAAGATCCGTCCGCGTCGACTGAGCATAGATGTTCCAGTAATGCTCGTTGACGACCATGGACAGCGCCGGATCTTTCACCGTCAAATGGTGCTCTGCGACCGCTTGTCTCAGGACCACGCCGTACAGGTCTCTGGTCAGCACGGTCAAGGCGTCAGGCTGGTTGGGATCGATGATCAGCACCCGATTCAGGAGCGCGACGCGGTCCCGCAGGTTCGGAAACGACGCTGCGCGGGCAGAAGTGGCTACCAGCAATCCCGGCATGTCCTCCGGGCCCCACCATTGAAGGGAGCCGGGCACCGGCCCGCTCCGTACCGTCACAAAGGGAACAATCTCCTGGGCGATGCCGTCCACAGGGTCTCCGTCCTTCACCAGGAGATTGACGACGGCCGTATCCCCGGGAAAGCCGTGTTTTTTCAATCCAGACAATACGACCCATTCGATGAGGATGCTCTTCAGGGCGCGTCTGGCCGGCTTCACTGTACTCGCCCACTTGTAGCTGCCCGGGGCCTTGGTCACCGGCGACGTGATCGGGTCCTGGTAGCGAACCTCGACCGTGACCAAAGTGGTCGGTACCGAGACGAGCGCGGCATTCTCACGAAGGCGGAACGAGGCGTTCGGCAGGGGCTTGGTCGACACGGTCTTCACGTGCAGGCCGCTTCCGGGCGGTGAGAGTCCGATCGTATCCATGACAAACGCCGATGCCGGATAATGGTCGAGGTCCTCGTGGAAAAACACCAGGCCCCCGTTGCTCGGCCACAGGACGTCCATGCCGATATCCGAACGCGTGAGCGCCGGCTCGTGCGCGGCCTTGAGGTGGTTCCAGCAGGTTTCGTAAGACGGATCGGTCGGCGCCGGATGGGACTTCAGGGCGCCGCCCTTGGCCGTCACCAGTTGAAACTGGCAGGCGAAGTCGAGCTTGACCGCGTCGGCCACCGAGCCGCGCGACACCGCCTCGACGAACCGGATCGCCGTGGAGGCAGGAAGTCCGTCGGATTTTTTCGAGGCCTTTGCGGAGGCGGCGAACGATGCGGACGGCTCCCCAAGGAAGCCCCACGAGAGAACCAGCGAACCGAAAAACGCAATGCCACTCCCTGCGATCACGTGCCAGCGAATCATGTGATGAAGACTCCTACGGTTGCACCATGTGATAAAGCCGGTACTTTACCATGCGGATTTCTTGATCCGAAAGAGGCGGACGGCAATTAACGGGTCGGGGGCGGAGGCGTTGCGGAGCGTGAAAATCGGACCAGCGACCGGATGTACGCGAGGGTGGCGAGCTGTTCTTTCTCGGAGAGCCGGTCGTTCCACCCTTGCATGGCGGTACGAGGTCGCCCCTTCGCGATGACTTTCAGAAGGTCTTGGTCCGATTTCGCGGAGGTCTGGGCCGAGACGAAATTACCGGGCCTCGGAGAGAGGGAGGCCGCAAGGGTGCCGTCGCCCCGGCCATCCATCCCGTGGCAATCGGCGCAATGGCGCTCATAGATCGTGCGCCCTTGCTCCAATTCTTCCGGCGTGGCCGACCAGGCCTGCGACCAGGAGATGAGGGCGATGAGGATCCAGATGATCCCCGACACCGGCATGGGCTACCCCCGGAACCCTGATCGAGAGGCCCGAAGGATTTCGCGACGCAGCGTCGCTCGTTCGGACGGCGAGAGGTGCGGTGTGGGTCGGTGACGGCACAATCCGACGGCTTCCCTCAACGAGGCGACGAACACTTCACAGTTCGGGCAGGCGCCGAGATGCCGTCTCAACTCCCGGCAGATGTCGGAGGGGAGCTCATTGTCGAGATAGGCCGACAATTGTCGAATGACGCGCAAACAACGATCCAGACGGTGAGCCGCGTGACGAGTCGATCGGCCCGATCTGCGCACACTGGTTTTGGAGGTCTTCATGTCGAGAATCCTTCCGGCTGGCGCGGGGCTCCGACGGAGTCACGGCCGGGTTCGGTGATGCCGCGTGCGCTCAATTCACGTCTGACGAACAGCCTGGCCCGATGCAGGCGGGATTTCACCGCCCGTTCGTTCACGCCCATGACGGTGCCCACTTCTTTGGCGCTCAACCCCTCCATGTCGCGCAACACCAGGGTCACGCGGTACTTGCTCGGCAACTTTTGAATGGCCTGATCCAACGCTTGCCGCAATTCCTTGTTCTCGAGCGCTTCTTCGGGAGTCAGCCCGTCGACCGGTATCTGCAGACGAAATTCGCCGTCGGAGGTTGGAATGAACTCGTCGAGCGACAGCTCCCGTTCCGGTTGCCCCCTGCGTTTGCGCCGCATGCGCATGCAGGCCCGCGATGCGATCGTGTAGAGCCAGGTCGAGATCCGCGCGTCGCCGCGAAATCCCTCGAAGCCTCTGTAGGCGTTGAGAAAGGTTTCCTGGACGAGATCCTTGGCCGTCTCGGTTTCACCGCAGAGGCGATGCGCGTATCGATACACCAAATCCACATGGTCTCGGTACAGTTTATCAAAGTCGTTCGGCTGTTGTGGGGGCCGGGGCGACTGGGAAGGTGGCGTGCGGCGCATGGATGGCGGCGGTCAGGGATTCGGGGCCGAGGATGGCGCGGGAACGTGCTGGTCCTGCGAAGACGGTGCGCCCCGGTCAAGATCGACCGTGACCCGCTGGCCGTCGATTCTGACGGTCATCGGTTGACCGACTTTGACGTGAGGAACGCCGATCTTCGAATTCACCATTACGACGCCGACCGGCGTGCGGAGGAAAACGAAGTTGGATTTGAGTTTCGAAACCGACCCGGACAATACGACGTGCGCGTCGGAGCCGGCCGGGGGCACTTGGCTGATCTGGAGGTCGTATTGCAGGTCATGAACGCCGATGATCGTGCGGGAGTCGTCGACTTCGACCGTCAGCGGATCGCCTTCCTGGAAGGCGGCCAGGCGGGCTTGCTGGGTCCCGACGTGGGTCGTCTCGTCACCGTCCGGGGTCCACCACTGCAGCGAATTCGGCACGTCGGAACCCGGGGTCATGGGACCCGCCAGATACCGGTGGATTCTTGAGCCGTCGCTTTTCTTTACGATATCCACGACGGAATGCCGTTCATGAACCCAGAAACGGACTTCGTGGGAGGCCTTCAGGTCCTTCAATGTGGACTTGGAGCTCAAGGTCAGTGTGCCGATGGGAGTCCGCAAGAACACGATGCCGGCTTTCGTACGCCAGACGGAGCCCCGTAGGGTGATCGAAGGATCCGCGATTTCCTGGGAACCAACGGAGTCCGGTTCCGTCTGGTCCGTCGAATCGGTCGGGGCCGGTTCCGCATTGTCGAGCAATGCGGGGAAAGAAGGGCCGGCGAGCGCCCATGTCAGCATGGCGGACAGGGTGAGAACGCCCAACAGGAAACGAACGGGCCGTATCGAGGGAAGGATCATAAATGTCTTGGATGATTCGTCAACCGGTCGGTTGGAGTCGCGTCAATCAGGCTCTTGAGGAATAAACCATGCTGATCACGAGGAGTCAAGACGAAACACCGGAACGGACAATCGGTTGACGACGCCCTCGTTCAGCCGGCAGACGAGCAAGAAGAATGGGGTTGCAGGAGAAGGATCATGCGGGGTTCGCGATCGGCCGAGACCGGAACGCCGAATCCCCTGAGCATGAGCGGCGGGGTGGTCATATGGCAGACACGGCGCATCTCGAACTGTTCCCACTCGCCCCCTTGGGCACGGCGGTCCAATTCCATGAGAATTTCCCCGCAGAATTCGACGAGGATGATGGGTATCGAGTCGGGCGCCAGATTCGGCCACAGGCCATGCACATCGCCGAATAAGGCCATCAGGGCACGGGCACGTCCGTTCATGTGCAAGATGCGGGTCGGAGCAGAGAGCAGAATCACGCCCGAGTCGTGCGCCGCGAACTGACCGGGCGCCTGGGACAGGGGAGCCGACGCGGGATGATGGATCGAACGGCCGGCTTCACCGAAGGCGGATGGTGAGGACTGCGGGATGGTCTCTGGCATGGCGGCGGTCCCGGTTGGGGAACGGCACCGAAGGGTTGCAAGAGTCAAACCCGCCCGCGCGCGGCATGAGCGGCTTGGAATCCTGAATAATACGAAAAGAACGTCCGGTCTGATCCGCCTTGCGGACAAACTCAGTCGTCCGGTGGACGGAAACTGTCCGCTATTTCTTTCGGACGAGAAGCCGGATGGGGGTGCCGGCGAACCCGTACTCTTCCCGGAGGCGATGTTCGAGGAAGCGCAAATAGGCGGGCGTCATGTTTTCCGGATGCCCCACGAACAGGGCGAATACGGGCGGTCTCGTCGCGACCTGGGTCATAAAGGCCGACTTGGTGATCTTCGTCGGCTTCCCTTTACGGCTCGGAAGCGGATGGGTGGCAAGAATCGTCTGAAGCAGTTGATTGAGCTCGCCGGTCGGTATGCGCCTGGTGAAGGACGCGTAGACATCGTCGATGGTGGGGAACAGGTGCCGTAACGAACCGGGTTTGACGGCGGCACCGAAAAGGACGGGTGCCCAGGTGAGGAACGGAAAGCGCCGTTTGAGGTCCCGTTCGAATCGCTGACGCGCCTGCGCGTCCCCCTCATGTAAATCCCATTTGTTTACCAGCATCAGGCAAGCGCGCCCCTGCCGGATGACGAGCCCGGAGATCTTGGTATCCTGTTCGGTAATGCCTTCTTCGCCGTCGAGGAGGAGGACTGCCACATCGGATCGGCCTATGGCTCGCAACGAACGAGCCACGCTGTAGCCTTCGATCCCGCGATCGACTTTCCCCCGGCGCCGGATGCCGGCGGTATCCGTGAACAGATACTGACGCCCCTCGTACGTCGCCAGCGAATCGACGGCGTCCCTGGTGGTTCCGGGAACGTCGCTCACCACGACCCGCTCCTCTCCCAACACCGCGTTGACGAGCGTGGATTTGCCGACATTCGGTCTGCCCACGACAGCCACGCGCGGCACCGGATTCTGTTCCTCGGGGTCCTGCTGATCGGATAACAATGGATACAGGGCATCCAGCAGATCGGCCACGCCGATGCCGTGCTCGGCCGAGATCGGGAACAACGAGTCGATCCCGAGCTGATAGAAGTCCGCGACCAGGACTTCGGTCTTGGGCGTATCGATCTTGTTGATGGCCACGAACAAGGGCTTGGTGGTGCCGCGAAGGAGCCGGATCACTTCCTGATCCTGCGGCATCAGGCCGGCTCGTCCGTCCATGAGAAGGATCAGCACGTCCGCTTCGGCGATGGCCAGCTCCGATTGTCGCCTGATGAGGGCGAGCATTCCGTCCGACGCCGCGGGCTCAAGCCCGCCGGTGTCGATCAGCCGAAAAGGACGATTCCGGTAGTTGGTGTCCGCATAGTTTCGATCCCTGGTCACTCCCGGAACGTCGTCGACGATGGCGGTTCGGCTCCCAAGGATCCGGTTGAAGAGCGTCGACTTGCCGACATTCGGCCGGCCGATGATGGCGACCAGCGGCATCGGTGACATCAGAGAATTGAGTGTGGGTTGCGACGACATGGAGATCAGGCGTATGCAGGCCACTCGGACCCTAACACAGGAATTTTCTCAAAGACAACAGCCCCCGCTTTCGGACGCGACGGTCGCGGGTCGTTTTCCCGCCCGGCCTCGTCTATACTCCGGTCGATGGACACGCTTTCATCGGCCGAGGCGCCACCGAGGCTCGATTGGTCCCAGATCGACGACGTCCTGGTCGACATGGACGGAACCCTGCTGGATCGTCACTTCGACAATTTCTTTTTCGAGGAAGAATTACCCCGCCGGTACGCGCTGCGCGAGCGACTGTCCCTCGGAGAATCGCGGGCGCGATTGATGGCCATGTATCGTTCGGTGGAAGACGAACTGGCCTGGACCGATCTGCAATACTGGACGACGCGGGTCGGGATCGACGTCGTCGCCATGCATAGGGAATTGGATCACATGATCGGGTTCCTGCCAGGTGCGACGGCGTTCCTGTCTGCCGTGCGGCATCACAAGAAACGGCTAACCGTCCTCACGAACGCCCATCCGGCCGGCGTCGCGATCAAGACGGCCAAGACCGGACTCGAACGGCAGGTCGACCGCATCGTGGACGCGTTTGAAGTCGGCTACCTGAAGATGCGTCCGCAATATTGGCCGGCCTGTCTGGAGTTGGTGGGGTTTGATCCCGCTAAGGCCCTGTTCATCGACGACGATGAACGCTGTTTGGCGGCGGCAAAACAATTCGGCATCGCCCATCTGCTCCACAGCGCAAAGTCCAGCTCACAATCGCCGCCGGCATTTTCGGCCTCATTTCGATCGGTCGAGGATCTCTCGTCCCTCCTCAATGGACCGGAACCCGCCTTTCGCTGAACGCGTCTCAGGGGATCGGTTCCGCCCAGCCTCGATACATCGCTCCCACGAGCTGAGGCACGTCCGCCATGGGGAACCGGTCCAGTTGCATAAGCCGAAGACCGCCGTGCTCGACGAGCCGGTCGATCCGGCGATTCAGGTGGCAGCCGCACCCGAGCACGTTCTGGATCGGATTGAGCCGGTCTTGCCAGGCTGCGACGCGCTCGTCTTGGCAGCGTCCGTGCTCCAGAAAGACGAATCGGCCATCGGGTTTGAGCACCCGTCGGACCTCCGTCAGAGCCTGCACCGGATCCGCGATGCTGCAGAGCGTCCAGGTGCTGACCACCCAGTCGAACCGCTGATCGGCAAAGGACAATGTTTCCGCAGCGTGGTGGTGAATCTCCACCGGAAAAGCGACGGCAGCCGTCCGTCGAGCGACGATGTCGGGAAGAAAACGAGCCGGATCCACGGCCGTCAGGTGATGGACGGTGGGCGGATAGTGAGCCAGATTGAGGCCTGAACCGAACCCGATTTCCAGCACGTCCCCGCGAACGACGGTCAGGAGATCGTCTCTAAGACGCTGAAACTCCTTGCCCCGCATCAGCCAATCCATGAGGTGCGGGAAAACGTAGCTCGAATACAGTCCCATTCTCCCTCCGTACGGCGGCTCACGTGGGTCGAAGAATACGCTGTGCATCTTCAGGAGGCTAGTGGGCGGTCAGGCCGAATCAAACTCTCACCGGCGCCGCCGCTCTCCGCACCTTTCGCCTGTCTGGATTCTTGTTGCACCGGCTGGTCTGTGTTAGAGTCCTCCTCTTTGATTGTGGTCCCCAGCGGCCGGTTCATCCAACGCACATGAGCAAGACGTACGATCATCACGCTATTGAGGCGAAGTGGCAGGCGTATTGGGAGGCGCATCGACCCTTCCGTGCGACGGATGACCCGTCCAAACCGAAATACTACTGTTTGGACATGTTCCCCTATCCCTCGGGATCGGGACTTCACGTCGGCCATCTCGAAGGCTACACGGCGACCGACATCGTCTCCCGCTATAAGCGAATGAGAGGCTTCAACGTGTTGCATCCGATGGGATGGGACGCGTTCGGCTTGCCTGCCGAGCAATATGCCGTCAAGACGGGTATCCATCCGGCCATTACGACGGCCGAAAACATCGCGACGTTCAAGCGGCAGATGAAGCGGATCGGCCTCTCCTACGATTGGGAGCGGGAACTCAGCACGACCGATCCCGACTATTATCGTTGGACGCAGTGGATCTTTCTCCAACTGTTCTCGCGCGGCCTCGCCTATGTGGCGGAAGTCCCGGTCAATTGGTGCCCGGCTCTCGGCACCGTGCTGGCGAACGAGGAAATCGTCGACGGAAAGAGCGAGGTCGGAGGGTTCGACGTCGTGCGGCGGCCCATGCGTCAGTGGGTGCTGAAGATCACCGCCTATGCCGATCGATTGCTCGATGATCTCCGGTTGGTGGAATGGCCGGCCAGCACGCTCGAAATGCAGAAAAATTGGATCGGCCGTTCGATCGGCGCGGAAGTGGAATTCCGCCTGGCAGGGGCAAACGGCGCGCTTCGTGTGTTCACTACCAGACCCGACACGTTGTTTGGAGCCACCTACCTCGTGCTGTCTCCGGAGCATCCCTTGGTCGGAGCCGTGACGACTGCACAACAGCGCGACCACGTCACCCTCTATCGGGAGGCCGCGGCCAAGAAGAGCGATTTGCAGCGTCAGGACCTGCAGAAGGATAAGACCGGCGTCTTCACCGGAAGTTATGCCGTCAATCCGGTCAACGGAGAGCCCCTGCCGATTTGGATCGCGGACTATGTCCTGATGGGCTATGGAACGGGTGCGATCATGGCCGTGCCGGGCCATGACGCGCGCGACTGGGCCTTTGCCAGGACGTATGAGCTCCCGATTCGCGAGGTCATTGCCGGTGGAAACGTCGAACAAGCGGCCTATGTCGACACCGAGGCCGGGCGGGTCGTCAACTCGACCGCACCGGACGGTTCGTGTTCGATTGATGGGTTATCGCCGGTCGAGGCCATCCCAAAGATCACCGCGTGGCTGGAATCGCGCGGCCAAGGCCGGAAGGCGGTCAACTACAAGTTGCGGGACTGGCTCTTCGCCCGCCAGCGTTACTGGGGCGAGCCCTTCCCGATTGTGTGGGTGGACGGGACGCCCCAACCGATTTCCGAGGAACAGCTGCCGCTACGGCTGCCCGAAACGAAGAATTTCAAACCGTCGGGAACGGGGGAAAGTCCGCTGGCCAATCTGGAGAGCTGGCTCGATACCACCGATCCGGCGAGCGGCAAGCCGGCCACGCGGGAAACCAATACCATGCCGCAATGGGCGGGATCCTGCTGGTACTATCTTCGGTTCATCGATCCGGAGAATGAGAAGCACCTCGTGGACCCGGCCAAGGAAAAGTATTGGATGCCCGTCGACCTCTATGTCGGCGGCAGCGAGCACGCCGTCCTGCATCTCCTATATTCCCGCTTCTGGCACAAGGTGCTGTACGACATCGGCGTCGTCAGCACGCCGGAGCCATTCAAGAAGCTGGTTCATCAGGGCATCGTCCTCGGTGAGGACAATCAGAAGATGTCCAAGTCGCGCGGCAACGTGGTGAACCCTGATGAAA
>Ga0268299_1004184_pt1 | contig 11703 bp, 7 predicted proteins | sample NOBtaG_FD_193484 | JGI IMG/M metagenome (GOLD analysis project Ga0268299, IMG submission 193484) | Activated sludge microbial communities from bioreactor in Nijmegen, Gelderland, Netherland - NOB reactor | ecosystem: Engineered > Bioreactor > Aerobic > Activated sludge | place: Netherlands... | reverse complement strand
GCGGCGCCAGCTCGGGATCGTCGCCGAAGAGCGTGTGGTAGTGGGCGGCGGTGCGCTCGACCGCCTCGGCGCGCGCGTCGCTGATCGTCACCGTGTCGGTCGCGGCATCCCAGCGATTGCGCCGCATCTCGGCGCGCACCAGCGCCGCGTCGCCGCGGATCTCGCCCAGCGCCGTCGCTTCGCGATGCAGCCAGTCGGCCGTCCAGTCCGGCGCCTGGTAGGCGCCGTGGCCCCAGATCGAGCCGACCTGCTGCCCGCCCATCCGCTGCCAGACCTCCTGGCCGTCGAGGATCTGTGCCTGGGTCGCGATCACGCGACCGCTGTCGCTGACGATGCGCGCCGGAATCGGCGGCGCCTGCCGGTACACCTCTCGTCCGTAGAAGCCGAGCAGGGCGAAGGTCGAGACCACCACCGCCGCCAACAGCACCCAGAGTCTCCGGTTCTCGAACATGATGACGCAGCTCCTTTCGTTTCCCCGGTTGCGGGTTCAGCGCGCCAGCGCGCGCGGGAAGAGGACGTTGTTCTCGAGATGGATGTGGCGGTTCAGCTCGAGCTCGAGCTCGTCGAGGCCGTCGTAGAGCGCGCGCCACGATGCGCAGGCGCACTCCGGCACGACCAGATCGTGCGCCAGACGCCGCATGCGCTCGAGACCGGCGGCGTGGTCGAGGTGCTCCTGCATCATCACCTTCACCGGCATGCCGGCGAGATGGCCGCGTCCGGCGGCGATCATCGGAAACAGGATCTGCTCCTCCTTGGCCAGGTGCTCCTCGATCGCGCGCTCCATCGCGGCGAGATGGTCGGCCAGGCCGCGCGGACACTCGGGCTTCTCGGCGTGCACCCGCTCGACCTTGCCCGCCAGCGCGATCAGCCGCGGCAACTCCTCGCGCAGCGGCTCGTGGTAGCGGCGCACGATGAACGCCGTCATCTCCGCCGGCGCCAGCTCCTCGCCCTCGCCGTCGGCGGATGCGACGCCCGCCTCCGCGGCGATCTCCGCCAACACCGCCTGCGGCGAAAGGCCGCGTGCGCCACAGGCTTCCGCCAGACTGCGCCCGCCGCCACAGCAGAAGTCGAGGCGGTGTCGGTGCAGCACCCGCGCCGCCGCGGCATTCCCCGTCACCAACTCGGCCAGGGTCGAATGACTCTCGTTCATTTCTCTGCCTCCTCGCTTCCTGCCTTCACCAACTCGCGTGCCGCCCCCCGTTACCCCTTGCCTGCCAGGTGGTTTGTCTTCGGAGTTGTCCCGGTGGTAACGCCCGATGTTGTGCACTCAACAGCGCTGCTGTAGATCCGACATCATGGATTCACTCGACGTCCTGCTGGAGATCGCCATCGATCTGACCCGCGCCCTGAGCGCGGCGGATCGCTACCAGCGCCTGCTCGAGCTCTGGCGGCGGGTGGTGCCCTTCGACGCGGCGGCGCTGCTGCGACTCGACGACGGCGCGCTCGCGCCGGTGGCGGCGCGCGGCCTCAAGCCGGAGGCGCTGGCGCGCCGCTACCTGCTGCGCGACAACCCGCGCCTGCAGATCATCTGCAACTCGCCGGGGCCGGTCGCGTTTCCGGCCGACTCGGGTCTGCCCGATCCGTTCGACGGTCTGCTCGAGGCCGATGCCGACGCGCTGGCGCACGTGCACGCCTGTCTCGGCTGCCCGCTGCGGGTGGGCGACGAGTTGGTCGGAGCGCTCACCGCCGACGCGCTCGCGCCCGACGCCTTCGCGCAGGTCGATCCGCGCTTCCTCGCCGGCCTGAGCGCGCTCGCGGGCGCGGCGATGCAGACCACGCGCCTGATCGAGGCGCTCGAAGTGACCGCCGAGCGGCAGGGCTCGATCGCGCGCGAGCTGATGCGAGAGGAGCAGTTGCGGCAGGGGGCGGACCTGATCGGCGTGAGTGCGGCGATCGAGCACCTGCGTCGCGAGATCGACCTGGTGGCGCGCTCCGAGTTCGCGGTGCTGATCTCGGGCGAGACCGGCGTGGGCAAGGAGCTGGTCGCGCGCGCGCTGCACGCCGGCTCGCCGCGCCGCGACGAGCCGCTGATCTACGTCAACTGCGCCGCCCTGCCGGAGACCCTCGCCGAGAGCGAGCTCTTCGGGCACCTGCGCGGCTCCTTCACCGGCGCGATCGCCGACCGCGCCGGCAAGTTCGAGGTCGCCGATGGCGGCACGCTACTGCTCGACGAGATCGGCGAGCTGCCGCTGTCGATCCAGCCGAAGCTGCTGCGCGCGCTGCAGGAGGGCGAGATCCAGCGGGTCGGCTCCGACCGCCCGCGCCGGGTCGACGTGCGGCTTCTGGCAGCCACCAACCGCGATCTCGACGAGGAGGTGCGTCAGGGGCGCTTCCGCGCCGACCTCTACCACCGGCTGAGCGTCTATCCGCTGCGCGTGCCGCCGCTGCGCGAGCGCGGCGACGACGTCGCCTTGCTCGCCGGCTACTTCTGCGACACCGCGCGCCGCCGCCTCGGGCTCGGCCCGGTGCGCCTCGCCCCGGAGGCCGTCGACGCCCTGCGCCGCTATCCCTGGCCGGGCAACGTGCGCGAGCTCGACAACGTACTCTCGCGCGCCACCCTCAAGGCCGCCGCGCGCGTCTCACGGGGCGCGGCGGTCGTGATCGAGCCCCAGGATCTGGGCCTCGACGGCGCCTACGATGCCGCGCCCACCGCCGCGCCCGCCGAGCCGGCGGGCGACGGCGTCACCCTGCGCCAGGCGACGCTCGACTTCCAGCGCACCGCCATCCGCCGCGCCCTCGCCCGCCACGGCGACAACTGGGCGGCCGCGGCCCGCAGCCTCGGCATGCACCGCAGCAACCTCCACCACCTCGCCGCGCGTCTGGGCCTGAGAAAGAGATGATCGGCGATCGTCCGCGCGCGCAGCCCGCCCCGGGGCGCGGCCGCCCGCGACTCGCCGGTTGACATCCCGCGGCGGTGGCTGCATGCAGCGGCTCACAAGGGAGTGCGCCAGGATGGGAGACGACGAGTTCGAAGGCCCACGCGCGTCGGGGCTCCGGCTGGCGGCGGTGCTCCTCCTCGTGCTCGCCCTCCCGGGCGCGGTGGCGGCGCAGGTCGACATGACCGGGACCTGGAAGGTCCGGCTCAGCCCCGATTTGTTCTCCTCCAGCCCGGAGCTCTGGCAGTTCAGCCAGAGCGGCACCAGCCTGGTGCTCGACGCGCCGCTGATCGACGACAGCGGGACGATCGATCCGCTCACCGGTGACTTCGAGTTCGTCGGCGAGGCGGGCAGCGGGCCCTTCTGCGCCGACGTCTTCGGCGTTCTCGGCGGCCGCGCCGCCCTCGACGGACTCAGCTTCACCGGCCACTGGGGATCGCCGCAGAACACTCCCACGCGCTGCGTCCTCTTCGGCCCGGCGCTGCGCGCCGTGCGCTGCCTCAACGCGCCCCTCGATCCGAGCGAGTGCCTCACGCCATCCGTCACCATCCCCGCCAGCAAGCTGGTCTTCCGCGACGTCGCCGGCCAGCCGAATCGTCGCAGGATCCTCTTCCTGGCGCGCGACGCCGGCTTCGCGCCGGTCGCGGAGTCGACCTCCGGCGATCCGCTCGCCCTGGGAGCGACCCTGATCGTCGCGCGCGGCGCGGCGGAGACGGCCGTCCTCTCCCTGCCGGCCGCCGGCTGGGACCCGCTGCCGAACGGCGGCGGTTATCGCTATCGCGACCCCGCCGGCACCTTCGGGCCCTGTCGCAGCGCGCTCTGGCGCGAACGGGTGCTGAAGGTCGTGTGTCGCGGCAGCGACATCCCCTTCACCCTCGACGAGCCCTCGCAGGGTGCGCTGGCGGTCACCTTCCAGCCCGGATTGGGGGTGCGCGCCTGCGCCGAGTTCGGCGGGGTCGAGGTCGACCGGCCGGCCGCGCCCGGGCGCGCCGGACTCTTCCGCGCCCGCAACGCCGCGGCACCGGGCGCGTGCACGCCCGCGGTCGTGCCCTAGTCCGCCCCGCCGTCGCCTCGGCGTCGCGGCCGCGGTGTGCGCGCGCAGCCCGGCTCAGGTTCTGAGCGGCGATTCCGCCTGCACCCCAGCGCTTCGCCGGGGCTCTCGACTGCCGCCGCGACCGCTCCACGGGTCGGTTGAGGCGGCAGGCGTTCCGCGCTAGCAGAGCGTCTCCGCGACTCCTGCCGCTCCTCCGCGACCTCCGTGATGAAGAAGATCACCCCGATGTTCCAGCAGTACCTGCGCGCCAAGGAGCAGGTGCCGGACGCGCTGCTCTTCTTCCGCATGGGCGACTTCTACGAGATGTTCTTCGAGGACGCGGAACGGGCCGCGCGCCTGCTCGATCTCACCCTGACGTCGCGCTCGAAGAAGGACGAGGAGCCGATCCCGATGTGCGGCGTGCCCTACCACTCGGTGCGCCCGCACATCGCCAAGCTGCTGGCGGCGGGGTTGAAGGTGGCGATCTGCGAGCAGATGGAGGATCCGGCGACCGCCAAGGGACTGGTCGCGCGCGAGGTGATCCGCGTGCTCACGCCCGGCACCGTCACCGAGGAGGACTGCCTCGACCCGCACCGCCCGAACTACCTCGCCGCGCTCGACCGCGACGGCGACGGCTACGCGCTGGCGCTGGCCGAGTTGTCCACCGGCGAGACGGTGCTGCTGCGCCCGGCCGACGCCGAACGGCTGCGCGACGAGCTGGCGCGGCTCACCCCCGCCGAGATCCTCGTGCCCGAGGGCGACGAGGAGCTCGAGCGCCTCGGGCGCGAGAGCCGCGCGGTGGTCAGCCGCGTCGACCCGGCGCGCTTCCGCGACCCGGGCGAGCGCGCCGCCGATCCGCCGCCGTTCCGCGCCCTGCTCTGGTACCTGGGGCAGACCCACCGCGCCAGCCTCGAGCACCTGCGCCCGCCCGAGCCCGAGGCGGACTCGGGTCGGCTGGTGCTGGACGAGACCAGCCAGCGCAACCTCGAGCTGCTGCTCACCACCCGGGGCGAGCGGCGCGGCTCGCTGCTCTGGGTCCTCGACCAGACCTGCACGCCGATGGGCAGCCGCCGGCTGCGCGGCTGGATGCTGGCGCCGCTCACCGACCTCGGCCGCATCGGCGAGCGTCTCGACGCCGTCGAAGCCCTGCTCGAGAGTCCCGCCTGGCGCGAGGATCTGCGCCGCGAGCTGGGCGCCGTCGGCGATCTCGAGCGCCTGGTCGGGCGGCTGGCGTCGGGCCGCGTCGGGCCGCGCGACCTGCTGGCGCTGGCGGCCGCGCTCGCGCGCGTCGAGACGCTGCGCGGCGCGCTGGCGGAGCGACCGGTGCCGCTGCTGCGCGCCTGCGCCGAGGGCCTCGACCCGCTGCCGGCGGCGCGCGCGCTGATCGCGCGCGCGATCGCCGAGGACCCGCCGGCGCTGGCGCGCGGCGGCGGCGTCATCCGGTCGGGCTACCACGCCGACGTCGACGAGCTGCGCTCGTTGGCGCACTCCGGCAAGAGCGGCATCAGCCAGCTCGAGGCCGCCGAGCGGCAGCGCACCGGCATCGCCTCGCTCAAGGTCCGCTACAACCAGGTGTTCGGCTACTACATCGAGGTGACCAAGGCGAACCTGCACCTCGTGCCCGAGGATTTCCGCCGCAAGCAGACGCTGGCGGGCGCCGAGCGCTTCGTCACCCCGGCGCTGGAGGAGTACGAGCGCAAGGTCCTCGGCGCCGAGGACCGCCTGCACGCGCTGGAAGCGCAGCTCTTCGAGGCCGTCGTGCGCGAGCTGGCGGCGCACCAGGCCTCGCTGGCGCGCAGCGCGAGCGCCCTGGCGCAGCTCGACGCGCTGGCGGCGCTGGCGTGGGTGGCGGAGAAGCGGCGCTACGTCCGGCCGCTGCTGGTGCTCGAGCACGGCATCGACATCCGCGACGGCCGCCATCCGGTGATCGAAGCGGTGCTCGACACCGGCACCTTCGTCCCCAACGACTGCCGCCTCGATCCGGAGGGGCCGCAGATCGTCGTTCTCACCGGCCCCAACATGGCCGGCAAGTCGACCTATCTGCGCCAGGTGGCGCTGATCGTCCTGCTGGCGCAGATGGGCTCGTTCGTGCCCGCCGCCGAGGCCCGCATCGGCATCGTCGACCGCCTCTTCACCCGCGTCGGCGCGGCCGACAACCTGGCCGGCGGCGAGTCGACGTTCATGGTCGAGATGCGCGAGACCGCCCACATCCTCGAGCACCTGACCGAGCGCAGCCTGGTCGTGCTCGACGAGATCGGCCGCGGCACCAGCACCTTCGACGGCATCTCGATCGCCTGGGCGGTGGCCGAACATCTGCACGACCACACGGCGGCGCGCGCGCTGGTGCTGTTCGCCACCCACTACCACGAGCTCACCGACCTGGCGCGCACCCAGCCGCGCGTCGCCAACGCCTCGGTGGCGGTGCGCGAGTGGAAGGGCGAGGTCATCTTCCTGCGCCGCATCGTGCCGCAGCCCGCCAGCCGCAGCTACGGCATCGAGGTCGCCAAGCTCGCCGGCGTGCCGGGTGGCGTGATCGCGCGCGCGCGGGAGATCCTGCGCAACCTCGAAAGCGGCGAGCTGACCGACGCCGGCCAGCCGCGCCTGGCGCAGCACGCGCGCGCCGACGGCGGCCAACTGCCGCTCTTCGCCGCCGCGCCCGACCCGCTGCGCGCCGAGCTGGCCGAGATCGACGCCGACCGCCTCACCCCGCTCGAGGCCCTGACCCTGCTCTCCGACCTGGCCGCCCGCGCGCGGCGATGAGCTGGAGTGCGCCGGTCACCGCCGCTCTGGATCGGTCGCGACCCATCCAGAGCGGCGGTGACCGCCGCACTCCAGATGGGGGCGCAGCCGGCGCCGACGTGCTAGTACACGGCCTCGTGTGGTGGGGTGTGCGCATGTTGCTGGCGGCGGCGCTCGCGGCGCCCGTGCTGGCAGGCGCCGGCACGGTGCGGGCGCTGCGGACGATCGAATCGGAGGGCTTCACCCGCCTCATCGTCGAGTGCTCGGAGCCGCTCGAGTACCGCGTCTCGCGTGGCGAGGGACCGACGCCGCGCTTCGCGATCGACTTTCCAGGAGCCAGCCTCGACCCGGCGGTGGCGCCGCTGGCGTTCGGCAGCGGCCCGGCGGCGTCGGTGCGGGCGGTCCGCACCGAGCACGGCGTGCGGCTGCTGATCGCCACCCGCGACCGGGCCTCGGCCTCGACCTTCCCGCTGCTCGATCCCTTTCGCCTGGTCGTCGACGTCGGCGCGAGCCGAGCGGAGGCGACGCCCGCGCCCCCGCCCGCGCGCGACGCTCCCCGACGGCCCCGCCCGACGCCGCAGGTCCGCGCCGCGCCCTCGCCGCCGCCGCCCGAGCTGCGCGCGGCCGCCGACGGGCGCCTGCGGTTGATGATCGACCCGGGCCACGGCGGCCACGACCCGGGAGCGCGCGGCGTCGGCGGCGTGTGGGAGAAGGACGTCGTGCTCGACATCTCACTCCGGCTGGCGGCCAAGGCGCGCGCCCACGGCGGCTTCGAGGTGCGGCTGACGCGCCACACCGACGTCTTCGTGCCGCTCGAGAACCGCACGGCCGCGGCCAATGCCTTCGACGCCGACCTGTTCGTCTCGGTGCACGCCAACGCCGCGGCGAGCCCCGACCTCAACGGCATGGAGACCTACTACCTCAACAACACCGACGACCGCGCCACCATTCGCCTGGCGCAGATGGAGAATGGCCTCGCCTCGGCCACCGGCGGGGCGGGGCGGGGGGTCGACGTCGCCTTCATCCTGAGCGACCTGGTGCAGAGCTACAAGGTCGAGGAGTCGATCGAGCTGGCGGAGGCGGTGCAATCGGCGGCGGTGCGGCGGGCGCGCACCGTCCGCCCGGAGCTGCGCGACATCGGCGTCAAGGCCGGCCCGTTCTACGTCCTGGTGGGCGCGGGGATGCCGGCGGTGCTGGTCGAGGTGTCGTTCCTCACGCACGCCGACGAGGGCCGCGCGCTCGCCGATCCCGACTATCGCGAAGCCCTGGCGGAGGGCATCCTGAGAGGGCTGGCGCGCTTCCTCGAGAACAGGCAGAACGCTGAGACGCTATGAACGAGTCTCCCATCGAACCGTCGGGACCGGCGACCGCCCTGGCGCCGGGCGGCGATCTGCCGCGCTTCACGCCCAACGGCAGCTCCTGGGGAGTGCAGGCGAAGGACTACCTGCAGGACGTGCGCGCGCTCCTCTACGTGCGCCACCGCGAGGGGGCTTCGGGGGAGGCGATCGTGCGCGCCTACACCGGCGCGGTCGATCACGTCGTCACCACCTTCTTCGCCGGTGCCTCGGCCGACTACTCCGAGCGCCACAACCGCCTCGACCAGCGGCTCACGGTGATCGCGCAGGGCGGTTACGGCCGGGGCGAGATGAATCCCTGCTCCGACGTCGACCTGCTGTTCCTCTATCCGCGCCGCCTCGATCCCTACGTCGAGACCGTCTACGAGAAGATCTTCTACGCCCTGGTCGACACCAACCTGCAGGTCGGCCACGCGGTGCGCAGCCTGAAGGACTGCGTCAATCTCGCCGCCGAGGACTTCAAGGTGAAGAGCTCGCTGCTCGACACCCGCTATCTGTGCGGCGACGAGTCGCTGTGGCGCGAGTTCGGTGACCTGATCAACAAGAGCGTGCTGCCGCGCGGCGCCAACCGCTTCCTGCGCGACAAGATCAACGAGCTCGACGAGCGCCACAAGCGCTACGGCGACTCGGTCTACATCCTCGAGCCGCACGTGAAGGAGGGCGAGGGCGGGCTGCGCGACCTGCACACCGCCATGTGGCTGTCGCGGGTGAAGTTCAAGACCAACAGCATGCGCGAGCTGGTGCACAAGGGGATCCTGACCGAGAGCGAGCACGCCGAGATCCGCCGCGCGCGCGACTTCCTCTGGCGCGTGCGCAACGCGCTGCACTTCATGTCGGGCCAGCACCAGGATCAGCTCACCTTCGAGTACCAGGAGCGCATCGCTGCCGAGGACGGCTACCGCGACGAGAACGGCCGCAAGGGCGTCGAGTCGTTCATGCGCGAGTATTACCTGCACGCCGCCACCGTGAACCGCTTCGCCGCCGAGATCATCGAGCGCTGCACCGAGCGCCAGACGCCCTACCGCACGCTCGCCCGCCTGATGGGGCGCGAGATCCGCCCCGGCGTACGCGTCGCCCAGGGCGAGTTGCTGGTGCGCGACGCCACGCTGTTCGACGAGGAGCCGCTCAACCTGCTGACCGTCTTCCGCGACTCACAGCGCCACGGGGTGGCGCTCAGCAGCGGCACCAAGCGCATGGTGCGCGACCACATCCAGCGCATCGACGACGACCTGCGCTGCTCGCCGGGCGCAGCGCGCGTCTTTCGCGACATCCTGCGCGGCAAGAACGACGTCTACGACACGCTCCTCGAGATGCACAAGCTCGGCGTCCTCGGGGCGTACATCCCCGAGTTCGGCGAGCTGCTGTGCATGACGCAGCACGACCTCTACCACATCTATACCGTCGACGAGCATTCGCTCATGGGCGTGCGCGAGCTCGAGCGGCTGCGCAACGGCGCCTACCAGAAGGAGGTGCCGCTGCTGACGCAGGTCATGCGCGAGGTCGACCACGTCGAGATGCCGCTGCTCGGCATCCTCTTCCACGACATCGGCAAGGGGCACGGCGGCGGCCACTCCGAGCGCGGCGCGGTGATGGTGCAGGAGATCTCGCGCCGCCTCCACCTGAACGACGACGAGGCGGCGCAGCTCGAGTTCATCGTGCGCCAGCACCTGGCGATGTCGCATCTTGCCCAGCGGCGCGACGTCCACGACCCCCGCCTGGTGCGCGAGTTCGCCGCCACCGTCGGCAACCTCGACACCCTCAAGGTGCTCTACCTGGTCACGTTCGCCGACATGAAGGCGGTCGGGCCGAAGGTCTGGAACAACTGGAAGGACATGCTCCTCGGCGAGCTCTACATGCAGGCGGTCGAGGTGTTCGAGACCGGCGAGTACGTCGAGGAGGCGCGCGAGAAGCGCGTCAGCCGCGTGCGCCAACGGGTGCGCGACGAGCTGGCGCGCGCCGGCACCCGCGCCGAGCGTGCGGACATCTTCCTACAGCAGATGCCGGACCGCTACTTCCTCACCACCGCCGAGGATCTCGCGCCGCTGCACTGCGGTCTGCTCGACCGGCTCGACGAGGTGCTGGTCGCGACCGACGTCGAGCACCACCCCGAGCGCGGCTTCAGCGAGTTCACCGTCGCCACCCGCGACCGGCCCGGCCTGTTCTCGATCATCGCCGGCGTGCTCTCGGCCAACGGCATGAACATCCTCTGGGCGGCGATCACCACCGGCAGCGACGACCGCGCTCTCGACGTCTTCCGCGTGTCGCACGGCGACAGCCCCGACGTCGTCCAGGACGACGATCGCTGGGCCCGCATCAGCGTGACGCTCGAGAAGGCGCTCCAGGGGGAGGTCGACGTCGAGACGCTGATCGAGCAGGCGCGCAAGAGGCCCGCCTTCATGACGCGCAAGTACGTGCCGCGCGTCGCCAACAACGTCGAGATCGACGACGAGGCCTCCGACCACTTCACCGTGATCGACGTCTACGCCCAGGACCGCCCCGGGCTGCTGTTCACCATCACCAACACCCTCTACCATCTCGGGCTGTCGATCGAGCTGGCGAAGATCACCACCAACATCGATCAGGTGCTGGACGTGTTCTACGTCAGCGACGCGCAAGGGCGGAAGCTCGACGCGCCGACCCAGGAGAGGGTGCGCACGACGCTGCTGGAGAAGCTGGCCGAGACCGCGCCCGAGAGCTGAGGTGGACCAGCACGTCGACGCGTACCTGCAGCACCTCGGCGCCGAGCGCGGCCTGTCGCCGCGCACGCTCGAGGCCTACGGCGCCGATCTCGCCGCCTTCCGCGGCTACCTCGAGGGCGTCGGAGTGGCGGCGATCGAAGCGGTGACGCCGGACCACATCCGCGGCTTCCTGCAGAGCCTCGAGCGCCGCCGGCTCAGCCCGCGCAGCCGGGCGCGCACGCTCTCGGCGGTGCGCGGTCTGTTCAAGTTCCTGGTGCGCGAGCGCGTGCTCTCCCTCAGCCCGGCGGCCGACGTCGCCAGCCCGCGCCTGGGCCAGCGGTTGCCGCGCTCGCTCAACCGCGAGGAGACCGCCGAGCTGCTGACGGCGCCGGCGGACGGCCTGCTGGCGCGGCGCGACGCGGCGATGCTCGAGCTGGTGTACGCCGCCGGCCTGCGGGTCTCGGAGGTCGTCGGTCTGCGCAGCGAGCAGGTGAACCTGGAGTCCGGCTTCCTGCGCGTCGTCGGCAAGGGCAGCAAGGAGCGCGTCGTGCCCGTGGGGCAGAGCGCGCGCGACGCGCTCGTCCGCTACCTGAACGAGGCGCGGCCGGCGCTGCTGCGCGGGCGCGCCAGCTCGGCGCTATTCGTCACCGTGCTCGGCAAGCCGATGACGCGCCGCTGGTTCCTCGCGCTGGTGCGCAAGTACGCGCTCCAGGCGGGCGTGTCGGGCAAGGTCAGCCCGCACACCCTGCGCCACGCCTTCGCCACCCATCTGGTCGACGGCGGCGCCGACCTGCGGGCGGTGCAGATGATGCTCGGCCACGCCGACATCTCCACCACCCAGGTGTACACCCACGTCGCCCGCGACCGGCTGCGCGAGGTCCATCGCAAGTTCCACCCGCGCGGGTGATCTGGAGTGCGGCGTGAAGCGCCGCTCTGTGCGCCTGTGAGCGTGCATGGTCAGCGAGGTGTGAGTCCTCGTCAGGCATGCGCTCTCCGGCCTGTAACCGAACGTAAGGGCGTCA
>Ga0268299_1004183_pt1 | contig 11704 bp, 8 predicted proteins | sample NOBtaG_FD_193484 | JGI IMG/M metagenome (GOLD analysis project Ga0268299, IMG submission 193484) | Activated sludge microbial communities from bioreactor in Nijmegen, Gelderland, Netherland - NOB reactor | ecosystem: Engineered > Bioreactor > Aerobic > Activated sludge | place: Netherlands... | reverse complement strand
ATCGTCGCCCATCGAGTGGCCGAGGCCGTCGTTGATCGTCTTGAAGTCGTCCAGGTCGATCACGAGCATGGCCAGCGCGGCTCCCGACCGGACGGCCGCCTCCTCGGTGCGCTGGCGCAGCAGCACCCGGTTGGGCAGGCCGGTGAGATCGTCGTGGAGGGCCTGGTGGCGCAGGCTCCGCTCCAGGTTCCGCCGATCGGTCACGTCGTGAGCGTTGAGCACGATGCCTTCCACGCTGGCCTCGTCCAGCAGGTTGGTGACCGTCACCTCCAGGGTCCGCCACCCGCCCCCGGCCTGCTCGAGCCGGAGGTCCACCGAGTCGGCCCCCGACAGGCCCCGCTCGGCGATGCGGCACAGCAGGTCGGCCAGGGCCACCCGATCACCGGGATGGGCCAGGTCCACCGCCGAGCGGTCGACCACCTCGGCCTGGCTCCGGCCCAGCACACGTGCGACCGACGGCGACACCCACGACACGATGCCGCTGGCATCGAGGACGGCCACCAGGTCGCTGGCGTGCTGCACCAGCGACCGGAACCGGGCCTCGCTGCGCTCCAGGTCGAGCTGGGCCTGTTTGCGGCCCGAGATCTCGCTGGCCGTGATCACGATCCCCCGGATCTCCGGCTCGTCCCGCCAGTCTCCGGCCGATATCTCGAACCAGCGGCTGCGCCCGTCGCCGGCCACCATCTGGAGCTCGGCGGTGTCCTGGCCGGGGCGCTCCACCAGGCCCCAGAACCGCTCCAGGTGATCGGGGGCCACGAGCTCGGCATAGGACCGGCCGACGATCTCGTGCTCCGGCCGCCGGAGCAGCCGCGGGCCGGCCGGGCTGACGAAACGGACCACGTGGTCGCCGTCGACCACCATGACGATGTCGGCCGACCGCTCCACCAGGGCCCGGAAGCGCCGTTCCGACCGCTCCCGCACGAGATCCTCCCGGAGGGCGGTGGACTCGAGGGCCCGGGCCAGATCGTCCACCAGCCGTACCAGCCGCCCCAGCTCCAGCGGGTCGGGGCGGGCCGAGCAGGCGATCGTGACCACCCCGGCGCTCATCTGGCCGGCGCTGACATGGAGGTCGAGCACGGCGTCGCCCTGGCGCCAGGTCCAGTCGTCGCCCGGCCCGATCGGGGGCGCGGTGGCCACGGGATCGCCGGCGGGGCCCCGTCGGGCCAACGGATACCACCCGTCGTCCCAGGTGTGCACGGCGGCCCACCGGAGCGGGCCGACGAGGGCCACCGCCCCGTCGAGCACGGCCTCGGCCATCTGGGCCATGTCGGTGGCGGCGGCCAGCGACGCCTCGGCCCCCGCCAGCGCCTGGTCGAGGTCGGAGACGTGTTCCCGCACGCGGGCCAGCGAGTAGATGCGGAGCATCACCATGGCCGACAGCACGGCCCACACGGCGATGATGGCCACCGACTCCAGGTTGCCGCGCCGGGTCGGCTCGGCCACGAGCAGGACCGGCGGGATGAGCACGGCGATGGTCATCGCCACGAGGCGGCGCCGGGTGACCCGGGGGGTGACGTCGGTCGGGGGCTCGGTGAGCGACGCCATCGTGGGATGGAGCGCGGCGGCCGCCACCAGCAGCACGGCGGCGGCGCTGATCAACGTGCTGAACATCTCCCAGCCGGGGATGTGGGCCTGCCCCGAGAGCTCGATCTCCAGCGCCACCTCGGCGGCGAACGCACCGGCGGCGGCCAGCGACAGGAGCCGGTAGGCGGCCGGCCGGGCGCCGGGGCCGATCGCCACCCGAACGGTGACGAAGCCCAGGGCCAGCGACACGAGCGTGAACGCCATGCCGGTGGCCTTGCCCAGCGCGGTCAGCTCGTCGCTGTGCAGGTAGCTCGACATGACCGTGGCCCAGGCCAGGGCGCCGATCCCGCCCATGCTGATGGCGGCGTCGAGGGTGATGGTGCGGTCCCGGCTGGCCTGGCGGGCCCGGGCCATGCTGCCCACGGCCACCACGCAGCCCACGTAGCCGAGGAGATCGAACGGCTCCTGCCAACCCGGATAGGACGGTGCGACACCGGCCGGGGGCAGGGAGACCTCGGCTGCCACACCGCCCGCCAGGAACAGGGCCACCGAGGCGGCCAGCACGTACCAGGCGGCGGGATGGCTGGGGCGATGGTGCCGGGCGCCGGCCAGGAGGCCGGCGATCGAGGCCAACCCGACCAGGAAGAAGGCGACGCCGACCCCGTCGAGCCCGAACGGGGTCGAAAGCGCGAGCAGACCGAGGCCGAGCCCCAGGAACCGCTTCCAACCCAGTCGGATCATGACGTTCGCGTCGGCACCGGCGGGTGGCGATCGAGGCATCGCCGTCGAGGTGAGCTGTCCGGCCCACGGCCCGTGGGCCCCCCGGCCCACCCGGGCCAGGTGCCGGGCTAGTGTTTGCGGCCGTGCCCCACCTGGTGATCGACGGGCGGCTGGTCGAGCTGGCCGACGGCGACGATGTGCTCACCGCTGCGCTTCGGGCCGGCATCACGCCGGCCGGCACCCTGTGCGGGGCCGGCGACTGCCCCAACTGCCTGGCCGAGGTGGACGGCATCGCCTACACCCGCATGTGCCGCACGCCGGCCCGGCCGGGCACCGTGGTGCGGCTCCAGCCGGTGCACCCCGCTCCCCCGCCGGAGCTGCCGGCCTCCCCCCGGGGCCGCCCGGTGTCGGCCGGGCCGGTGCGGGCCGAGCTGGTGGAGGTCGACGTGGCCGTGGTGGGCGGCGACCCCGCCGGGCGGGCCGAGGTGGCCCGGCTGGAGGCCGAGGGCCGCCGGGTGCTGCTGGCCGACGACCGCTACGACGTCGCCGGCCTCTACGAGGGCCCGGAGCTGCTGGTCCGCTCCCCCGACGGCACGCTGCTGCGGGTGGAGACGGCCCACGAGGTGGTGGTGGCCGCCGGCGCCGCCGAGATCCATCCCGTCTGCCCCGGCAACCGGCTGGCCGGGATCGTGACGGCCCGGGCCGCCACCCGCTTGGCCGCCGCCGGGGTCGACCTCGGCCCGGTGGTGGCCGTCGGCACCCCGCCGGCGCCGGCCCCGGGGCTCGACGTCACCGTGGCCGGGGGCGGCCTCGTGCGCTTCGAGCCGGCCGCCCACGAACCGGGCCGGGTCGGCGCCGTCGTGACGCGCCAGCCGGACGGCACCGAGATCGGCCACCCGTGCCGCACCGTGGCCGTGGGCCTCGGTCTGGTGCCCCGGGCATTGCTGGCGGGCATGGGCCAGGGGCTGGCGGTGCGCGTGATCGGCGAAGCGGCCGGGCCCGGCGTGCTGCCCCCACCGCCCGCCGAGGGCGTGGTGTGCCCGTGCTCGGGCACCACGGTGGCCGACCTGGAGGCCGTCTGGGCCCGCGGCTTCCGGGAGGTCGAGCTGGTCAAGCGGGCCTCGCTGGCCGGTACCGGCACCTGCCAGGGGGCGGTGTGCATGCCCCACGTCCGCTCCTTCCTGGCCTCCCGGGGCGTGGCCGACCAGGGCTCGTTCACCCCCCGCCCCCTGGTGCGCCAGATCACGATGGCTGAGGCTGCCGCCGGCTGGGCCCCGCCGCCGGTGCACCGCACCGGGCTCGACGCCGAGCACCGGGCGCTGGGGGCCCGCATGGACCGCTTCGGCGGCTGGTGGCGCCCGTGGCGCTACCGGGACCCACTCCAGGAGTACTGGGCGGTACGGGAGGGGGTGTCGCTGGGCGACGTCGGCACGCTCGGCCGGTTCCTCGTGTCCGGCCCCGATGTGGTCGATCTCCTGGAGCACCTCTACCCCGTCCCGATCGCCGACCTGGCGGTGGGCCGGTGCCGCTACGCGGTCAACCTGGCGGAGTCGGGCGCCGTCCTCGACGACGGCATGGTGTGCCGCCTCGGCGAGCACCGCTTCCTCCTCACGTTCACCACCGGCGGCGCCGGGCTGGCCGAGGCCTCGCTGCGGGACTGGGCGGCCACCGTCGCCCCCCGGGTCCGCATCCTCGACCGGACCCGGAGCTGGGGCGCCATCAACGTCACCGGGCCGCTGGCCGGCGAGCTGCTGGCCCGGGTGGGCCCCGCCGATCCCCTGCCCCCGTACCTGGGCCACGTCGAGACATCGGTGTACGGCGTGCCCTGTCAGGTGCTGCGGCTCAGCTTCACCGGCGAGGTGAGCTACGAGCTCCACCACGACATCAGCCGCTCGGTGGAGCTGTGGCGGGCCCTGCTGGCCGCCGGGCGGGACCTCGGGGTGAAGCCCCACGGGCTCGACACCCTGTTCACCCTGCGCCTGGAGAAGGGCCACGTGATCGTGGGCATGGACACCGAAGCCGACTCCACCCCCCGCCGCCTGGGCATGGACTGGGCGGTGAAACCGGCGGCCAAGGGCGACTTCGTCGGCCGGGCCGCGCTGGAGCGCACCGCCGGCATCCCCCTCGACCGCCGGCTGGTGGGCCTCGTCCCCGCCGACGGCGGCCCGGGCTGGCCCCCCGGCACCGCCCCCGACGAGGGCGCCGTGATCCGCTCCGGCGCGGGTGCCGGGTCGGGCTACGCCGGTCACGTCACGTCGTCGCGCTGGTCGCCGATGCTCGGCCACCCCGTGCTGCTGGGCTGGGTGGCCCTCGACGAGGTCACCGGCGAGCCGGTGAGCGACCTCGCCATCGACGGCCGCCCGGTCCGGGTGGCCCCCACCCCGTTCCTCGACCCGGAGGGCGACCGTGCCCGGGCCTGAGGCCGTTGCGGTCCTCCCCGCCGTGCGGGTGGTGGCCGATCCCGTGGCGCTCGACGGCGCCCTGGCCCGGGCCCTCGGTGCCCGGCTGGCCGATCTGGGGGCCCGGGTGCTCCGCCTGGCCCCCGACGACCTGCTCGTCCTCGTGCCCGGGCCCGACGGCCCGGTGCTCGGTGCGCTGCACGAGGAGATCCTGGGCCTCGACCACCATGCCATCGTCGCCACCGAGTCGGGGTTCGCCGGCGTGTGGTGCTTCGCCGGCCACGTCCGCCGCTGGGTGGCGGCCAACGCCGACTGGCTCCTGCCCGCCGCCGACGGCCTGTCCCAGGGCCAGGTGGCCGGGCTGCCGGTGAAGATCCTGGTCGACGGGGATGAGGCGCTCGTGCTCGTTCCCACGCCGATCGCCCACGAGCTGGCCCAGCGGCTCCCGGAGGAAGGCCGGTGGCCGGCATGAACGAGCAGGTGGAGGACGAGATCACCCTGCGGTGGGCCGACCAGCCGAAGCCGGCCTACGACGTGGTCATCGTCGGCGGCGGGGGCCACGGCCTGGCCACCGCCTACTACCTGGCCACCCGGCACGGCATCACCAGCGTGGCCGTGGTCGAGCGCAACTGGATCGGGTCGGGCAACTCGGGCCGCAACACCACGATCATCCGCTCCAACTACGGCATCCCCGCCTCGGTCCGCTTCTACCAGCGCTCGGTGGAGCTGTACGCCGGGCTGGAGGCCGAGACCGGGCGCTCGCTGATGCACCAGCGCAAGGGGCTGCTGTGGATCCACCACAGCGAGACCGGGATCCGGGCCGAGCGGGCCCGGGCCCACCTCAACCAGGCCCTGGGGGTGGAGACCGAGTTCGTCGGCCCCGAGGAGATCAGGGCCATCGTGCCCGAGATCGACCTCAGCGGCGGGGGCCGGTTCCCGGTGATGGGCGCCTCCCACCACCTCCCGGCCGCCACCGCCCGCCACGACCGGGTGGTGTGGGCCTTCGCCGAGGGCGCGGCGGCCCGGGGCGTCGACATCCTGCAGCACACCGAGGTCACCGGGATCCGCACCAGCGGCGGCTCCGGGCGGGGCGACGGGCGGGTGACCGGGGTGGAGACCAGCCGGGGGTTCATCGCCGCCGGGACCGTGCTGTCGGCCACCGCCGGCCACACCACCACCATCACCGACATGGTCGGGCTGCGGATGCCGATCCGCACCCACCAGCTCCAGGCCCTGGTCACCAACCAGTACCGGGGCACCTTCCACCCCATCGTGGCCTCGGCCGAGCTGGCCTTCTACGTGTCGCAGACGGCACGGGGCCAGATGCTGATGGGGGCGGAATGGGAGCGCCAGCCGTCGTACTCGTACCGGTCGGGGTCGGAGTTCCTGCGCTCGTGCACGGCCAAGGCCATCACCCTCCTGCCGTTCCTGGCCGACCTCCGGGTGCTGCGCCAGTGGACCGGGGTGTGCGACATCTCGCCCGACTCCTCCCCCATCATGGGTCTCACCCCGGTCGACGGGTTCCTCGTCACCACCGGCTGGGGCACCTGGGGGTTCAAGGGCATCCCGGCCGGGGGCGAGGCGCTGGCCGAGCTGATCGCCACCGGCCGCACCCCCGTGCTCATCGCCCCGTTCGGACTCGACCGGTTCGCCCGCGACCGCATCCTGTCCGACGCCGGCTCGGCCGGAACCCAGTGAAGGGAGCGCGTCTCCGATGAAGCTCCACTGCCCGAACTGCGGCCCCCGCTCGGTGGAGGAGTTCCGCTACGGCGAGATCCCCCGGGTGCCCGATCACCTTACCGACCCGGCCGAGCGCGACCTGGACCGGGTGTGGAACCGGGCCAACCCGCAGGGCCCGACCGTGGAGGCCTGGTTCCACGAGCAGGGTTGCCGCCGCTGGTTCCGCCACGAGCGCGACACGAGCTGACGAGGACGCCTGGCCGCCGACTACCCTGTGGCCCGTGGTCAGGTGCCGGCGGGCATCGCCAAGGGCGGCGAGCACTGTGATCGGGCGACGGCGGGCGACGATGCCGGCCGCGGCCGCGCTCCTCGTGCTGTCCCTGACCGGGTGCGGATCGCCCGCCGCCCCACCGACCACTGCCGCCGCCCCCGAGGCGAGCCTCCCGCCCACCACCCCGCCGTCCACCGCGGCCGTCCCGGCGGTCGACGAGAGCGTGGCCGACCACACCGTGGTGGCGACCGCCGCCGTGTCCCGGGTGGTGGCCCACCGTGACCCCGATCCGGCCAGCCCCGAGGTCGGACGCTTCGCCAACCCCATCCCCAGCGGGGCGCCGCTGGTGTTCGAGGTGCGCAGCCAGCGGGGCGGCTGGCTGGAGGTGGCGCTCCCGGTGCGGCCCAACGGCACCACGGCCTGGATCGCCGCCGGCACCGTGACCCTCAGCCGGAACCGGTTCCGGATCGAGGTGGACGTGTCGGACCACCGCCTCGTGGTGTGGGACTCCGACCAGGTGGTGGTCGACACCCCGGTGGGTATCGGTACCGGCTCCACCCCCACCCCCATCGGCTCGTTCTACCTGATCGAGCTGCTGGCACCGGCCGATCCCGGCGGCATCTACGGGCCGTACGCCTTCGGGCTGTCGGGCTACAGCGAGACGCTGGCCTCGTTCAACGGAGGTGAGGGGGTGATCGGCATCCACGGCACCGACGACCCCACGTCGATCGGGCGTGATTCGAGCCACGGCTGCATCCGGGTGCCCAACGAGACCATCGCCCACATGGCGTCGATCCTCCCCCTCGGCACCCCGGTGGTGATCGCCCCGTGACACAGCTACGTGACGCAGCTACGTGACGTTTCGCGACCTCTGACCTTGCTTGGGCGTCAGTCGAGTAGCCTGCCGGCCAACGCGCACTCCGCGGGCGACCCACTACCCCCTTTCAAACCTCTTTCTGGTGAGGCGGAACTGCTATGAGCGACTCCCTGGGCTACCCCGACCCCCTCCACCCGTACGGGCCCGGCTCGCGGGCGCCGTTGGCCGATGCCCGGGAGATGCCCGACTGCTACCCGATCAAGGGCACCGTCCGCGACGACGGGATCCGCTACTACCACCGCCCCGACTCCCGCAGCTACCGCGCCACCAAGGCCGAGGTCTGGTTCGACTCCCCCTCGGCCGCCGAGGCCGCCGGCTTCACCCTGGCTCCCACCCACGGCGCCGGTACCGACGGCGTCAGCTACGAGCCGGGGGGCTCGAACCATCCCTGCACGGCCGCCACCGTCGAAGCCAACCGGGCCGCGGTCCGGGCCCAGGCCACCGGCGGCGCCGCCATCGCCCCGCTCGTGGGCGGGCCCCGGGGCGAGGACGGGATGGACATCGAGCCGGGCCGCCCCGCCCACGACGCCGAGCGCCATCCCTACGGCGTCGGGAGCCACGCCGTGGGCGACGACGCCCGGACCGCACCGGTCGGCTACCCCATCAAGGGCAACGTGCGGCGCGACGGGTCACGCCGCTACCACCGCCCCGACTCGAGCGCCTACGGCACCACCAACGCCGAGATCTGGTTCGACTCCCCCACTGCGGCCGAGGTGGCCGGCTTCAGCCTGGCCGCCTCCCATCCCCAGGGTGCCGACCCGGCGCGGTTCGAGCCAGGGGGCGACGGCCACTCGTGGTCCCGGGCCGAGGTGGGCGAGGCCCGCATCCGGGCCCTGTACGGACCCTTCGGCACCGGAGCCGTCGCCGGAGGCGGAGCCGAGCCTGATGGGCGGACCGTGACCGGAGCCGGCAGCGACGACGGGGGCGGCGGGTCGACCGCCGCCGCTCTGGCCGGGGCCGGCCTGCTGGCCGCCGGGGCCGCCGCGCTGGGGCGCCTCGGCTTCGATGCCGACCTGCACCCGTTCGGCGTCGGCAGCCACCGTCTGCTGGCCAGGGCCACCGAGATGCCCCGGTTCCATCCGATCAAGGGCAACGTGCGCAACGACGGCGGGCGGGTCTACCACCGCCCCGACTCCACCAGCTACTCGGTCACCAAGCCCGAGGTCTGGTTCGACTCGCCCACGGCGGCCGAGGCCGCCGGCTTCACCCTGTCGCCCACCCACCCGGCTGGATCGGTCGCCGCCGACTACGAGCCCGGCGGAGCCAACTACCCGTGGTCGGCCGACGAGGTCAACACCGCCCGCCTCGGGTTCCTCCACGGGCCCGGCTGGTCGGGACAGATCGACGACCTCCCCAGCGGCACCACCCCGGCGGCGGAACCCGCGGGCCCCGCAGAGCCGGCGGAACCCGACCCCGGCCGGGCCGGGCTGGTGGCCGGCGCCGCGGCGCTGGCCGGAACAGCCGCCGTGGCCGGCGCCGCGGCGCTGGCCGGCGCCGGCCGGAGCGACGGTGAGGAGATCGAGGACTTCGGCCGCTCGGCCGCCGAGAAGCTGGGTGCCACCACGCTGGAGCTGCCGGGCCCGGCCGCCGCCGGTCGGGTCGATCCGGCGATCACCGCCCCTGCCGCCAGCGCGGGCGACCAGATCACCACCCGGCTGAGCCGCCCGGCCGGCCGGGACCAGTCGACCGAGCACACACCCCCGGGGGGCGCCGGCCTCGCCGATCACGCCGGCGAAGCGGCCGACACCGGCGACGACGACGGGTCCGGTCGCATGGGAGCGGCCGCCGTGGCCGCTGGAGTCACCGGGCTCGGCCTGGCCGGCGGAGCCGCCTATCTGGCGGGCCGGGGCGACCCTGGCGACCCCGGTGACCCTGGCGATCGCGACAGCACCGGCGAGGCGCCCGACAGTGAGGCCCCCGACAGTGACGCCCCCGACAGTGACGCCCCCGACAGTGACGCCCCCGACGGCGACGCGCCGGCCTACGACCCCGGCAAGACAGTGAAGGCACCCGCCGTCACGGAGGTGGCCGGCGCCGCCACGGCCCGGGCCGAGCAGGTGGCCACCGACGCCAGCCGCCGGGCGGCGGCAGCAGCCGGAGGGGCGGCCGCCGCCGGCGGGGTTGCGGCGGCGGGCGGGGTTGCCGCCGGGCGGCGGTTGACCCCCCTCAGCGGAGGCCGGGACGGCAACGGGAGCGACGGGCGTCGCCGGGGCGGGATGTGGGCCTGGTTGGCCGCCGCTGCGGCCGCCATCGTGCTCTTGGGCCTCCTGTTGTCGATGTGCGGCGGCTCGGCCAACACCAACGAGGCCACCGGCGACAGCGCCAAGGGCACCGACCGGGCCAGCACGGTCTCCACCGAGCAGGGATCGGCGCCGGCCGGCCCCGGCACCAGCGCCGCCCCCAGCGGCTCCACCACGGCCCAGCAGTCCTCCGCCCAGAGCACCACCCAGAGCACGGCCGCCGACACCTCCGCTGCCCCGTCGACCACGGCACCATCGACCACCGGACCGTCGACCACCGTGGCCCCGGCCGGCCCCTCGACCTCGGTGAACGCCGACGACGAGCTCCGGGTGCGGGCCCTGGCCGCCCTCGACGCCGCCGGGTTCCGCAACGTGCAGGTGGAGGTGGCGTCGGGCCGGGTCCGGATCACGGGCAACGTGCCGTCGGCGGCCGACGCCACCAGGGCCGAGGGCGCCCTCACCGGCATGGCGGGCCTGTCGGGCGTCGACAACGCCCTGGTGGTAGCGGAGACCCCCACCGCCAACGCGGTCTCGGGCGATCCCCGCTACACGGGCTGAGCGTCAGCCGGCGTACGCCAGCATCCCGCCTTCCAGGTTCACCACGTCGCCGAATCCGGCGTCGGTGAGCATCATCGACGCCTTGGTGCTGCGGCCGCCGCTGCGGCACAGCACCACGACCCGCCGCGACTTGTCGAGCTCGCCCAGGCGGTCGGGCAGCTCGCCCAGCGGGATGTTGACCGCGCCGGGGAGCGTGCCCTCGGCCACCTCGTCGGGCTCGCGGACGTCGATCAGCTGGCCGTCGGCCCCGACGGCGGTCTGGTAGTCGTTCACGGGATGATCGCGGTGGGCCATGGCGGCACCGTCCTTTCGGTCAGACGAATAGTCCTAATATACGGACAAAAGCCGGGAACCGCTCAACGGCCCGGAGGACGATGATGCCGGATCGGGCGCTCCATGCGGGCGAACTTGGGCCAGCGCGACCACGGCGGCCCGGCCTCGAACCCGCCGTCGACCACGAACTCCCGGCCCGTGATCCACTCCGACTCGTCGCTGGCCAGGAACAGCGCCATGTTGGCGATGTCGCGGGGCTCCCCCACCCGGCCCATCACCTGGCTGGCCGCCCCCGCCTCCCGCAGCTGCTGGATCTGGCTCTCGTCGGCGTCGGGCCTGCCGGCGGCCAGCGGGGTGGCGATGAACCCGGGGCAGATGGCGTTGACCCTGATGTTGTGCTCCCCCAGCTCCAGGGCCACCGTCTTGGTCAGGTGGATCACGGCGCACTTGGCCACGCTGTAGAGGTGGGGGGCGTAGCCCACCCGGATGCCGGCGACGCTGGCGGTGGAGATGATCGAGCCCGACCCCTGGGCCGTCATGACCGGCGCCGCGTGCTTCATGCCCAGGAACACGCTCTTCAGCAGCACGTCCATCGTGAGGTCGTAGTCGTCCAGGGTCGTCTTGGAGATCGGGCCCAGCGCGCCGCCGAAGCCGGCGTTGTTGAACAGGCAGTCCAGGCGCCCCCACCGGTCGGTGGCCTCGGCGATCATCGCCGCCACCTGCTCCTCCTGGCTCACGTCCGTCCGCAGGAACGCGGTGGCGTCGCCCAGCTCGCCCGCCAGGGCCTCGCCCTTGTCGGCGTCGAGGTCGGTGATGAGCACCTTCGCCCCCTCCTCGACGAAACGGCGCACCGTGCCGGCCCCGATCCCACTGGCGCCGCCGGTGATGATGGCCACCTTGCCGTCCAGACGTCCCATGCGTGCCTCCTGTTTCCCCTGACCACCCGCCCTCCGGCGGCGGTCCGCATCGGTCCCCCCGACTCTAGGAGGCCCGGTGCGCCGGGCCCAGTCGATCGCCCGGCCGACCTCCGGCACCGTCCCGATGGACGAGCGGGGGCGCCAGACGGCACATCTACCCGACCGGCCCCAACCCTCACCACTCGTTAGGCTGGCGTCGCATGCTCGACGACCTCCGAGACCGCTACGGATCCTGGCGACTCCTC
>Ga0268299_1004182_pt1 | contig 11705 bp, 8 predicted proteins | sample NOBtaG_FD_193484 | JGI IMG/M metagenome (GOLD analysis project Ga0268299, IMG submission 193484) | Activated sludge microbial communities from bioreactor in Nijmegen, Gelderland, Netherland - NOB reactor | ecosystem: Engineered > Bioreactor > Aerobic > Activated sludge | place: Netherlands... | reverse complement strand
CGTGGCATCAAAGATCGACTGGCATGATTGCCTGCATGTGGGGCAGAAGCTGGGAAAACTACCGTTACGGTATACATTGGCGAGGATGGTGAAATATAAGACTTTGGGGAAGCGAGGGTTCGAAGTGCCGATGGCGGCATGGCTCAGGACATCCTTAAGGGAAATGTTTGAAGAATGTGTATTGAAACGAACTGATATCTTGGGGCTTGAAGTCAAGCGAGGGGCACTTCGCAGAGTATTTGAATGCCATGTTAACGGAAGAGGTGACCATGCTCGGGGTCTTTGGTTGCTGCTAAGCTTAGCATTATGGGAGAAAAGGCACTACTCCGGCTCACCCGTGAGTGTAACCTAAAACAGGATTTGTCCTCATGACCGACATCAAGGGGCGGGGGAGGAAGGGTGGGCTCAGCTTGAATCGTAGGGAGAGTGCGCTGTAAGAGCATTGCTTTTTATCAGAAGAGATTAAAATGGCAGATTTTACTACTCCCCTTGTCTCGATAGGCATTCCGACATATAACAGAGCAGACAGTTATCTGAGATATGCGCTGCGAAGTGCGATAAGTCAGACCTATAAAAATATCGAAATCATTGTTTCCGATAATTGCTCTCCGGACAGTACTGAATCGGTTGTGAAAGCATTTGATGATCCCCGAGTGAGGTATTACAGGCACGCAGAAAATATTGGTCCAGTCAAGAACCGCAATTTTTGTCTAGAACAGTCTCAGGGACAATACTTTTTACTGCTCTTCGATGATGATGTCATCGATGATGATTTCATCTCCACCTGCATGGAGGCGGTTAAATGTGGCAGTGAACCAGGCGTGATTCTGACCGGAGTACGAGAAATTGACCAGGAAGGAAATGTCCTGTCTTCTGCTCACAACACCATGAATGGCTACTCGACAGGAGATTTCATCTTGGGTTGGTTTGACCGCAAAGTACCGCTGTACCTATGCAGCACCTTATTCAACGCAACGAGGCTGAAACAACTTGGAGGATACCACTCGAAAACAGATAGATACGATGATGTCGCGGCATCTATTCAGCTTGCTGCTAAATATGGGAGGATCGATGTTTTTGATGTAAAAGCAAGTTTTCGGAGGCACGGTGCTAATATAGGAGAAAATGTCACGTATCATGAATGGTGCGAAGACAGCCTCTATTTACTGAACCTCATGTGTGCTGTAGTGCCGGAGCATTCAGCGATAATAAGAGAAAGGGGAATGTCATACTTTTGCTTCAGGAATTACAATCGCCTTTCGGGAATAAAGTCAGCGGCAGAGCGATTTCATGCCTACCTGAGCGTCTACAGGACTTTTAATTATCATTATTCCCCTATAAAGTTTCTGTATGTAAAGAATGTTCGTCGCATCATGAACTTTCTGAAAAGAAGAATGGCACACTCCTAGTGTGAATCCATATTTATTATCTGTGCAGCCTTGGGGATACTTGCTGGTCGTAGTTTCCTTTGACCAAACATCATATGAAAATCGCATTTCTCGTTGACAAGTTCCCATCCATCTCCCAGACGTTTGTCCTGAATCAGATCGCTGGGTTAGTAGATTTAGGGCACGATGTCATAGTTTTTGCAGCCAAATCAGGCTGTGAGGGAAACCATCACGATAGCTATGAAAAACATGGCTTATTAAAAAAGACCCACTACTATCGAATCCCCAAGAACAAAATAGCCAGAATAGTAAAGGCCATGTTCTTGATCGTGAAGGATGCGCCAAAGAACTCTGTCGCTATGCTTAGATCATTGAATGTCTTTAGATATGGCAAACAGGCATTGTCTCTCAATCTCCTTTTTATGAGTGTGCCGTTCTTAGAAAAGGGTCCTTTTGACATTGTTCATTGTCAATTCGGTACACTCGGACCGTTTGCTGTGTGGTTAAGTCAAATCAGTCAAAGTAAGTGCAAGTTGGTGACTTCCATTCGGGGTTACGATGTCACCCTGTTTATGAAGAAGCACCCAGAAGCTTATCGCGCCTTATTCGATAAGGGAGACCTATTTTTGCCGGTCTGCGAGTTTCTTAAAGAGCGGCTGGTTGAATTAGGCTGTGAAGAAAAGAAGATCGTGGTTCACTATTCCGGTATCGACTGTTCAAAATTTAACTATGTTCAAAGACATCGAGTACTCGGCGAGCCTGTAAAGGTCCTGACGATTGCAAGGTTGGTTGAAAAAAAAGGGGTCGCTTTTGCCATTGAGGCCGTATCACGCCTGGTCTCTGAAGGGGAACAGATAGAATATACGGTGGTCGGCGACGGAATGCTTCGTGAGTCTTTGCAACAGCTGATAGAGGACATGCGCATTGAAGGACTGGTACGATTAGTTGGGGCCAAAACCCATGAAGAGGTGAATGAACTGATAGTGCAATCGCATGTGCTGATGGCGCCGAGTCTGACGGCTGGCAGTGGGGATCAGGAAGGAATTCCGAATGTTCTCAAAGAAGCGATGGCTTCGGGATTACCCGTGATCAGTACGTTTCACGGTGGGATCCCGGAGCTGGTGACTGATGGTGTGTCGGGTTTGTTGGTGCCGGAACGAGATGCAGGTCCTCTCGCAGCCGCTCTCGGGTATCTGATCCGTCATCCTGAAAGGTGTCAGGAAATGGGTCAGGCGGGCAGGAGGCAGGTGGAACAAAAGTTTGATACCAAGTCCTTGAGTAAGAAGCTGGAAGGATTGTACCTGGAGCTTATGCAAACGACGTGATTCTAAGGCATCTGCGTTCCTAGTTTAGTTAGAATGCGAAAGGGAGCGTCCATAGATGATTGCAAACCGCGTTCTTGAACCGGCAAGTCCACAGGGAAGCATGGGCCCGCTTGCTTATAAACCAAAGTTGCTTTTCCTCGCATGCTACTTTCCTCCGTTGCAGACGATTGCAGCTGTTCGTACTGGGAACATAGCAAGGTATTTGGCCAAGTTTGGGTGGGAAGTGACCGTGGTAACCGTTCACCCTCATCTCTGGCGTCATATTGAGGATAGCGAGAAGATCTCAATGGAGTTCGAGGCGGAAGGCATCCATCGTATCCTGACTGATCATCGGTGGCGATGCTTGGAGCCTGTTCATCTAAAATGCTGGAATCAAAATGTGGGCTGGATTGCTGGAGGAATCTGCAGAACGATTGCACGACGCTTGGGACTTGATAAAAATGTAGGTTGGATCAAGGATGTTGAACGAGCTTGTTCCTCCCTGACGCCGAACGACGTGGATCTGATCCTTGCATCTGGAAGGCCCTTCGTGGCGTTTCGACTTGCAAGGAGCATTTCAGACCGGCTTGGCCGACCGTATGTTTTGGATTACCGTGATCCTTGGACTGGAAGCCCTCACGCCAGCCGCCCTCCGCGGCCGGAAACAGTCCGGGAAGAAGCAAGCGTGCTCCAAGGCTGTGCAGCAGTCACCGTTGTGTCGCCTTCCTGGGGGGCGGACTTAGACCGTTGCTATGGTGTTGGGGAGAAGGTTCATGTCGTGACAAATGGCTACGACTCTGGCGAATTGGCAATCGTGAAGCCGCATGACTTTGGGCATTGTGCCATTGTGTATACGGGCATCTTCTATCCACCCAGGCGCGTCATCTCACCGTTCCTAGCCGCGCTCAGGTGCTTAAAAGAGTCACTGCACGAAACGGGCAATGAGTGGTACTTCCATTATTATGGAGTGCAAGAAGACCACGTTCGCGAGGAGGCAGTTCGATTTGGCGTGAATGATCGGGTAGTGCTACACGGAAGAGTCCCGAGACACGAGGCTCTCTCGGCGGTCAAGGGCGCCAGCCTCGCGGTAGCCATTGTTTCGGTTGAGGAACAAGCCTCCTCCGAAATGTTAGGGATGGTGCCGGCAAAAATATATGAGGCCATCGGACTCGGAACACCGGTTCTTCTCATCACCCCTTCCGGCAGTGACGCAACGGCTCTTATGACTCTCACCGGACTAGTGAGAAGTTTTACCGGTTCTCAGACTGAAGCGATGGCATCCTTTCTTAGAGATGTGGTTTCCGGACAGGTTCCTAAGCCCAAGAATGCCGAAATCTATTCGTGGACAACTATCTCGAAGAATCTCGATACTCTCTTACGAGGGTGCCTAACTCCGAGGAGATGTAAGGCGAAGGCTGATGGTTTGGATGGGGGTCTTTTTAGCGAGCTTCCAGATGGATGGACGCGTTAGATTGGAACAGAAAGCGCCGGCCAATGTAGGACAAACCGGAGTGTGGTATACGTTGCCTCATTCCCGCACCCCTATGGGTGGGCGAGTCTTGCTTTTCACTGCCGTAGTCATGTTGCCGCTGCAAGATTATTTCCCCCAGGTAGCGGGGATAGGCTTCGGCTTTGTCATCTTTGCCGCGCTTGCCGCCTATGCCATTGTGAGTTGTACTCGCGCCCTGGGTAAGATTTGGTATCACCCAGTTTTTATAGCTGCCTATATCTTCATCGGCGTCAGTGCTCTGCTGGAATTTTCAAGTCCGCTATCGAGCTATAGCGACATTTCCCGTTTTGGACAGATGATTGTAGGTGCGGTTTCTGTTGCAGCGCTATGTAGAGATCGATCAGTGTTAGCTGCAGGCCTGTACGGATATATTGCCGCTGGCTTGTGGGTATCCGTTGTTCTCTATTCGACGGGATATGGAACTTTACAGGGAATGCAGGCAGATGATTTCAACGAGGCTAGCCAACTTCGCGCTCAAGCGTATGGGAATAAACCTTTGGGGGCCAATATAAATAGTCTGGCTCTTATCTGCGCTCAGGGGGCAATCATCGCATTTGCACTATCCTTGTTTGATAGGTTGAAGCACCTCCGTCCCTTATTGTTGGGAATAGTTGTCTTCAGCCTCATCGCCTCGTTCTTGCCCATGTCTAGAGGTGTCGCTGTGGTCCTCCTCGTCTCCCTTGCGGCAATTGTCTATGCTCAGGGGTTCAGGCATGGGAAAACATTGATCCTTACATGCGTCTTAGGTATGGGTGTTTATATGTTGGTTCCTGATGCGGTCTGGTCCAGGATGGTGTTCTCGACCGAAAGGGGAGAAGGCGGCAAAATGGAGAGTCGTGCACGGTTATATGACACGGCATTCAGCCGTCTCCCGGAATACCTCGTGGCTGGTGTCGGTGCAGGAAATTTTCATAAAGACTGGGGATACAAGAAGTGGTATACGAAGCACATTGGCGGCGTGCTAGTTCCGCTACCTGCTCACAACACACCGCTCGCGATCACAGTTTATTGGGGGATAATCGGTCTCTCGATATTTATGTGGTTCATATGGTGTGTCTATCGTTCGATTCCACTGGGATGCGGCCGTGATGAGCTTTCGCTTGCCCTGCTAGGGATTATTATCTCGCTCGGTGTGTATATGTTCCAGATCCATACTTTTCATGAGAAGCAATTTGCTCTGGGTATAGGAATGTTAGTTGGTGCTCGGCAATGGATCTGGCCGAGGGGTATCGTGTCGACAGGTGAGGTGAACAAACGACAACCCGGGGGCAGATATTAGCATTAGCCCGGACTGCTATTCTAGGTGGCTCGGACGGTTGACTGAATAGGTCCCGAACTATTCGCGAAAAAGAGCAGTGATAGAATTCAATAGCCTTGAGAAGTCCTGAGAAAACCGCTTTCTTAAAGGAGAAAAGCCAAATGAACTGCCGTCTCCTATATCTTGTCGGTCAACTAGGTGTAGGGGGGTTAGAGCGTCAGCTCCACTGCCTGATAGAATCCATGGACCGGGGGCGGTATCAACCAGTCGTTGTTGTGTGGGGGAATTCTCCAAACGATCATTTCGCTCCGAAAATTCGAGCGCTCGATGTGCCCGTGATTGCCTTAGGAACTGAGCCAAGACGATTAGCTAGACTACAAGCTCTATGCAGATTGGTGTCTGATCTGCGACCTGAAGTGGTTCATTCGTACTCGTTCTATACTAATATCGCTGCCTGGTGGGCAGCGCGAAGCACTGGAGCCGTAGCTATTGGGTCGGTACAAGGCGATTTTCATGCAGATCGCCGGGCTAACGGGAAAGTGCTCGGGAGACTGAGCGCACAATGGCCGTCGGGCCAAATCTATAACAGCGTCAGCGCGGAGCGGGATGCGAAACACGCCACTACGATATTTAAGCCTCGCCGCATATATGTCGTCAGAAACGGAATTGATCTGGATAAGTTCTCTCCTCAGTGCCAACCAGAACGAGGATATATTCTGGCCGTGGGAAGTATGTACGCACGAAAACGTTTGGACCGCCTCATTCGGGTCGTTGCGAGCCTTACTAAGAAGGGCGTAGAGCTTGAGGTGCTCCATGCCGGCTCAGGACCATTGAGGGAAGAATTATTGGCGATGGCAAGAGAGCTACATGTGGAACACGTAATTCGGTTTTTGGGCAATCGAGATGATATCCCAAGCTTACTGGCTGGTGCAGCATTCCTCCTGCACACTAGCGATAGAGAAGGCCTTCCGAACGTCATACTGGAAGCAATGGCTTGCGGCCGTGCAGTTGTTGGGACAGATGCAGCTGATGTTCCCTACCTGATAGACAACGGCAAAACGGGATTCGTGGTGCCTAAGGAGGATGAAGCTGCACTAGCTGATCGTGTCGCAACCCTTCTCAAAGATCGGGAGTTGTGTCGCCGAATGGGAGAAGCCGGTCGCATCAAAGCTGAGCAGGAATTCAGCCTTGATCGTCTGGTACCGGAGACCTTTTCGGTCTACCGGGCAGAGGGGTGGGAGGATAGGTAATTTGTCATGGATTGGCGGTTGGATGCCCCTTAGGATGGCTCGTTGTGGCCCCTCAACTCGCAGGTGATCTGAGTATCTCTAGGATCGTCGATTTCTGAGGTGCAGTGCATATTCTGAAATGTCCGCATGCCCTGGCCATGTTTTGGTTCTGGGAATCCCGGCTACGTGAGCTTTTGAAGGATTGTATGGCTTGGGGGAATGAGGAAGGGACTGCGTGCTTAGTCACTGGCTATTAAGTTCTGGGATACCGCTTAGTTCCTACCTGGGTTATCCACTTGGAATGGCTGCGAAGCTACTTCAGAATTCACGAAAGTGGACTTCTGAAGATGTGAAAGTTCATCAACAGCGGTCGTTAAACGCGCTGCTACATCACTGCTACGACCATGTTCCTTACTATCGAGACCTGATGAATTCAAGGAATGTACGCCCTGATGATTTTCGTGCAATTAGCGATCTAGCGAAGCTGCCCTATCTCACTCGCGAGACGATCCGTGAGCAGGGTGCGCGGCTACGCGCCGATAATTACCCTGATAATATCTGTCAATTTCGACGCAGTGGGGGAACAACGGGTGAACCAATTAAGGTCGCAGTGGATGACCGAGGACGTGCATTTGAAGTTGCGGCCTATCTGCGCGGATTCGAATGGATGAACTATCAGTTAGGAAGTCCCATGGTTCGTCTCTTCGGAGGATCACTCGGGTTGAAGTCCAAGCCAAATGTGAAAGACAAGATCAGGGAGAGGTTGTTTAACTACCGTTTCCTCCCAGCATTCGAGTTAACTCCTGAAAACGTGAGTACATATTTCGAAACGATCCGCCAAGCAAGGGGAGGTGTGTTGGTAGGATATGCCTCAGCCATGATGAATCTTGTCGAATACATGTCTCAGAATGGGCTGGAAGGAAGTCCATTAAAAAGTGTGATCTGCACTGCGGAATATTTACCTGATGAATGGCGTAAACGTATTAGCCGAGCGCTAGATGCTCCAGTATTTTGCTACTATGGCTGTGGGGAGGTGAACAGTATTGCGTATGAATGTTCAGGGGTTGATGGGTACATTGTCTCAGAAGAGTGTGTGGTTTTGGAAGTGGCTGTGTATGAGGACTCAACCAAGTTTCAAGATCAAGGGAGAGGTGAGGCCTGTGTCACCACGCTATTTAACTATGCCATGCCATTAATCCGTTATCTTAATGGCGACGTTCTAGAGTTGGACAGATTGCCGTCTGAAAGCGGGCGACTACGGATTGCCAAGCTAGAGGGGCGAGTCGCAGACCGATTAGTAGCGACAGATGGGCATATGGTCAGTGGCGCATTACCTCCGCATCTTGTGTTTAAAAGCGGAGTGCCAGTGTGGAAATATCAGGTTGTCCAAGTCGAAAGAGATAAGATCGTTTTTCACTATTTAATGTCTGATGGCATCGCCCTTACCCCGCTAATGGGGGACACACTTGCAACTGTTCTTAGAAGGTACCTTGGGGAAGATATGAAAATATCCTTTGTGCTGGGAAACTTTGAAGTGCCTCCCTCAGGTAAACATCGCTTTGTCATTAACAGAATTCAAAGCCCAGCATTATCGAAAGCCACAAATCCTGCGCCATAGGGGGTCCACAAGGAGGATCAGGGCTGTCCACCCCACCAGCGCAGATCAGTCGCCAAATTCTTTAAATCACTTTAGTCTACAAACCTATGTTGAGCGTTCTGGCAGTAACCAACATATATCCTACACCACGATATCCAGTGCCAGGCACCTTTGTCGAACAGCAGGTCGTAGGGCTTAGACGTATCGGTCTGCATGTTGAGGTGCTGCTCGCGAATCGCGCTGAGAAAGGCATGAGAGCGTATCTGACAATCGGAGCAGAAGTTCGAAGCCGTGTCAAAGAACTGCAGCCTGATGTGATCCATGTGATGTATGGTGGTGTGTTGGCGGAGCGAGTGACGCGAGTCGTTAAGGATAGGCCAACCGTGGTTTCATTCTGTGGGTCGGATCTTTTAGGAGAGCGCTTGTCGGGACCCTTTAGGGGCGTTCTCAGTCAATGCGGAGTCTTTGCGTCGCATGTTGCGGCGCGGCGGGCTGTCGGTGTTATCGTTAAATCTCGAAATCTCGAAGAGGCACTTCCAGTTTTCGTGGACCGCTCCAAGGTGAGGATCATTCCCAACGGTATTAATCTTGAGCGATTCAAACCGCTGGACCAGGTGGATTGCCGGAAGAAATTAGGATGGAGTCATCATAAATTTCATGTTCTATTTCCTGCTAACGCCGGTGATCCTGTTAAGCGGTCATTTTTGGCACAGGCGGCGATTGAGGCAGCCAACCGATCGGGACTGAATGCAGAGATGCATACCCTTCGCGGGGTGACTCATGAGAAAGTCCCCATCTGGCTGAATGCAAGCGATGCGGTGCTATTGACTTCTTTGCATGAAGGGTCGCCAAACATTATCAAGGAGGCGCTTGCGTGCGATCTGCCGGTTGTGTCTGTAGATGTAGGAGATGTACGTGAACGAATTAGTGGAATTGAAGGATGTTATATAGCGCTGCCGGATTCTGACGACTTGGGTGCTAAGTTGTGCTTAGTGAGGGCAAGAGGGGAAAGAATAGCAGGCCGTGAAAGCGTACGGCATCTGTCCATAGAGGAAACTGCCTCGAAGCTAATGCACTTTTACCATGAATGCTTGGGATATAATAACTAGTCAAGAAGTCGCCCCAGGAGGCGATCTATATCGATCTGCTCAATGACGTCCGGTCAACCTTGACCGAGCCCGGCACTATGGGCCGGGCCCGAGGGCTGAGATGGATCTCAGCTGTGTGTTCCAAGATCGTTGTGAGAAGGTGCACGGATGATACTTGTGTCGGTACAGTCTCGTACAGTACAAGCTGGGCTGGCTTTAGAGAGCGACAACGAATCAGCGTGTGATTTCGACTATGGTGACCTACATATCAATATTCGGACAGGCCCTCTCTTTGGCTTCCGACGTCGAATAGGTGCTTGGATCATCGCTGGCGAATCATGTTTACCACTCAAGAAGGACGATACTCGTTGCCTGGAGGAGGGGATTCGGAATGGTGTGCCCCTCGATGAGCTCCTCGGAGATCACCTACTCGTGCTCGTCGTCATTGACCCCTCCAAACGAGTCGTGACGATTGCCCATAGTATTGCCAGTTGGAGACCTTGTTACTTGTCCGTAAAACCCGGCGCTCTTACCTTCTCGACATCAGTGCGTGGACTCAAGGAAGCCGGGCACGAAGTGGTGTGGGATCACGCATGCATGCCGGAGTATCTGATGTACCGGTTCGTCGCTCCCCCGCGATCGATCTTGCATGGCGTCCGAAAGCTTGCGGGTGGACAACTCCTCGTCGTTGACCTCAAAGAAGGACGGGTCCGTGAAGATCGGCGCTGGCGTTGGCCGGATGGAGGAGGCGTCGATTCCCATAAGGGCATCACTGACGTCCTTCGTGCTCGGGTCGAGGAATGGATGCAGTGCTTTCCGAATGCAGGGATCCCTTTAAGCGGAGGGCTCGATTCCTCCCTACTCGTAGCGCTTGCACGAGTTGCCCATCCGGACGTACAGACGTTTTCGACAAACTTCTCGTTCGCGAACGTGGACGATGGCGAGGCTCAGTACGCCCTGTCGATGGCGCGTCATTTGGGCGTTGCCCACCAGGTACACGACACGACTCCTGAACGATACTTGACGGGGTGGGTTGAGAGCATCGAGGCCGCCGAGGAACCTGTCCACCACCTTCAATCCGTGCTCCTGCACCTCCTATTCCAGAATCGTGCCGCAGCGGGCCACGGCGCGATCATTTGCGGCGAGGGTGCGGATTCCATCGTTGGGAATGCCTCTCATGAGTTCCTCTATCGCTATCGGAGTGCAATTGCACTCCTACGAAGTACGCGCGTCAGCTCTGCGGTTGCGTCACTTGCGGACGCTCTAGGTTGGCACTATCGGTGGAGCACGCTCCTCACTCGACGGTACGATCGCCAACTGTCGTCAGTCCATCATTTTCTTTGGATCCTTGCCAGGCGTGGAGATCGCAGCATTGTCCAGCGGCTTCTGTCCTGCGATGACGAAGCGCTTCTCGGGGAGCGCCTCTCGCTCCTTGAGGCCTATCAGGATCGACCATTGCTCGACTTGGTCACCGCTACGGCGCTCCTGTCAACTGTGCACGCTACAATAGCGATTTGGGGGAAACTCGCAGAGGCGTCTGGTATCTACCTCGCATGCCCATATACCAGTCCCTCAGTTCTTGCGGCGTCGATGACGATACCCTGGGAGGTGAAATTGCGGGAGCAGAAGCACCTCGTTCGTACCGCATTGCGGAGACTTGGCATTCCTGAGGCTCTCATCGTGCGTCCGAAGCTGAGCTTCGGCTTCCCTCAGCGATTTTGGGCTCCCAAGGGTGCGCTCTTCCAACCGGTTGTCGATATGGCGACGCAGGTACATGACGCACGCGTCCTGGAGTCACTGCAGAGAGAGGAGGAGGGTCCCTCGATGGTGTTGTGGTGCCTCCTTAACCAGTTTCTGTGGACGCAGCTGTTTGAGGTCGGTCGGTCTGTTGAGGATCTGTCAGGGGAGATCCTCGATCGTCGCCATATAGCAGCCAAATCTCGTTGACCCTAAAAACGTAGATTGAACCGACATTTTTCCTATACTCTCTTGCCTCCCCACCACAATTTGCGTATTCCGATCTAAGCCAGCCATTGATTCCGACGCAAGTCGGCCACCCGTTCCGACGGAACGCGGTCACTGATTCCGAGGTGAATCCGGCCACTCATTCGAGCTCTCTCGGAATCGGTGGCCGACATTCCTCGGAATATATAGCCAAACCACTTAAAAATGATTCAATGTGTGATCGGGTGAAGATGTCCTCGACAGAAGCCCCTGATTTTCTGACCCCGGTTGTCAATAGTGGACGCCATGAATGACAGTCTCACGCCGCCGACTGGTGACGGGCCCACTGCTGGGCAAATGCCGCAGGTGAGCGATTGCCGAGCCGAG
>Ga0268299_1004181_pt1 | contig 11707 bp, 7 predicted proteins | sample NOBtaG_FD_193484 | JGI IMG/M metagenome (GOLD analysis project Ga0268299, IMG submission 193484) | Activated sludge microbial communities from bioreactor in Nijmegen, Gelderland, Netherland - NOB reactor | ecosystem: Engineered > Bioreactor > Aerobic > Activated sludge | place: Netherlands... | reverse complement strand
GGGGCTGATCTTCGATTCCGACGGCCACGACGTACACTTTGGCTTCTATCCCAGCGCCGGTCGTCTGCGGCTGACTCGATTCAACGGTCCCGACGTGAACAGTTGGACGATTCTGGCCGAGGAAGAGTCGGCGCACTATCGCCCTGGCGATTGGAACTCGCTCAAAGTGCGCCGCGAGGCGGATCGACTGCTGTGCTACGTGAACGATCACCTGGTGATCGAATCGCGCGAGGCGACGCTCCCTGCCGGCAAGGCAGGTCTAGCGAAGTTTCGCAATACCGAGGCGGAATTCAAAGGATTTGCAATCGATCGCCAACTGCCGCAGGCCGAGCCTGCGGGAGATATCATTGCTCGGCTGTCGCCGTTGGTGGACGAAGCCATCGCCCGGCCGGCGAGTAACGATCTCGTCGAGCGTCTGCTGCCCGACGCCGATACCGGCGCCACGCTGCTACGGCGCCGTGCGCGCGAGCTGGCGGAATCGTCCCAGCGGCTCGAGGCCTTGGCCGACGAGGTGCGTCGCGCCGAGGCACTCCACACGATTCAGCAGGCGACTAGCCATCCGGACGAAGAAATCGACCTCGTGAAGGCTGCCCTCTTGATCGCGCGGCTCGACAACGAAGAAATCGACGTGGCAGCCTACGAACAAGTCGTGGCGGACATGGCCACAGAGATCAAGGCCTCGCTCGTGGCCGAGGCCGATGAGGCCGCGCGCCTGGCCGCGCTCGACAAGTACTTGTTTGAAGAGAATGGCTTCCACGGGAGCCGCACCGAGTACGACAACCGCGCGAACAGTTACCTGAACGAAGTGCTCGACGATCGGGAGGGGCTGCCCATCACGTTGTCGGTACTCTACATGGAACTTGGCAGCCGGCTCGATCTCAAGATCGAAGGCGTGCCACTGCCGGGCCATTTCGTCGTTCGCTTCGTGCCTGCTTCGGGCGAGCCGCAGCTCATTGACGTGTTCGAACGGGGGGAACGCGTCTCGCGTGAAGAAGCGGTGGAGCGTGTCGAGCTGGCCACGGGCGCCGCGGCGAGAGAGGTTTACTTCGCGGCCGCCTCGCGTCGTACGATCTTAGTCCGCATGCTGCGGAATTTGCTCGGATTGAGCCAGCAGGCCGGCGAGACCGATCGCGCGCGGGGATATCTCGACGCGATCTTGATCGTCGACGAACACGAGCTCGAAGCTCGCTCGATGCGTGCCGTCCTGCGTTTTCAGTCAGGTGATCGCGCAGGGGCCATCGCCGATGTCGACTGGCTGCTCGAGCATGGTGATGCCGAACTCGACCTGGATCGCGTGCAGCAGTTCCGCGACTATCTCGAGAGTCAACCCTGAGCGATCGTCCCACTGGAGAGGAAGCTTTTTCGATGAACTGGCGAGTTTGTCTGTTGATGTGGGGTTGTGGATGCTCCCTGGCCCTTGCCGGTGAAACGCCCGACCCCCCCTCCCCTGCCCCGACCGCAACGCCAGCCGAGACTGCGACGGCCGAGTCCGCGCCCGACGTCACGCAGCCACCGGCCGGCCATTCGTTGCACGGCGAGTCGTTCAACGAAGGCCCCAGACAGGCTGCCTACCTGATGGAGGGAACCGGGAGGATCGAGTTCCCCATCACGACGAGCGATCCCCGCGCACAGCAGTTCTTCGCCCAAGGCGTAGGCCAACTGCATGGATTCTGGTATTTCGAAGCCGAACGTGCTTTCCGGCAGGCTTTGGCGATCGATTCCAACTGTGCGATGGCCTATTGGGGACTTGCACTCGCGAACCGCGAGAATACGGAACGCGCCAAAGTCTTCATTCGCGAGGCGGTCGCACGCAAGCCACAAGTCTCGGCGAACGAGGGCTTGTGGATCGATGCGCTCGACCACTTTCTTCATCCGCCCGAAAAGCAGGAAAAACGCGACACCTGGCGAACCTTGATCCGCGATCTCGAAAAGGTAGTGCATGCCGACCCGAACGCCGTCGAGCCCAAGGCGTTTCTCGCCTGGGCCATCTGGCAGGCGGGGCGCGAGGGTCTGCCAATCAACAGCCACGAAGCGCTGGATGCCGTCCTGCAACAGGTGATCGCGCGGCAGTCGAATCATGCCGGCGCGCATCACTACACCGTACACCTGTGGGACGAGGAAAAGGCGCAGCGTGCGATTTGGGCGGCGGCGGGCATCGGCCCCGCGGCGCCCGGCATCGCTCACATGTGGCACATGGCCGGCCACACCTACGACAAGCTACACCGTTACGCAGACGCCGCCTGGCAGCAGGAGGCCTCGGCGCGCGTCGATCACGCCTATATGCAACGCGATCGCGTCATGCCCTACCAGATCCACAACTACGCTCACAACCAGGAGTGGTGCGTGCGCAGTCTGAGCCACATCGGCCGCGCCACCGACGGGTTGGAACTGGCCAGTAATCTCATCGAACTGCCACGCCATCCCAAACACAATCGCTGGAACGATGGCCGTAGCGCTGCTGGCTTTGGCCGCGTTCGCCTGTACGAGCTGCTCGTTCGGTACGAGCTGTGGAACGATGCCCTGGCACTGGCCGCGACCCCCTATCTCGAAGCGACGGATGACAAGCTGGAGCAGGCCAAACGTCTGCATTTGATGGCCCTCGCGCAACTCGGAGTCGCCGATGTGCCGGCTGCGCGCGAAACGTTGGCCAGTCTCGAGGCGATCGCGCCGCCGACGGTACCGGCCCCAGAGCCGTCAAAGACGGAAGAGCCCAAACCGTCGGAGACACCGGCTCCCACGCCGGCGGCGAATACCCCCGCGCCGGACGCCGCGGCGGAAGCCACACCCGCCGACACGGAAGCGGAGGCCAAGCGTGAGGAAGAAGAGAAGAAGAAACAAGAGGCCGAGAAACGCGAGCGCGAGCGAATCGAACGCGAGGCGAAGCAATTGCGTGAAACGGTCGAACACTACGCGACGGAGATCAAGGCTTGGCTCGCCCTGGTTGAAGGACGCGCCGAAGAAGCGCTTCCCGAACTGGAGAAAGTGACTGGGTTATCCAAGGAACGCCTCGCTCGCGCCTATCTCACCGCGGGCAAGAACGACAAAGCAATCGAGACTGCCCGCTCCGCGGTTGATGGTAATCAGGGTGACGTGATCGCGCTGGCGACGCTGGTCGAAGTGCTCCATGGCGCCGGCTGCTCGGCCGAGGCGAAAGATGCCTTCGAGCGCCTGCGAACGATCGGCGCTCAAGTCGAACTGACAACACCTCCCATGCGACGCTTACAGCCCATTGCCGAAACATTGGGGTTCGGCTCCGACTGGCGTCCCGCTTACGTGCAGCCGGCGGATGTCGGCTTGCGCCCCGAGCTCGACACGCTCGGGCCGTTCACCTGGCAGCCCCAGCCGGCACTCGACTGGAAGCTGGCCGACGCGGAAGGGCATGAAATCTCCCTGGCCGATTACCGCGGCAAGCCGGTCGTCGTGATCTTCTACCTCGGTATCGGTTGCCTCCACTGCGTCGAGCAACTGGAGGCCTTCGCGCCGCTCGCGGCAGACTTCGCATCGGCCGGCATCGACCTCGTCGGCATCAGCACCGATGGACAGGAACAACTGCGCGCATCGCACACGAGGTTCGCCAAGCCGCCCGAAAACGCAAAGTTCCCCTTCCCCCTGCTCTCCGATGCCGCACTGGGTATCTTCAAGCAGTACCGCTGCTACGACGACTTCGAGCAAATGCCACTGCACGGCACGTTTCTGATCGACGGCGACGGTCGCGTCCGCTGGCAGGACATCAGTTACGAGCCCTTCCAGGACGCGAAGTTCCTGCTCGACGAGGCCAAGCGATTGCTCGCCACCTCGCCCGACGACGCGGGGCTCTAGGCCCGCACTTGTCGTTGCCCTCGATGGTGTATTGAAACTGGCGCTGTTCGCGGAATCGTAACCCGAAGCGTGACAGCATTATTCAACTGCAAGCGAGGGAAATGTGGCACAGGCAGCCGGCCTGTGTTTTCCGGGCGCGCTTCCCCACACACAGCCTGACAGCCTGTGCCATTTGCCAGGCAGGAAAGCGCCGCAAAAGTACTGGGATACTCAAAGCGTCTGCATGCCGTCGAATCATGCTGGTGAGCGAGGGGATTCTTGGCTCGACGTTCTTTCCAAGACGCCCCCACGCTGACACTTCGGATTAGGCGGTATCGAACGTCATCCCAGCATGAAGCGTGGGCAAGCTTAACTCTCGGCAAGCTGCTCGAGACAATCGCGCATGTAATCGATGCTCTCTTGCGCGAGACGTTCGATGCCGGGTGAATAATCGAATACCTCAACCGAGACCCACCCCTGGTAGTCGACCTCCCCCAGGGCCTCGAAGATCGGCAGAAAATCGAGTTCGCCAAAGCCCGGCCCCAGCTTGTTCGGATCGTTTGCATGAAAGTGGACCATCCGTGGGTAATGCTCGCGGATCAAGTTGGGGATCGAAATCCGTTCGCTCGACATAGCCTTGCAGTCGAGGTGCAGCCGGCAATTTGGCGAGCCGACCATTTCGATCAGTTGCACCCCTTCGGCGGCCGTGTTGAGAAAGTTACCTTCCGCCGGACCGAGCGGTTCCACGGCAAGAACGACGTCCTGCTCTTCGAGCGTCGGCAGCGCCGCGGTAATCACGTCGGCGGCATGCGCGAACGCCTCGTCCATCGACATGCCCGGCACTACGTTGCGCTGCTGTGGCGAGCCAAGCACGAGAACCGAGCCTCCGACATCGCGGCACAGGCGAGCCAGCTCCGAGAGATAGTCGGAAGTTCGCCGGCGCACGGCAGCGTCAGCGCTAGTCAAGTAAAAACCTGCGGTCTTGGCCAGCAACCAGTGCAAACCGATGACCGCTAAATCCGCCGCCACGGCCTGGCGACGCACTTCTTCGCGCTGCGCAGCGGTAATGTTTCGCGCATCGGTGTCGATCGTGAACGGCGCGATCTCGATCCCGGTGTAGCCGCACTCGCGCGCAAAAGCAAACGCTCGGTCGAAGGGCCAGTCGAGGAACGTCTCGTTACAGATCGCGAACTTCATGCCTGCGTCTCACCCTCGCTGCACCGGCTCAAACGCCGGGAAGTTCCTTTTGACGCGGCGATTTTGCCCGCGACTTCTTCGGCGAGTGTGGTTGCGACACATCCGCCAGTCGACGACCGTTTGCCGTGCTGGGAGCACTCACCGTCGGTTCCGCGGCCCCGACCAGCGGGTCGCGCACGTTGATGGCGGCGAGCCGAGTTCGCACCTTCTCCGCATAATCGGGCGAAAGCTCGAACCCGAAGTAGCGCCGATCCAGCTTCTTCGCCACCGCCAGCGTGGTTCCGCTCCCTGAGAAGGGATCGAGCACCACTTCTCCCGGGCGGCTGCACGCGCGGATGATGCGTCCGAGAAGTTGCTCCGGCATCTGGCAACCATGCCAGCCGGCACGCTCCTTGAACGTGCCACAGACGCGCGGAAAGTACCAGGTGTCTTCGTCCGAATTAAATCCTTCGGGGAGATCCTGCGGCCGCAGGATCCACGTGTCGTCGGGCAGGCGCCCCTTGGCATCCGCGCGGCGATCGCCGTAGACGAGCTGACGCGCCGAAGGAACGCGTACTTCCATATCGTTGAAGGTGAACGCGTTGGCGTCTTTCACAAAATAGAACAGGTGCGCGTGCGAGCGGCTGAACTTCGTCTTGCAGTTCACGCCGAACGTGTAGTACCACACGACCCAGCTGCGGCAGGTGAAGCCGAGCTGTCGCGTCGCCTCCACCTTCAGCTCTGCGGCGTATTCATCGCCGATGGCCAGCCAAAAGGTGCCGTCGGGCTTCAGCGTGCGATGGATCTCGGCCATCCAATCACGGCACCAGTGGATATATCGATCGCACTCGAGCTTGTCGTGATAGACGTCGTAGTCGTAGCCGATATTGAACGGAGGATCGGCAAAGACGAGGTCGACCGAGCCCTGGGGCAAGTCTTTGAACCCGGCCAGACAATCGGTCGTGACTACTTGATCCCAGCTTTTTGCCACCGGCCGGTACCTCCGTGCGTGCGCCAAGTGAATTGGCCGCCGCACTTCGTTCGGACGGGAGTGCGCGGCTCCGATGGCGAGTATGGTACCACGCGCCGGTGCGGTCGGAAACCGGCCGGAAAGCCCTCACGAATCGCACAGAAACCGGAAGTGGCACAGGCTGTCAGCCTGTGCATTTCCTTGATTCGACGCCGGAACAAGCGGCAGCACAGGCGAATAGCCTCGGCCACTTGGTGCCTTGGCAACGAGTACCCCGCCTCAGGTGCCGAACTCCGGTCGGCGTCGCACGAGTTGCGACTGCAAACGCTGCACGATCGAACTGTGCATCTGGCTAACCCGGCTCTCCGAGAGATCGAGCGTCGCACCGATCTCCTTCATCGTCAGCTCTTCGTAGTAGTAGAGAATGATGATCAACCGTTCGTTGCGGTTGAGCCCCTTGGTCACGAGTCGCATCAGATCGTTCTTCTGGATGCGGCGGGTGGGGTCTTCTCCCTTTTTGTCCTCGAGGATGTCAATCTCGCGGACGTCCTTGTAACTGTCGGTCTCGTACCACTTCTTGTTCAGGCTGATCAAGTTCACCGCGTTCGCATCGAGCATCATCTTTTCGAGCTCGGGCACGCTGATGCTCATGTGCTGCGACAGCTCCAACTCGGTCGGCGTGCGGCCGAGTCGCGCCTCGAGCGTCTTGGTGGCTTCGTTGAGCTTGCTCGCCTTCGAGCGCACCAGGCGCGGCACCCAATCCATGGTGCGCAGCTCGTCGAGCATGGCGCCACGGATGCGAGGCACGCAGTACGTTTCGAACTTCACGCCACGACCCAGGTCGAAGGCATCAATGGCATCCATCAGCCCGAAGACGCCCGCCGAGATGAGATCGTCGAGCTCCACGCCCTCAGGCAGGCGCGCCCAGATTCGCTCGCCGTTGTACTTCACTAGCGGCAGGTAGCGCTCGATCAGCCGATTGCGGAGGTCCTGATTGTGCGGATCGGCCTTGTAGGCATTCCACAGATGCGAGACGTCTTCGTCTTGCGCAGCGCGAGTCGTAACGACCGTCATCGTCATGCCATCCTCCGTGATGTTGTTCGCTCGTGCCTTGCGGCGTTCGCCTGCCGCGGTGCCGAAGGCGGGGCATCATGCCCTGCTGCGATTTTTATTCCGCGCTAACCTTTTGCTGTTCCCGGTGGACTTGCCGCCAGGCGAGCCACTTCATCCGCCAGTTGAGCGCGGATCGATTGTTCGACGTTCCAGGCCGCCAGGCTGCCGATGACGAAGCCCAGGGCCGCGAAAACCACCAGTGACAGCACCGCTGTTTGCAGCGTCGCCTCCGCGCCCGCTCCGTGCGTCAGCCCCCGCGCAAGTGCTGTGAAAAACGCGAGCAGCCCGAGTACTCCCGCGTAATTCCGACCCACGGGCGGACTCTCCCGAGCGGCGTGCAAGTTCACCTAACCCGCACATTTTGACGCGACAAGGCATACTGACAGTGTTCATTTGGTATCGGTTAGGTAGGGTCGTTCGGTTGAGGAGAACTTCTCGCCGGTCGGAAAAAGCGCGGTCAACGGATCGAAAATGAATCCGCCAGGTGTTGCAAATCATCGTCCGCGGGTACCGCGAACAGAGGAGGCGTGTGCTTGGCCATGGTTCGTGCGGCAACGGGGCGCAAAATTGTCTCCGACAAGCGATCGATTTGCTGCGCGGCGGGCGAGTTGGGCGACTGCATGGCAAGCGAATTGCCGCTGGCCCGACATTCGGCCACCTGCGAATCCGTGGGCACGTATCCAATCGCCGCAATCGCTTTGCCCAGAAACCGTTGGCAGACCTGGTCCAGCCGCGCGTGAACGGCAGCCGCGGTGTCTTCATCCGCCAGGTTAACGACGGAACTGACGGGCAGCTCCGGCTTGCTGCTGTGCAGCACCTTGATCGACGCGTACGAATCGAGAATCGCGATCGGGTCTGGTGTGGTCACGATAAGCAACTGCTCGGCTGCCTGACAGAAGCGCGCTACCGTGCGGTTCATACCCGAGCCGGCATCGATCAGTACGATATCAGCGTGCGGTCCCAATCCTCGCAACTCGGCGAGCAATCGATCCTGCGCGGCGGGCGAGCAGGTAACGGATTCTTCGGGGGACCAGCGGCCGGGCAACACCAGCAGCCCGGCCGGTCCACGCATGAGCACTTCATGCACGTTGTGCCGACCGGCCAGGATATCGGCGATGGAAAGACGCGACTCCAGGTGGCACATCGCGGCACAATCCGCCCCGTCCAGATCGGCATCGACCAGCACGACACGCCGACCGGAAAGCGCCAGTGCGACGCCCAGATTCGCAGCGATCGTCGTCGTGCCCACACCTCCCTTGCCGCCGACCACGGTCATGATCCGTGGGGAGGTCGGCGCAAGGTCTGCCGCCGCGGCGCTGGTGCGGCGTACGAGTTCGCGGAGTTCATCTGCCTGGTCGTGCATAAGATCGGCCGATTCTGGCGAGTGAGTTCGGTTGGCCGCCTGCCAAGTGTCGTCAGCGTCGTGGGTCAGTCGTCGAGCGTTGGATCGCCCAGAACGATCTGCGCCAACTCACGCGGGTCCGCGGCGTCGATGTCGTCGGGTACGTTTTGTCCGTTCGTCACGTAGCTCAAGGGGAGACCGGCGTCGCGGATGACCGGCAGCAGGTTGCCCAAGCCCGTCGCTTCGTCCAGTTTCGTGAACAGGAGCGCCGTGGTCCCGGCGGTGGCAAAGCGCTCGGCGGTGCGAGCTAGACTCGCCGCGCCGGCCACGCTGCTGAGCACGAGGTGAACTTCGTCCGCACGTGCTTCCTGCAGAAAGACCTTCAACTCTTGAATCTTCACTTCATCGCGCGGACTCCGTCCGGCGGTATCCATCAGTATCAGTTCGAGATGTTGCATCTGCTCGATCGACTTGCGCATCTCGCGCGGAGTGGAGACCACGTGCATGGGCAGATCGATGATGTCGGCATAGGTGCGCAGTTGCTCGACCGCCGCGATGCGATAAGTATCGACCGTGATCAGACCCACGGCGCGCTTCTCGCGCAGACGATAGTGCGCTGCCAGCTTCGCGACGGTCGTCGTCTTGCCGACCCCAGTCGGGCCGACCAGCGCCACGACGCGGCAATGGCCCGGCGTGACTCGGATGGGCCCACAGGTGCGGATATTTCCCTCGATCATGCGGCTCAGGCGCGCACGGACGCGACGATCGTCGCTTAACTCTTCACGCGGCGCCTCGCGGCGGACGCGATCGACAAGTTCGCGCGCCAATTCCTCGGGCACGTCGGCCTCGATCAAGTCCGTAAAAATGTGGAACAGGCGCTCAGGCAGCTCGTGCGTAGAGGAGGCCTGCGAGCGACGACAAAGATCCTCGACCATTGCCTGCAAATCGGCCAACTGGCTCTGTAGCTGATCGGGCGCGGAACTCGACGGCGCGACGGTCGGTGCCGAGACCTGCTGCGTCACCGCCTGACGCGCTGGCAGGCGGCTTGGCACATTCACCGTGTTCGACGCCGTCACTTCGATCTGTCGCGCGCCGGGCATCAAACGACGCAGGCCCGAGGGACGCACTTCGCGCGTGTGCAGCACGGCGGCCTGCGGTCCCAGCTCCCGGCGGACCAGGGCCAGGGCCTCTTGCATGTTGGCGGCGCGGAAGGTCTTCAGCTCCATCTTGCTCTCGCTAAATGGTGGCATGGAACACGACTACTTGCCTCGACTCGAGGGACGATAGAACGAACCGATCAGCGTGCGGGGGTGCCTTCGTCGGCGGCCAGGCCCACCGATTCGATCTGCGTATCCCGCGTCACTTCGTTGTAGGACAGCACCACGAGCGCCGGCAGGTGCGTGGTGGTGAGCTGCTTGAGGCCCGCGCGAATCTGCGGACTGGCGAGCACCACCGGCGGCAGGCGCCGCGTTGTCAGCTTCTCGACTTCGCGTCCCAGGATCGCACAGGTCTTTTCCACCGCTTGCGGCGACATACGGACGAACAAGCCACGTTCGTTGTGCTCGATGCCAGCACGAATGCGGTCCTCGAGCGCCGGATCGAGCGTGACGACGTGCAGCACCCCCTGGGCGTCGCGGTAGCGATTCGAAATGACGCGCGACAGGCGGTGACGTACGTATTCGGTCAGCAGCACGGGATCCTTGGTGCGGCCGGCGTAATCGCCGAGCGTCTCGAGGATCGGCGCCAACTGGCGAATGGGCACTCCTTCGCGAAGCAGCATTTGCAGGATCTGCTGCACCTCGGCCAGCTTCATCTGACCGGGGATGAGCTCATCGACGACGGCGGGCGAATTCGCCTTCAATTGTTCGATCAGATGCTTCGTGTCATCGCGCGTGAGCAGTTCGTCGGCGTGCTTGCGCACGACTTCAGTCAGGTGCGTGGCGATAACGCTCCCCGGCTCGACCACGGTGTAGCCGTACATTTCGGCCCGTTCGCGCTCCCCCGGTCCGATCCACATGGCTGCCGTGCCGAAGGCGGGATCGATGGTCGGCGTGCCGTTGATGCGGCCGGTGATGCCCTCCGATTCCATGGCCAACAGCATGCCGGGCATGACATGGCCGGTCGCTACCGGCACGTCGGCGATCTTCAACCGATACGCCGTTTGATCGAGCCGCATGTTGTCGCGTATGCGGACCTTGGGAAGGATGATCCCCATCTGGGCGGCGACGTTCTGGCGGACGCGCTGGATGCGATCGAGCAGATCCCCACCTCGTTTGGGATCGGCCAGGCGAATGAGCCCCACGCCGATCTCGAGTTCCATCGGATCGATCGTCAGGAAGTCTTCGACGCGTTCTTCGGGCTTCTTCTTCGCCTCGGCTGCCTGTGCTTCGGCGACCGCTGCCGCGTCAGCCGTGCGCTTGGTGCGCGACATGGTGACGGCTGCGATCAGGCACGCACCACCGATGGTGAGAAGCGGAATCTTGGGCAGGTCGGTGAACACCAGCACGCCGAGGAAAACTGACGTCACGATCAGCGCCTCGGGACGCGAAACGAGTTGCTTGAGGAACTCGTTGGGCAAGTTCGTGTCGCTCGTGCTGCGTGTGACCAGCAAGCCTGCGGCCAGCGAAATCAAGAAAGCTGGCATCTGGCTTACCAGGCCGTCGCCGATCGTCAGTTTGGTGAAGAGTTCCGACGCTTCGCTCACCGTCATGCCCATTTGCAGCACGCCGATGATGAGGCCGCCTACGATATTGATCAGCGTAATCACGATGCCGGCAATGGCATCGCCGCGGACGAACTTGCTGGCACCGTCCATCGCGCCAAAGAAATCGGCCTGCTGCGTGATTTCGCTGCGGCGACGTTGGGCCTCGCGCTCGTCGATCGTGCCGGCATTCAAGTCGGCGTCGATCGCCATCTGCCGGCCTGGCATGCCATCCAAGGCAAAGCGTGCGGCCACTTCGCTGATGCGCGTGGCACCCTTGGTAATCACGACAAACTGGATCAACACGATAATCGAGAAAATGATCAGCCCGACGACCACACGATCTCCGGCCACGAATTCGCCGAAGCTGCGGATGACATCACCGGCTGCTTCCAGCCCATGCGTCTCCGCGCGGGTGAGAATCAAACGTGTCGAGGCAACGTTCAGCACGAGCCGCCCCAGCGTGGTAGCCAGAAGCAGAGTCGGAAAAATACTGAACTCGAGCGGCGTGCGCACGTAGATGGTGGTCAACAACATGATCACCGCCACACTGATGTTGGCCGAGAGCATGAAGTCCATCAGCAATGGCGGCATCGGCACCAGGATC
>Ga0268299_1004180_pt1 | contig 11707 bp, 12 predicted proteins | sample NOBtaG_FD_193484 | JGI IMG/M metagenome (GOLD analysis project Ga0268299, IMG submission 193484) | Activated sludge microbial communities from bioreactor in Nijmegen, Gelderland, Netherland - NOB reactor | ecosystem: Engineered > Bioreactor > Aerobic > Activated sludge | place: Netherlands... | reverse complement strand
CCGGCGTGATAGAAGCGCCGGCTCGGTCCTTCGACGACCCAGCCGGCCCAGAGGCGCGTGTCGCCGTCGAGGACACCCCGACCCGAGAAATGCTGCGCCGGCGCGCAGTGGATCGTGACGGCGCCGATCGTCGTCGACTGCCACCAATCGAGCTCGATCACCTCGCCGCCGAACCGGCGGATCAGGTCGCCCATGCCGAGACCCACGACGAACGTCGTGCCGCGCTTCACGAGCGCTTCGATCGAGTCGAGGTCGCTGTGATCGTAGTGATCGTGCGAGAGGGTCGCGAAGTCGATCCGCGGGAGCGCGTCGAGCGGGATGCCCGGCGGCACGAGGCGCTTCGGCCCCGCGAACGATACCGGGCTCGCGCGCTCCGAGAACATCGGGTCCGTGAGGAACGTCACGCCGTCCATGCGGACGAGAAACGTCGCGTGACCGATCCACGTGAGGCTCGGATTCTCCGCGAGCGCCTCCGGGTCGTAGCGCACGAACGGCGCCCCGCCCTCGCGCCCGACGAGCGACGTCCACACCTTCCGGCCGAGAAACGGGACCATCGCCGTCACGGGAGCGCTCGGCCGCGGGCCCGCGGCGTTCACGAAGCGCTTTCCGTCGCGGGGCGCGCCCGTCTGGGCGTGGACGTCCACGCCGGCGAGCGCGAGCGCCATCCCAAGGCTCACCACGACCGATCGCATCGACACATGCACCCGGCGCATGTGCGTCGCGCGCGCGGCGAAAGCAATGGGGTGCGGCGTCAGGCGTCGAGCGCGCGCTGGAACGCGGGGCGGCGCTCGAGCCGCTCGAGATAGGCGCCGAGCCCCGGGGAACGCGCGTCGAGCGCGCCGAGGAGCCGCGCCGCGAGGAGCGTGAAGCCCATCATCACGTCGGCCGCCGAGAACTCGCCGAGGACGTAGTCCTTCGCGCCGAGCTCGCGCTCGAGGAACGCGACGCTCGCAGCGGCCCGCGCGCGCGCGCCGCTGATGGCGCCCGGGTTCGCGTCGGCATCCCCCCGGCACACGACGTGCCACACGATCACGCCGAGCGGCGGGAACGCCGTGCTCGCCGAGCTCGACCGCCGCGCACTCGGCACGGTGCCGGCCCGCGATCACGACCGTCGCTCCGGCTCCGACGAAGCGCTCGGCCATGCAGGCCCCGATGCCGCTCGTGGCGCCGGTCACGACGACGACCCTTGCCGTCCACGATCAGCTCCTGCGGGCCGCTCGCGCTTTCCCGAGCAGCAGGACGGCGGCGTCGTCTCCCGCCTCGTAGCTCGCGAACACCAGGTACGGCGCCAGCACCATCATGCCGCCGAACAGCCCGAGCACGCCGAGCACGAGCCCGCCGGGCGAGTACTCGTGCCGCCAGGCCAGCCAGAGGGCCGAGAGCGTGAGGAACCCGAAGAAGTCGGCGTTGAACTGGCCGTGCCAGGTCATCGCCGCGATGTCCGTGAAGAAGATCCTCAGGAGATCCCAGCCGTGATGCGCGCCCACGATCGCGGTGTAGGCTCCGAGGATCACCACCACCGCGACCAGATATATCCGAAACGTCGCCATTCGCTTTGCCTCCCTGACCGTCGTTCGATGTGTGCCGTCTATGCTCCCCGCGCGAAGGATACGAGGTCCGCGGCGAGCCGGGTGCGCTCGGTGAGGAAGAGCCCGTGGGGCGCGTCCGCGTACTCGACGAGCCGGCTCCCGGGAATCGCGTCCGCGACCGCGCGCGCGACCGCGATCGGCTGCGACCCGTCCGCGTCGCCGTGCACGACCAGCGTCGGCATGGTGAAGGCGCCGAGCTCGCTCCGGAAGTCGACCTGCGCGAACGCGCGGAGGCACGCGAGGGTCGCGAGCGGCGAGGCCTGGAGCGCGAGGCCGAGGATCCAGCGCTGCTGCGCCTCCGACACCGGCTCGCCGGCCGTCGACGCGAAGAGCGTCGGCACGCCGTCGGTCAGGAACTGCGGACGGTCGGCGGCGATCATCTGCGCCATCATCCCCGCCATCGCCTCGTCCATGGCCGCGACGGCGCCACCGACGAGCGCCGCCCGCGCGACGCGTTCCCCGCCGTGCCGCGAAAGGTACCGCGTAATCTCGCCGGCACCCATGGAGTAGCCGACGAGCGTCACGTCACGGAGATCGAGCCAGTCGATCACGGCCGCGAGATCGTCGGCGAACGTGTCGAAGTCGTAGCCGTGCCCCGGCTGATCCGAGCGGCCGAAGCCGCGGCGATCGACGGCGACGCAGCGGAACCCCGCCGCGACGAGGGCGGGGATCTGGTACTCCCACATCTCGCCGCTCATCGGCCACCCGTGCGAGAGGAGGACGGGTCGCCCCGTCCCCCAGTCCCGATAGAACAAACGCGTCTTGTATCTCGTGCCGTCTCTCGTCTCGACGTAGGGCACGACTCGTCCTACGCGCGCGCCAAGTGCGCGGCGTTCGGCGCGATGGTCGGCGCCGTCGCCGTCGCCCGTCCGAAGCGGCGGATCAAGTACACGAGGGGACCGATGCTTCCGAGCCCGAGCGTCAGGAGGACGTACGGCACGGGATTGATGTCGTGACGGCGCGCGTCGTGCCACATCCACACCATCACGATCGACAGCGCGAGCACGAGATCGACGAGCACCTGGAGACCCGCGCTGTTCGTCAGGTGCTGCATGAAGATGCCGACATATCCGTGCTGGACGACCGCGTACGCGCTGAGCGCGGCGAAGTCGGCGAGGATGACGGCGAGTGCGATCTGCTTCTTGTTCATGGTTCGCTCCTTTCGTGTCCGGCGCCGGCGCGGCGCGCGGGGGTTGCCTCGGAGCGATTCCAAGCCGCGTGCCGGGCCGGAAATCCGCGTCGCAGCACGCGCCGCCGGTTCGGGCGCCTCGCAGCGTGCGGCGCGGCCGCAACGTCGACGTTGCAGGCACGCAACGCGCGGACGGTGACGAACTCGTCGAGCCCCGCAATCGAACCTTCCCCGCCCGGTCCGTGAGTTGCTACACACGACGGGTATGCCCACGGCTCCGTCCGTACCCGCCACGACCCCGCCGCCCTGGTACGTCGCCTCCGCGCACTGGCTCGGCGCGGCGATCGGCCTCGCGGTCGTCCTCTTCGATACCGCGGCCATGCGCTGGCTCGGGATCGGCTTCGCCATGAACGGACGGGACGTGACGGTCGCGGTCGCGACGGTCTACGGCAGCTCGATCGTCCTGCTGGGCTGGCTCGTCGGGCGCGCGATCGAAACGCGCCGGCGCGACCGGACCCAGAACGCCGTCATCCGCGCCCAGACCGAGGCGATCGAAGCCGCCCGCGCCCGTCTCGTCCAGAGCGAGAAGCTCGCGGCACTCGGGCAGCTGAGCGCGAGCATCGCCCACGAGGTGCGGAATCCCCTCGCCGTCATCCGCTCCGCCGCGCAAAGCCTCGCCGAGACCCGCACGCCGGGGGACGAGGAGGAGCAGCGCGCCTGCCGCTTCATCATCGCCGAGATCGATCGCCTGACGAGCGTCGTGAGCTCGCTGCTCGCGTTCGCGCGGCCGCTGCGGCTCGAGCCGCGGGCGGTCGCCGTCGACGATCTGTTCGACGCGGCGTTGTTGCTCGCGGGTCCCGAGCTCACCCGGCACGCCGTCGCCGTCGCCCGGCCCGACCGCACGGCGGAGCCGCTCCGCGTGCAGGCCGACGTCGACCTCGTCCGGCAAGTGTTGGTCGGGCTCCTCGTGAACGCCGCGGAGGCGGCCGGCGAGCGCGGCGAGATCCGCCTCGACGCGCGCACGCGCGACGGCGCCGTCGAGATCGACGTCGCCGACAGCGGCCCCGGCGTCCCCGCGGAGCTCGAAAGCCGCATCTTCGAGCCGTTCTTCACGACGCGGCCGCGCGGGACCGGGCTCGGCCTCCCGATCGCGCGCCAGATCGTCGAAGCGCACGGCGGGAAGCTCGAGGTCGGCGCGCGCCGCGGCGGCGGACGCGGCGCGTGCTTCACCGTGCGCCTCCCCGCGACGGCCGACAGGGCGATCGCCGCATGACGGGTCCTTCGTCATGAAGCCGCGCATCCTGGTCGTCGACGACGAGGAGCGGATGGCGAGCGTCGTCGCGATGGCGCTCGGCCGCGCCGGTTGGGAGTGCGAGACATGCCGCGACGGCCAAGAGGCGTTACGCGCGATCGACGCGCGCGGAGCCGACGTCGTCGTCACCGACTGGAAGATGGCGGGCATGGACGGCATGGAGCTCCTGAAGCGGCTCCGCGCCAAGCGGCCCGAGCTACCCGTGATCCTCATCACCGCGTTCGCGAGCGTCCCGTCGGCCGTCGCCGCGATGCGAGAGGGCGCCTTCGACTACGTCACCAAGCCGTTCGACAACGACGATCTCCGCGCCGTCGTCGCGCGCGCGCTCGAGCTGACGCGGCTCGAGCGCGAAAACCGCTACCTCCGCCAGGAGATCGGCACGCGCTACGGCCCGGACGCGATGATCGCGGCGAGCCCGCAGTCGCTCGCCCTGCTCGATCTGCTCCGCCGCGTCGCCCCGACACGCTCGACGGTGCTGATCCAAGGCGAGAGCGGCACGGGAAAAGAGCTCGTCGCGCGGATGCTCCACTACTGGAGCGATCGCGTCGGGAAGCCGTTCGTCGCCGTCAACTGCAAGGCGTTCGGCGAGGGCGTGCTCGAGAGCGAGCTCTTCGGCCACGAGAAGGGGGCGTTCACCGGTGCGACGGCGTCGCGCGCCGGCTGCTTCCAGCGCGCCTCGGGCGGCACGTTGTTCTTGGACGAGATCGGCGAGGTGAGCGCCGACTTCCAGGCGAAGCTCCTGCGCGTGCTCCAGGACGGCGAGGTGCTGCCGGTCGGCGCGTCGAAGCCGATCGCCGTCGAGGTACGGGTCGTCGCCGCGACGAACCGCGTGCTGCGCGAGGAGGTCGCGGCCGGGAGGTTCCGCGAGGATCTCTTCTTCCGTCTGAACGTGATCCCCGTGCACCTGCTTCCACTACGCGAGCGGCGCGAGGACGTGCTGCCATTGGCGCGGCACTTCCTGGCGCGCCATGCCGCCGAAGCCGGGCGGCAGCTCGCGTTCTCCGCCGAGACCGAGCAGGCGCTGGCGGCGCATGCCTGGCCGGGGAACGTGCGCGAGCTCGAGAACGCGGTCGAGCGCGGGGTCGTGCTCGCGCGCGGGTCCGAGGTCACCCCGGAGGACCTGCTGCTCAGCGAGGGGACCGGGAACACTCGCCCCGCCGCCGCCGACGCGTCGTTGCAGAGCGCCCTCGACGACGCGACCGCCGCGCGCATCCGCGCGGCGCTGGAAGCAGCGGGCGGCGCGAGAGCCGAAGCGGCGCGCGCGCTCGGGATCGACCGGACGACGCTCTACCGATTGATGAAGCGCCTCGGGATCTGAACCTCGCGCGCTGATCGTCGCCGGCCGTCAGCCGCGGATCACCACGACACCATCCGCAATGACCACACCCCGGGACGCGTGGCGCACCGCGCTCCCAGCACCGGCGCCGCGGCCGCGATCGCCTCCAGCGCCCCCTCGGGCGGTCGCACCAGGATCATCCCGCTGCCGTTCAGTCGTTGCCGCTGATGCTCGAGCGGCGTCGTGATCAGCTCCGCGACCGTCCCCGCGATCCCCGCCGCCTTCAAGCGCGCGATCATCGCGTTCGGCCGGGTGAGGCTCTTCACGGGGTACCACAAGAGCAGCGTCGCCGACGTCGACGCCTGCGCGGCGGCGATCAACGCGTCCGGAACCGCGATCCAGTCCGGCTTCTGCGTGAACGGGGGATCGACGAGCGCGACGACTCTCCCACCGCTCGCTTCGGCCTCCCGAACCGCGGCCGGCAGAGCGGCGAGTCCGTCGTCGCACGCGATCGCGACCCGCGGGTCGGACTCGAGGGCTGCCCGCACACGCTCCGCCGCTTCCGGATCCTGTTCCGACAGGCGCAGCCACGCGTTCGCGCCGAGGACGCTGGCGGCGAGCATGGGCGAGCCAGGATAGCGCTCCGGCCGCGCCTCCCCCGCCCCCAACCGCCGACAGAGCGCGCGATACCGAGTGACGGCATCGTCCCCATCCGGCGTGTCGTCGTCGGACCAGAGGCGGCCGATGCCTTCGGACCACTCGCCGGTCGGTCCGAGCGCGTACACGCCCTCCCCGGCATGCGATTCGACGTAGACGACGGGCGCGCCGTCCGCGGCCGCGCGCCGCAACACCTCGATCAGCACGCAATGCTTCCACACGTCGCCGACGTTCCCGGCGTGGAAGCGGTGGCTGTAGTCGGCGGGCCCTTCGGCCCGGTAGCGCGACGGCGGCGACGGCACGCGGCGCATGCTACGTTGTCGCGCCCGGCGGGTCACGCGCCCGGGTTCCTTCGGCGTGACGCCACCTGCTAGACCTGTTCGTCCATGTCCGAGAAAGCCCCGACGCCCCAGATCGTGACTGAAGAGCTCGATCTCCTCGAGCGCGTCACGCAGGCGCTCGCCGCGGCGCCGGGCGCGGCCGCCGCGCCGTCGGAGCGCGCGCTCGTCCAGGAGCTCGAGCGCTTGAAGGAAGCGCTCCGCGACGGGACGAAGACCGAGGACCAGCCGGCGTTGCTCGAGCAGTTCCACCGTCACTCGGCACTGCTGGAACAGCTCCGGACGTCGCGGGCGCAGCCGAAGGTGGACCCCGCGTCGCCGTACTTCGGGCACCTGAAGCTTCGCGAGGACTCGGGCGAGCAGGAGATCCTGCTCGGCAAGGGCACGCACCTCGGCGGCGGCGTCGCGGTCGTCGACTGGCGACACGCGCCGGTGTCGCGCCTCTTCTACCGATACCGGCAAGGCGACGTCTTCGACGAGGAGATCGCCGGGCGCGAGCGGAGCGGCGACATCCTGGTTCGACGGACCGTCACGATCCGCGACCGCCGCCTCCAGCGCATCGACGCCCCCGAGGGCATCTTCCAACGCGCGGCGAACGCACCCGACGGCTGGCATCGCATCGCGCCCGAGGCGGCGCGCCTCGCGGGCGGCGAAGGCGCCGCGCTGCGCGCGCACGGCGTCGGCGAAGGCGGCGCGCGCCGGCTCGGCGGCGAGACCGACGGCGTGGCGCGCGCCGACAAGCACCTCCCCGACATCGCGGGCCTGATCGACCCGGAGCAGTTCGCGCTGATCACGCGCCCGACCTCGGGCTTCGTCGTGATCCGCGGCGCCGCCGGATCGGGCAAGACGACGGTGGCGCTGCACCGCATCGCCTACCTCGCGTACGACGACGAGCGGATCGATTCCGACCGGACGCTCGTGGTCGTGTTCTCCCCGGCCCTCCGCGACTACGTCAGCCACGTCCTCCCCGCCCTCGGGGTCCACCACGTGCAGGTGCGGACGTTCCACGAGTGGGCCCGTGAGATCCGCCGCCGCCTCTTGCCGATGCTGCCGATCGAGCGCCGCGAGGACACGCCCGCGGTCGTGCAACGGCTGAAGCTCCATCCCGCGATGCAGGAAGCGCTCGCCCGGCACGTCGCCGCGACGCCGGCCCCGACGACGCCCGCGCAGGTCATCGACGACTGGACGAGCATTCTCACGCACGCGACCCTCCTCCGCGACACGCTCGCCGAGATCGCGCCCGACGCGTTCAGCCCCGAGGAGCTGGCGCGCGCGGTCGACTCGAATCGACGCGCACAGGAGAAGGTCTCGGCGTTTCTCGGCGGCGATCGCGGCGCCGAGGCCGAGCTCGACCCCGAGGACGACGCGCTCCTGCTGCGCGCGTGGCAGCTCCGCATCGGACCGCTCCCGTCGAAGAGCGGGCCCCTCCTCCGCTATCGCCACGTCGCCGTCGACGAGGTCCAGGACTTCTCGCCGCTCGAGATCCAGCTCCTCCTCGGCTGCCTGGATCAGCGCAAGAGCATCACGCTCGCCGGCGACACCCAGCAGCACCTCCTCGAGAACACGGGCTTCACCTCGTGGGGAACGTTCTTCACGCAGCTCGGCCTCCAGGGTGCCGAGGTGAACACGCTCGAGGTGAGCTATCGCTGCTCGCGCCAGGTCGCGACCTTCGCCGCCGACGTGCTCGGGCCGCTCCGCGAGGACGACACGCCGCTCAAGACCGTCCGCGAAGGACCCTCCGTCGAGCTCTTCCGCTTCGCGGATCACGGCGCCTGCGTCGCGTTCCTCGCCGAAGCGCTGACGGAGCTGGCACGGCGCGAGCGGCTGGCATCCGTCGCCGTGCTGACGCCGTCGCGCGACCTCAGCTCGCTGTATGCCCGCGGGCTCATCGACAGCGAGGTGCCCCGCACCCGCCAGGTGCTGCACCAGGACTTCACCTTCGCGCCCGGAGTCGAGGTGACCGAGATCGAGCAGGTGAAGGGTCTCGAGTTCGACTACGTGATCCTCGTCGAAGTGAGCAGCACGCACTTTCCGGATCGGCCCGGCGCGCGCCGGCTCCTCCACGTCGGCGCGACGCGGGCCGTGCACCAGCTCTGGCTGACGACGGTCGCGACGCCGTCGCCACTCCTCCGCGGCGCGATTGCCGACGACGACGCGGACCCGGCGACGCCGGCATGAGCGGACGCGGAGTTTCGCCATGATGCGCACGCTCGTCCTCGCCGCGAGCACGCTCCTCGCCGCGATCATCGTCGCGGCGGCGCTGCTCTCACTGTCGGCGCACCTCCGCGCCGTCTCGAACGACGTCGCGACGCTCACCCGCGAGGTCGCCGCGATCGGCGAGGACGTCAAATCCCTCGCCGACGATCTCGCCGCGCTCACGGAAGCCCTCACCGAGGAAGGGGCGCTCGAGGACGCGCCCTGCCCGCCCGAGGGCCCGCCGACTCCCGGCGGGGTATAGGGACAGCGCTACTCGACGCGGACGGCGGAATCCACCGCGCTCCCGAGGAAGCGCCCGCCCACCTTGCAGAAGCGATCAGGGACGTCGGTCACGAAGAACGACGTCGAGCCGGGGCCGCTCGACGCGGCCAGTCCGCGTTCGGCGAGGACGCGCGCCACCTCGCGCGCGGTCTCGGTCGCGGAGTCGACGAGCTGCACCTCCGGGCCGAGCGTGTCGCCGATGGTCTTCGCGAGCAGCGGATAGTGCGTGCAGCCAAGCACCAACGTATCGATGCGGCTCTGGCGGAGGCTCGCGAGGTACATCGCGGCGGCCTGGCGCGCGATCTCGTTCTCGACCCAGCCCTCCTCGGCAAGCGCCACGAAGAGCGGACAGGCCCGCGTGTAGATCTCGATCGTGGGATCGAGCGCGCGGAGCGCACGCGTGTAGCTGCCGCTCGCGATCGTGCCCTCGGTGCCGATCACGCCGACCTTGCGGTTGCGGGTCGCGGCGAGCGCCGCCCGCGCGCCCGGCTCGATGACGCCGATCACCGGCACGTCCGTCTCGGCGCGGAGCGCGTCGAGGGCCACGGCCGACATCGTGTTGCAGGCGATCACGAGGAGCTTCACGCCCTTGTCGAGCAGGAAGCGCGCGTTCTCGAACGTGTAGCGCATCACGACGTCGGCCGACTTGGTGCCGTACGGGTAGCGCGCGGTGTCGCCGAGATAGATGAGCCGCTCGTGCGGCAGCGCTTCCAGCATGCGGTGCACGACCGTGAGCCCGCCGACGCCGGAATCGAAGATGCCGATCCCGAGGCTGTTCGCGTCCGGGCTCATCGTGCGGCGAGGCGCGCGCCGAGCGCCTGCTCGCCGGGCGGCGGCGTGCCGAAGACGCGCTGCCATACCTCCGGCGTCTCCATGCAGAGGTAGAGCGGCACATCGGGGAGCGCCTCCTCGACGAACGCGCGGACGCGCCGATACATGTCGACGCGGAGCGGCTGGAAGTCGCGCCACTTGCCGTCGGGGCTCGGCACCTGTTCGCCGGCGAGGAGCGGCGTCCCGGGAAAGCGCGACCGCACCTTGGTGCGGAGACCCGGCGAGAAGCGGAGCGCGCCCATGCTGATCCACGCGAGCCGCGCGGCCGGCACCGCGTCGGCGACGGCGGCGACCAGATCGCGGTAGCCCTCTTCCCAATCGGCGTGCTCGATCATGGGATCGAAGTGCACGCCCACCTTGTAGCCCGCCGCGACGACCCGGCGGGCCGCGCCGAGCCGTTCGGCGATCGAGGCCGTCCCGCGCTCGGCGAACGCCATCGCCGCGGCCGGCGCGAACGACCACGACACGACGACGCGGTCCTTGGGGTCGAGCCCGACGAGATTCTCGACCGCATCGGTCTTGGTCTTCAGCTCGAGCAGCGCATTCGGCCGCGCCGCGAAGAACGGCACCAGCTCGCCGGAGAGGCCCGTCAGCGGATCGAGCGCGAGGCTGTCGGCAAGCTCACCCGTGCCGATCCGGAACCGGCGATCGGTGTGACGGTCGAGCACCTGTGCCAGCTCCGCGAGCGCCGCTTCGGGGTTCACGTACGCGGTCAGCGGCGCGTTCTCGGCGAGGTACTCCTGGAGGAAGCAGTAGCCGCAATCCATCGGGCAATTCGCCGCGAGGTTCAGCACGAGGTAGTTGCAGCACGCGAGGCCACGCGTCCCCGCGGGACAATGCCCGAGAAACGAGCCCCGGTGAGGCGCGAGCAACAAGCGTCGCTTGGCCGCCGCGAAGTCGTCACCCAGCGCCGCGCGCACGTCGCGACGATCGTCGACGACGGTGAACGGCACGTCCGGCAGGCGCCCCCGACAGCGCCGCGCCATCGGCGTCTCCTCCGCTCCCCGTTCGGCCACGATCGCGTCCGGCGTGAACACGCGGGGGTACGTACCACGGGGTCGCCCACCCCGCCATGCGCGACCTACGCCAACGCGCGCCGCATGTACCGCACCCCTGGAAGCGGATTCGCGTAGTACGGTCCCGTCTCCGTGAAGCCGAGACGCGCGTACACCGCGCGGGCCGCGTCCATGCGCTCGAGGGTGTCGAGCACCATGGCGCGATAGCCGAGGCGACGCGCGGACGCGACCGCGTCCGCCGCGAGGCGCTCGCCGAGGCCGAGGCCGCGGGCGTCGCCGCGGACGTAGAGCCGCTTCATCTCCGCGGTTTCGTCGTCGACCCGGCGGACGCCGACGCACGCGACCGGCACGCCGGCGCGGCGGGCGAGCAGCAGCGTACCGCGCGGCGCTCCGTACATCGCCGGGAGATCCTCGAGCTCGGCGGCGAAGCCCTGAAAGCACAGATCGACGTCGAGCTCCGCGGCGTACTCCTCGAAGAGCACGCGGGCAGCCCCGTAGTCCTCGGCCGTCGATGCCACGCCGATCGCGACATCGGTCCAGGCCGCCAGACGATCCGCGGCGCGCGGCGGCCACACGTAGCGCCGCACGGGGATCGTGCTGCCGTCGGGCGCATGCCAGACGTCGGCTCCGGCGTCGCGTCCGCCGTTGCGGTCGTAGAACCGGCGCGCTCCGGCGTTCTGCTCGAGCACCTGGAGATAGAGCCCGCCCTCCGGATGGGTCGCCCGCGCCCAGCGAGCGACCCGCGCAAGCAACCCCGCGCCGATGCCACGGTCCTTCTCCCCCGCATGCAGGTTGTCGAGCTCGGTCCCCCACCGCGGATCGGCACCCCCGTACGCACAGGCGAACCCGACGAGGCGCCCGTCGCGCTCCGCGACGATCACGTGCTGATTGGGCGCGGGGGTCGCGAGGCGGGTTCGCCAAAGCGCCCGACGCTCGGCCGGAATGTCACCATCGAGGTACGCGTCGCGCATGGCCCCGCGATACGTGGTGCGCCAACTCTCGGCGTGGAGCGCCGCGATCGCCTCGGCGTCTTCCGACGTCGCCTCACGATACCGCACCGACGTCATCGCTCTTGGCTATG
>Ga0268299_1004179_pt1 | contig 11710 bp, 13 predicted proteins | sample NOBtaG_FD_193484 | JGI IMG/M metagenome (GOLD analysis project Ga0268299, IMG submission 193484) | Activated sludge microbial communities from bioreactor in Nijmegen, Gelderland, Netherland - NOB reactor | ecosystem: Engineered > Bioreactor > Aerobic > Activated sludge | place: Netherlands... | reverse complement strand
AATGGCAAGGAGTGTTCAGGCCGTCCACAACGCGCTCAAATTGACGCTCGAAACCGTCACTCCAGCACAGTGCCAAAATTATCTCTTAAATGCCGGATACAGATCAACTTAAATGCAAACCGCTCTAGCGTAACCCCTCCAGACTGGATTGCTCTTTACATGATGGATGTGAGCGAGGATTCCCTCAATTTCGCTTATATGCTCAACCTGGACTTTAACTGGATCGTCTATCTGGGTGCCACCAACAAGATTCGCGGGCATGAGTCGATAACAGGTGCCAATTGAAAACAGCTCATGGCACATTGCGCGCGCCGTCCGGTAGTATTCAGGACGAATGTTGACTTTTTCGTTAACCAACAAACCTGTCACAACTTGCCGTGTGCCGCGAAACTGCAAGCGCGTCTTATTATTGTTGACGCGGAAACCGGAGCTCTGGATTTTTGCTTGAAGTGGCGCGCCGATTTGCCACTGAGATGGTGCATCTTCAACCGGAGCCGCTAATTCGGGCGGAAACACTTTTTGGTTCGTCGAGAAGGTTATGTCGTCAGCATAGCGTGAGTAAGTGCACTTCTGCTTTTTTGCCATACGGACAAGCCGCGTATCCAACACATGGCCAATCAGGTTTGATATAATTGGTGAGCACGGGCTGCCCTGTGGCAACTCATTGTCATGACACGCGATCTGCGCGATAATTGTTGCCGTCTTCTCATTAAGCGCGAAGTGCTTATCTTTGATGAAGAACCCACGTACGCGGCCAAAGTTGAAAGACGGGAAGAATTCTTCGAGATCAAGATTCAAAACATAGCGTCGATTCTTGTGCACAGACGCGTTCGTCACGATTGATCGTTTGCGCTCGAAGCCATGCGCGAATGAGCGACGTCCCGTTCCGCTTTTTTCGATTTCATCAAGGCAAATATAGAGCACATTTGCGAGTCGACGCTGAAGTAGCCGGAGTTGAGGAACTGGTGCATTGATTCGTCGTAAGCCACCGCTGCGTTTTGGGATATCGAAGCTCTTGTATTTCTCGGCGGGTGGCATTTTGTACAGAATGAAGGCGAGGCTGCTTGCCGTAAATCCAAGAATACTTGCGACATCCCCAAGAGTTTTTGCGCTACGCAATTTTTGCAGATAAGACAAAGCTGCCACCGAGAGCCAAAGGGCTTACAGGCACTCCTATGCGCGATTGCCCGATATCGTACGATTTGAACAAGCATATTAAAGTCTGCCGGAGAGCAAGACACCCCCTGACATCTTTGTCTTATGTCGCGAAACACGACAACTAATCTGCCTGTAAGCCAGCCCAACTTGTGACAGGTTAGTTATAGAATTTCAACAAGATACGACGCCAATTTAGCGAAAATGCCGCCGATTGAGGAAGCTTATTTTACCCTAAGCAGTATTCCTTTGTAGAGGCATGGAGGGGGTTCGGAAATCAATTATGTTGCCAAATGTCCTTTGCCACTCACTCCACGGACGGTCCGCTGCGCTGCCGTCCGAAGCTCCAGGAAATGCTGTCGCCGCGCAAGATGCCGGAGACCTGCTTACCGAGGCTGCGCTCCAGCACTGGCCGCCAGGGGACCAGGGTAAACTCACGGGCTTTCTCGATGACGGCGAAGCGGCCGCTGGCGAGACCGACGTGGCGGCGATAGACGCCTTCGACCTTCTGCCCCGATTTGGTCTCGACATAGTGCAGCCCCAACTCGCCCGATAGCTGACCAGCGGCGCGCGCAAGTTCACGACGCTGCAGGATGCCGAGCAGGTTGGCGCGATAGGTGGTCCGGTCCTGGTCCTCGCGGGCAAGTTCCTGCGCGATCAGCCATTGCCGCCGCTGCGCCTGCGCCGTGCGCACCTCGCGCCCGAATCCGGCATCGCGCAAGGGTTCCGGATTGTCAGCGACAAGTTCACGGTCGAGCCAGGTGGCGCCATCGGCGCCAACTTGCCGCTCCAGCGGTAGTGACGACAGCGTTTGCACCACCACCGGCATGGCTTGCGCCTGTTTTCGTTCGTAGGCCGATGCCCGCTCCAGGTGATCAGGCGCGATGATCCATGTTGCATCGGGCGCGCGCTCGACGCCGCCGGTGACGCGGCGGATCGCCTCCAGCCGCCGCACATGGGTTTCAGCAAAACTGGCGCTGGCGGACGGATCGTGACGAAGGTGAATATCGGCGTCATAGCGCCCGCTATTGGCAGCCGCAATTTCAGACACTGTGCGATCAACCTGTTTGGGCTCGGCGCGCTTCGGATCGATGCGCACGATGGCGCCTTCGGGCGTGGGCCCGGTTGCTTCCCCCTTGCCGATATCGACATAATGGGTGCGGCCATCGAGCGCATCAACGATCAGGTAATGGCGATCGTTGATCTCGTCGGAAAGACCGCGCGCGACAACGCGGCCAACGATGGGCCGCGCCTGCGCGCCAGCCGGATCATAGATGACATAATCCGGCGCGGCCCGCGCCACTCCCTTCGCCGCCATTTCGCGATGTATGGTCTTGATGATGTCGCCGCGCTCGCCCATCCGCGTGAGGGTCTCCTCAAAATCATCCGCCAAGCGCCACTGGCCTGGCCGCACTTCCTCGGCCAATCCCAAAGTTTTGAGCTTCTGCAGGCGGCCAGCCCGCAAACTCTGCTGGAAGGCATCTTTGTCTGAGGACCAGACAAGACCACCCCCGTCCCGGTCACGCATAAGCCGCCGGTCGATGCTGGTGAGCCGTTCCTGTGCGACTTCGTTGCGCAGGCGGTTCTCGATCTCCAGATCAGAGCGCGGCCCGAGGTCCAGCGTCACCAGTTCGGCGGCGCGCTCACGCAAGCCTTGCGTGATGTATTCGCGGGCAATGATCAAGTCCTGACCCCGGTCGTCCTTGCCACGTAGGATGATGTGGCTGTGCGGATGGCCTGTATTGTAGTGATCGACCGCAACCCATTCGAGCTTTGTGCCCAGGTCCTCCTCCATCTGCGTCATCAGGCGGCGCACGAAAGGTTTCAGGTCGTCATATTCGGCGCCGTCCTCCGGCGCGACGATGAAGCGGAACAGGTGGCGGTCGCCTGCCGCGCGCTCGAGGAACGCCTTGCCGCCGGCGCGGTCCTGTTCTGCAGCATAGAGTTCGCCTGGTTGGCCGTCGCGGGTCACCCCGTCGCGCTGGATATAGCGCAGATGCGCCTGCGCGCCCTTGACGCCGTTACCGGCGAGCTTGACGATGCGGGATTTGACGACGACACGGCGGCTGCGGAACGCCGCATGGCGAGCACGGGACGCGAGCACACGGCCAATGCTGGCGCCGCGGCCAATCTGGCTGCCATGGAACCTGGATTTGCGTGACAATGATCCACTGCGCCCGCCCGCGAGCGCTGCTGCCTGCAGCACCCGGTGCAGATATTTTCGACCGCGTTTGCTGCCGCGCGAGCGTATCTTGCCGAGCTTCGGCTCGAACGTGTCATCCCTAGTCATGGTCATACTTCCAGGACAATCCATGGTTCCAAACATCGGAGGAAAGACTGTTCGTGTACGGATCGCAAGGCGTCTCTATCGCCATGCAGGAAACCAAATACTTACGGGAACGAGTCTCGAACCCCGCAATCAAAGTCTCTCTAAATAAAGATGTGCAGACAAAGACATGGCGGCTCATGCGAGACAGCCCTTTAATCTTGCCTTACGCGGCCTTCCGATCCGCTCTTCGTACGTCCTGCGCTCACTTACGCTCTTGTACCCCGGCCCGGCTCAAGACGATGCCTATGCGCTAGGTGGAGTCGCCGTTTGAATTGACGGGAGCGACGCCGTGACGACGCCGCTCCCGGAGTGACCGGCGGGGTCAATCACCGCCCGCCAGGAACGCCTGCTCAGCGCCCTCGAAGCTGTCAAAATGACGCAGACGGAGCATCCAGCGGACATGCCGTCCGGCATCCACGACGCAGGCCGCGACGTAATAGCGGGAGCGGAAATAGCCGATGATCGACACGAGCTCAAACGCTTCGTCCTCTTCGTCGAGGCTCTCATAGACGCCGAGATTCATCTCCGCAAGCCGTCCGTCCCAGTGGAAATCGGCGTATTCCGCTTCGATGAAACGCTCGGCGATGGACAGGATTCCGTCGCGACCGAACTCCTGCGCCAAACTTTCGAGAAGCTGCGGGAAGCGGTCGAATTCTTTATGCGGATGGGTATGTAATGTGGTCATCTGAACCTCCAGAGTTGATGTCCTCCTCATCGAGGACAGGCCCTGGCATCGGCCGGCGAAACGGCGGTCAAGGACGCCGCAGGCGCCGCGCAGCGGGGCGTGGGGGAGCCAAAATGCGCCAGCATTTTGGGGGGACCGCGCATCCTTGACGGGCGTTTCGTCCTGGCTGGTATGATGGGCAGGTCGAGACGAGGCCCCCTCTCCTTTGCGGCAGGACTCCGGTAGCGCCATCGCCCCTCATCGCTGGCCATCCGGCACGGTGGTCAGGGGGACAAACAGACCGCTGGACGCTGACATTTTGCCTGCATTGGATGATGCATCGGCCACAGTTCGCAGCGTGAAGAACAGCCGCGTTCCCGATAGCAAAGCAGAAGGCGGCGGGCTTGCATCAGTTTGCGCGATCATGGCGAGATAGGTCTGCGTTTCCAGTGGAAGCGGCAAGCCGGTGCGAAGATGGTCCGCATATCGCTCCGGTCCGGCATTGTAGGCGGCGAAGAAACCGGGCCAGCCGAAACGCTCAAACATGGCGCGCAGATAGGCCGCGCCCGCGAGAATATTGTCGCGCGGGTCATAGGGATCGGAACCGAGACCGTATGCATGGCGCATCTCCTCATAGGTGCCGGGCATAACCTGCATCAGTCCGATTGCCCCCGAACGCGAGGTGACCGGACGGCCATTCAGCATGGTCCGCCCGCCGCTTTCAGCCGCCATCACGGAGCGAATCCAGGCTTCGGGAATGCCGAAGCGCGCCGCTGCTTCCGCTATGAACGGCGTCCAGAGATCAAGGGCGGCGTCGCTAACAGCGGCGGGTGGCGCGGCCAACATGGGCGGCGAAACACATGAGCAGAACACCAGCGCACTGAACAGCAGCAGCGTCACCCGGTCCATAATGGCGCCAGCCTCCCGATAATCATTGTCGTCGGGACCGGCCCGAAATAGCGGCTGTCGAATGAACCGGTGACGCCCTGCATGAGCAGGAAAACTTCGCCGCTATCGAGCCAATGGCAGCCGTTCCAGCCCGGCAACAAACGGCCAACCCGGTCACGCGCTAACCGCCCGGCGGCGGCGCGGCCATTGATGAAAATCACATTGCCGGTCGCGCAGACAACGTCTCCGCCTGCGGCTGCGATGCGTTTTATCAGCGGAACGTTTGCTGGAAGATAGCCGCGTTCAGCAGCGAGTTGCCGCACGGAATCCGGTGTATGAACGAGCACCAGATCGCCGCGAGATGGCTTGCCGGAGAGAACGAAATAAAGACCAACAGGCGCGCTGGCGCTGGCGTTCCACACAAGGCGCGGCGCCGGATGAATGAGCGCCGGAAATCCGGTGGCGGCGGCGCCGAGCACGGAAATCGCGGCGGTGGCGCGGGAGCGCCAGCGGCGGTGATGCGCCCGGCGTGGCGGCGTAACCGCCCCGGAGAATCGCAGCAGAGAGAGGCCGCGCTTACGCATCGGAAGTCGACCGTTTGCCATGCGCCGCAGACCATTCGTCAAGGTCATCGATGTGATAGCGGACATAGCGGCCATGCTTGCGAAAGCGGGGTCCGCCGCCGGTCGTGCGCATCTTCTCAAGCGTCCGGCGCGACAGGCCGACATAGTGAGCGGCCTGACCGGTGTTCAGAAACGGGCTGCCTTTCCTGGCCTTGGCGGCCCGGATGATTTCGTCGTCGTCCATCCTATTTCTCCTGAAAAGCGCCGGCGAACATCGCCGCGAATGGGCCAAGGATGGCGGACGAGGGCGCGTCCGGGGACGCTCGAAAAGAGGCACCCCGCTTTTTCGATCCCCCTGGGCAATGTGAGCGAAGACATACGAAAAGCCCCGCCACGGATGCTCCGCAGCGGGGCTTCGAAGGAGCCGGGGTTACCGGTCGCGCGGCTCCCAAAGCGCGATGTGCGTGGCGCCGTCTTCGCCCGGAGTTTCGAGCTTGACGAGGCGGACGCGCAGCCAGTTGGGGCCGAATTCCGGCGCGCCGATCTTGAGGTTGAGGTAAGTTTCGCCGCTCGACTTGGCGACCTGGCTCCAGCCGGCACCGACCTCGTAGCGCTGCCCGTTGCTGGCATAGACGCGATGGTCGGGGGCGTTTTCGGACTGCTTCGCCACCGGAACGATGACCAGATTGGCGGTGACGTTGAGGGTCTTAAGCGTACCGGTAAAGCCGCCATCGTTGAGCTTGGTGAATGCGCCGAGGGTAATAGCCATTGTCAGTCTCCTTTGATGTTTGTCGCGGGACCATTCCTGCGATGGCTCGGGCAGAAGCCCGCAAGGCGGGCGCTTCCACCCGCAGCGCAGCGGAGGGCCGGAACGCATGTGGAGGACCCGAGGGGCGGGAAAATTTGGAGCGCAGCGTCCGCGAGGAAGCCGGCCGCAGGACGGCGGGGAAATTTTCCAGCGCCGACGGTTGGAAGGGCGCGACGCGGGCTTAGCCCTTGAGAGACATGCAGGGATGGGCCTCGACGAATCGTGGGAAAGGGAGACGAATGGCGTCTCTCCCGGCGCGTTTCACCGCCTAAACGGCGGCGTATCCGGACATGCTAAAAGGCCAAGTGCCGCCGCATAATCAGTCATTTTCCGTGGGATCAATGCCCGAAATCCCCGCCCATTACCACCGCCTTGCGGGAACGGGACGCATAAAGCCGGACGCAGGCAAGGCCGAATCCAATTCGTGGCAAAACTACCTGAACCGCATCAGAAACAGCGCCGTTCCTGGCCTGGCTCGCACCATCTCCGCCGTCATGCTTGGATGCCGGATACACGGACATGCACGATGCCCCGTGGAAACCTTGCGTAAGGTCATCCCGTGATCCCTTCGCAATCCCCCGCTGCAAATCCCTCTGGCGGGGCTGTCATTGGCAGAGCATTCCCAGCCTTCTGCCAGCGCCACGGATTTAAGCGCGAAGGGCCGGGACGCCCGTAAGGCGGCCCGGTTCATGCGAGCCTAGCGCGCGGGTTCGCCCGCGCGGGCGCCATCCCTGCTTTCAAGAAATTGAGAGGGCCGCTCTGCATTGTTAGACTGCAGTCAACATCGTATCTTGATCGAATTGGCAGGTCTGGCAACAGCCGTTTTCTGACATCCGCTTAACTTACAGATGAGGGCAGAAATTCCCAGCCAAAAAGCCAATATTTATTGGGATGGGCATGGTAAAGCGCAGACTCGGGAACACAGTGGAGAGGTGGGAAATCGCCCTCATCAAGGCGATGCTGATACGTGGTGGCTACAATGATCAGGAGATATTGGCGTATTTCTCCCGGCCAACACGGTCAGTGAATCATCGGGCAATTGGGGAGATTCGCAAAGAGACCAAGCACAAAGTGGTAAAAGCGTCCACTGCAGAACAATTGGATGACTTCCTTGCCACATGGCCCGACATCGATCCACAAACGGGGTTAAGCGTTAGGGGCGACGAACTGCTTATCAAGGCGCGAGAGGCGATGATCGCCGCTGTGCATCTTTTCAACAGCGCAGGCCTCACGTTCCGCACGGAGCTGTTCATTGTCACCAGTATCATTGCGTGGACCTACCTGCTACATGCTTGGTTCCGCCGTGAGGGTATCGACTACCGATATGTGAAGGCTGACGGCACCGTGCAAAAAACAAAGCAGGGCGAGGATTGCTATTGGGAGCTAGGAAAGTGCCTCCGCCACGCGCGCTGCCCGATCCCCCCTCGCGCGATAAAGAATCTCGACTTCCTCAGTGAGCTTCGGCACGAGATCGAGCACCGCTCGACAAGCCGCATAGACGATGCTGTCAGCGCCAAGCTGCAAGCGTGCTGCATCAACTTTAATGACGCCATCAAGACGCTATTCGGCCCGCAATACGGGCTTGAGAGGCGGCTACCCATCGCACTGCAGTTCGTCACGTTCAGTTCGGATCAGCGTGCGGTGCTCAAGAAGGCGAGCGGGCTGCCCGCACACATCAAAACTATGATAGACGCCTTCCACCACGGTCTGACAGCAGAAGAACAGGCCGATCCACACTTCGCCTATCGGGTGGCATTCGTGCCCAAGACCGGCAATCGCGCATCGAGCGCCGATCTTGCGGTGGAATTCGTCAAGCCCGATTCCGACGAGGCACGCGAGATAAACCGCGTTCTCCTGAAAGAAGTGGACAAGCGCCGGTATACCGCCAAACAGGTTCTTGCATTGATGAACGCAGAGGGATATTTGCGTTTCAATCAGCAGAGCCACACCAATCTTTGGAAGGCACTTGAGGCCAAAGACCCGGCCAAGGGATTCGGGCGCACAGGCGACTATGAGAACACCTGGGTCTGGTACGACGCGTGGATTGCCCGCGTGCGCGCACATTGTCAGGAACAGGCGGATCGGTACAAATAACTAATGGAAGCGAGTCTCAAAGGCGTGAGCAAAATCAAGTCCATCGACATGTTGTTCCTCGACAAGGTGCTCGAAATGGAAAGCGGCTATGTGCTGAATTTCTCGGATCGGACCTTTGCGAGCTTCTTCGCAGAAGAGTTGAACATCGACATTGACGACACGATCTACGCTCAGAACGGCGGCTCCAAGGGCAAGCGGCTTCGACGCTTTTTACAAATCTCAGCTCCTGGGCTTTCCGCGCGGGCGCTGCGCAAACTATGGGATTACCGTGAAGCGATACAAGCCAGGTCCGGACGCAAAGAAGCATTGGAAAATACCCAAGATAGGTTCTTTCAGATCATTCATCGGCTTGAAGGCGACAGCGGGTTGTCCAGAACAGATGCTATCGAGCGCTTCGAGGATGACGAAACATTGGATGAACTGGTTGCGAGCATCGAACGCGACATTCAGGCACACAAACCTCATGTGGCCTTGGACCGATTGCATACCTACTGCATGAAGAAGTTCGCCCACCTGCTACGGCAACGGGGCGAGCAACCTTCGACAGGCGAAACACTGAATGCTCGTGCAAGTCGATATTTCAATCCCCTCCGGCGCTCTAGGCAGATCCGACCGATCTCGGAAAAGATCATGAAATCGACGGTCGAGACGTTCGAACTCTATAATGCTATCCGGAATAATGAGTCTTTGGCGCACGACAATTCGCTGGTGGAATCGAACGAAGCCCGGTTCATTTTCGATACTGTTGTGAACATACTCCGGTTTGTGAGGACGATAGAAGGCAACAGTTTCGGGGCATAGTCAGCTTCCTGCGTGGTGGTTTTGGGTCTACGAATTCCCGGCGTCATGCTTTGCAAAATTTGGAGAAAGCGGCGCTTATGCGCCACCCTCCCCGCTGAACCGCCACACCGGGATGCCCATCTTGCGGGCCTTGTCGGCCAAGTTCGCGGAGATGCCCGAACCGGGGAAAACGATGACGCCGATGGGCAGGATTTCGAGCATCTGGTCGTTGCGCTTGAACGGCGCGGCCTTGGCGTGTTTCGTCCAGTCAGGCTTGAAAGCGATCTGCGGAACTTGGCGGTTATCGGCCCAGCAGGCGGCGATCTTCTCGGCGCCCCTGGGGCTGCCGCCATGGATCAGCGCCATATCGGGATATTTGGCGCGCACCTTGTCGAGAGCGTCCCAGATGCGAGTATGATCGGTGCAATCCATGCCGCCAGTGAAGGCGATCTTCGGGCCGGGCGGCAGCATGATTTCGGTCTCGGCCCGGCGCCTGGCGGCGATGAAGTCGCGGCTGTCGATCATGGCGGCGGTCAGCGCCTTGCGGTTGACCATCGAGCCGGAACGGGGCCGCCAGGGGGAGCCGGTGACCGCCTCGAACTGCCCGGCGGCGAGGTCGCGGAAGGCTTCGAAGGCGTTGCGGCGCTCGATCAGCGATATGCCCTGCGCGGTCAGGCGTTCGAGCTCGACCGAACGCACTTCGGACCCATCCTGTTCACCCTGCGACCGGCGCTGCGCCTGCTCGTTGGCGTCAAGATCGCGCTCGACGCCGGCAATCTTGCGGTGGAAGATGTTGACGAAGGACCATAGCAGGCCGGCAAGATCGTCTTCGAGCCGCGTGCCGGTCATGAGGGCGGACAGGGTTTCGACACAAGCGCCGATTTCAGATTCAGCGTGACCGGCGTCGGGCAGCGGGCGGGGATCGGGCTCATCCGCATGCGGCCGGTAGCCGTAAAGCTGCAACTCATCGAGCAGATGGGCGGTGGGTGAGGAAGCGTGATGCGGCTCGCCGCCGGCATCGGTTTGAAGGAAAAGATTGAGCGTCATGGCGGGTCTCCCGTTGTGCGAGGCCGCGCCCTTCGCGGCCTTTCCGGGGTTCGCCCGCCGGAGGCGCAAGGCCGGGCTGCACCCGCCGGGGCCCCATCGCGCTTGCGCGATGGGGTGGTTTTCAGGGCCGGAACGCAGTGGAGGATGGCGGGATGCGCTTTCTTGCCGCGCGAGGAATGCCGCGTGACCGGGGTCCCCGCCGCGCTCCGCACGGTGGGGTGGTCCCGGCAGGGGAAGAAAGCAAGCGGCCCGCCATTGCGGCCCGGACGGCCTCCGGCAGAACCCCCCCTTGAAAGGCCGCTGGCGCGGACCTTCGATGCTACGGATGGCCTGCCATGATGCTGCCCATTCCGGCCCGATGCCGGGTAAGCGCGATGCGATGCCGTTACGGCCCATCACGGCCGGTGAGAAAGCGGCGTGCGTCTTCGGGCGCGAGCTGACTAGCGATCCAGGTCCGCAGCCGCTCCGGGCCGAGATTGAGGAGATCGGCGTTGAAATCCTCCGCTTTTGGGACGAGCGGCCGGACATCGATGCCGTCTTGCGCGCCGCGTTGGCGCAGCTTCTCCAGCGCGAGGCGGCCGGCCTTGTCATTGTCGCAGGCGGCATAGAGACGGCGCAGACTGGGCGGCGGAATCAGGGCGGCGAGATGCGCCGCCGAAAGCGCGGCGGCCATGGGCATGGCGGGCAGAACCGTCTTGAGCGCCAGCATGGTCTCGATTCCCTCACCCGCCGCGAGCACATCGCGCGCAGCGCCGAAGCGGACGCCATTGCCGATGAGATGGCCCATGGCGCGGCGGGGATGATCGACCGGCGCCTTGCCGCAGCCGGAGGGATTGATCCCAAAAGCACTAAGATAAGTGCGATGGACGCCAGTGAGAACGCCGTCGAGGCTGGTGACGGCGGCGATCAGCGCGGGCCAGGTCTGGCGCTCCGATGCCGAGCGGTAATAGCAGCGCGGATGGAAGCGCAGGGCGCGGGCGTCTGGCGGCGGGAGGATGCCGCGATGGCGCAGATAGGTTTCCGCCAGTGTGCCCGTGATCGGCCGCGAGGCGGCGAACAGGCGCTGTGCGGCTTCAGGAGATCCGCCCCGCGCCGGTGGTTCCCGCGATGCCGTAACCGGAGACGCAAGCGGCAGCCGCAGAAAACCCCGCGCCTCCTCGAGTGTGGCGCGGAAGCCGATCCCGCGATTGAGGGCGATGAGGTCGAGCAGATCGCCATGCTCGCCGGTGGCGGCGTCGGTCTTATGTTCAACTGCACATAAGACCGAATATGTTGCGCCGAGGATTATGTTACGCCCCCGTGATTGGGCGCGCTCCTACAGACGATCGACGGTTTCTACGCAACATAATGTCAGCGCGGGGGAGGGTTCGTGATGCCCCGCG
>Ga0268299_1004178_pt1 | contig 11720 bp, 11 predicted proteins | sample NOBtaG_FD_193484 | JGI IMG/M metagenome (GOLD analysis project Ga0268299, IMG submission 193484) | Activated sludge microbial communities from bioreactor in Nijmegen, Gelderland, Netherland - NOB reactor | ecosystem: Engineered > Bioreactor > Aerobic > Activated sludge | place: Netherlands... | reverse complement strand
GGATGGCGACGGCGACCTCGACGACCTCGATCTCCGCATCCTCGTCGGTGAGGTCTTCGCCGCGACGCAACCTCCGGGCGCCGACCTCAACCGCGACGGCCGCGTCTCGGCCGCCGACCTGGCGCGGTTCCTTTTCGACAGCGACGGCGGGTAGCGGCTGCGCCGCGAAGGCCCGCCGCCACACCGCGAAGCGTCTGGACTGCGGCGTGAAGCGCCGCTCTGGATGCTCCGGCCGACGATCCAGAGCGGCGGTGACCGCCGCACTCCAGACGCGGCTGCGCCGCGAAGACGGAGCGCCGTTGACCGCTGCGCGGCACTGCGTTAGCGCCGCTGCATGAAGAACTTCCGCGGCAGGATCGCCGTCGTCACCGGCGGCGGCACGGGCATGGGTCGGGCGCTGGCCGAGCAACTCAGCGCCGAGGGTTGTCACGTCGCGATCTGCGACGTCTCGGCCGAGAACATGGCGGAGACCAAGCGGCTGTGCGAAGCCGGTGCGCCGCCGGGCACGAGGATCACGACCCATCTCTGCGACGTCTCCGACGAGCGCCAGATGCTCGCCTTCCGCGACGCCGTGCAGCAACAGCACGCCAGCGAGCACGTCAACCTGCTCTTCAACAACGCCGGCATCGGCGGCGGCGGCAGCTTCCTCGAGGACGACCGCGCCGAGTGGGACAAGACCTTCGGCGTCTGCTGGTCCGGCGTCTACTTCGGCGCGCGCGCCTTCCTGCCGCTGCTGGTGCGCAGCGACGAGGGCTACATCGTCAACACCAGCAGCGTGAACGGCTTCTGGGCCTGCCTCGGCCCGAACACGGCGCACACCGCCTACAGCGCCGCCAAGTTCGCGGTGAAGGGGTTCTCCGAGGCGCTGGTGGTCGACCTGCGCCTGCACGCGCCGCACGTCAAGGTCGCGGTGGTGATGCCGGGCCACATCGGCACCTCGATCATGATCAACAGCGGCATGGTGCTGGGGAGGAAGCCGGCGCTGGAGATGCCGGCCGACGAGATCGCCGTTCTACGCAAGCGCCTGGCGCGCCGCGGCCTGCCGGTCGAGAACATGACCGACGAGCAGATGCGAACGACGATGCACTTCATCGCCGAGCGCTTCCGCGACGAGGCGCCGATGACGGCCGCCCAGGCCGCGACCGTCATCCTCGACGGCGTGCGCGCCGACCGCTGGCGCATCCTCGTTGGCGACGACGCCCACGCCCTCGACCGCGCCGTGCGCGAGTCGCCCGAGAGCGCCTACGAAGCGTCGTTCCTGCAGGAGCTGCAGCGCCAGGGCCACCTCCCCTGGACGACCTGATCTGGAGTGCGGCGTGCAGCGCCGCTCTGGATGGTCCGTCAGCGATCCAGAGCGGCGGGGACCGCCGCACTCCAGATCAGAGGGCGTCGGCGTCGGCGACCGGGCGTGTGTCGGCGCGGCCGCCGAGCAGCGATAACCCGAGCAGCGGAAAGAAGAGCACGGAGAGGATGCCGGCGCCGACCAGGGCGGCGGCGTTCTCGGGCAGCATCCGGCCGCTGGCCTTGCCGAGCTCGGTGATGACCACGATCAACGGCAGCGAAGTGGCCGAGAAGAGCGCCAGCACCCAGCGCTCGCGGCGCTCGAGCTCGGCGCGGTAGAGCCAGGCCGGCAGGCCGCGCGCCAGCAGCAGCAACGCCAGGAACAGCGGCACGCGCGCCGCCGTGCTGGCGCTCGAGAAGAGCGCGGCGATGTCCATCTGGGCGCCGCTGCAGACGAAGAAGATCGGGATCAGAAAGCCGAAGCCGAGCGCGTCGAGCTTGTGGTGGAACGGCTCGGCGCGCGCGCCGCGCGCAACCAGGCCGACCAGGCTGCCGGCGGCGAAGGCGCCGAGCAGCAGGTCGAGGCCGAGGACGTCGGCGAGCACCACCAGGCTGCCGAGCAGCAGCATCGACAGCCGGACGGGTAACTGGCTGGTGCTCAGCAGCGTGCGTCCGAGGAACCCCAACACCTCCGGCTGGCGCAGACGCAGGAACACCGCGCCGATGGCGAGGGCGACGAACGCGAAGGTCGCGAGCAGGCCGGAGCGCAGCGCCAGGCCGTCGTCGCCGGTGACGATCAGCGAGAAGGCGATGATCGGCCCGAACTCGCCGAGCGCGCCGGCGCCGAGCACGAAGCGGCCGAAGCGCGTCTCGAGCTCGCCGGCTTCACGCAGGATCGGCAGCAGCGTGCCGATCGCGGTCGTGCAAAGCGCCACCGCCACCAGCAGCGGGTCGGAGACCAGGCCGGCGAGCGCCAGCCCGTGCGTCGCCGCCAGCGCCAGCACCAGCGACGCCAACCAGCCGCGCAGCCCGAGCCGCAGCGGCGGTCCGCGCAGCACGTGGAAGTCGAGCTCCAGGCCGGCGAGAAAGAACAGGAAGGAGAGGCCGAGGGCGGAGAGCGTGCGCAGGCTGCCCTCGACCGCGATCAGGTCGAGAACCTGCGGTCCGACGAGCACGCCGAAGAGCAGCTCCAGCACCACCAGCGGCAGGCGCAGCCGGATGGGCAGCTCGTTGAGCAGCGGCGCCAGCGCCGCCACGAAGAGGACGACCAGCAGCGCGTGCGGATGGGACGGCGGCATCGTCTCCTCCGCGCGCCTCAGTTCGGCCGCTCGCCCAGCCGCTCGTAGCCGGCCGCGGTGACCTGCAGCTCCGCCCGCGCCCAGAGCGAGACGGTCACCGGCTGGCCGAGGGCGGCGGCACTGCGCGCCTCGATCGCCGCCACTTCCGCCGGCGTCGGCAGGCGCGCCCCCACCACCTCCGCCCGTACCGTCCAGCCGCCGTCGCGCGCGACCGCATCGATCGCGGCGACGAAGGTGCCGGGGAGCGCTTCGATGCCCTGGCGTACCGAGCTCTCGACCTCGGTGCCGCGCGCGGCCGCCTCGGGCGAGGCGGCGCCGAAGTGGGCATCGCCCAGAAGGATGCGGCCCTTCGAGGTGATGTCGGTGGTGAGCGCCTTGCGCACCACCACGCGCACGGTCGGGTCGCCGAGGCGCTGGCGCAGCAGGCCCTCGAAGCGGGACACGTCTTCGGCGGTCGGCTGGCGGGGGCTCTCGATCGAGATCACGAACACCAAGCCGTTCGGCAGTTGCACCAGGTCGATGTCGCTGAGGGAGAGGTCGGCGCGCGTCGCCGCGACCTCGCGCGCCACCTGCTCCGCCTGCTGCAGCATGCGCATGGCGGGGGCCAGCGGCGCCTCGGTCACCTTGCCGTCGAGGCTCAGGTACGGTCGGACGTTGACCGAGCCGGTGGCGCTGACGTCCTTGGTGACGGCGCAGCGCATGAACAGCCGCACCGGCTCGCCGAGCTCCTCGCTCAGCCGGTCCTGGATCGCCTTGACGCTCTGCGGGTCGATGACGTGCGGCGTGCGCACGGTGGAGAGAACGTCGACTACCTCGGCGCCGCGGTTGAACTCGAGGCTGACGAGGGCGGTGTTGGGCTCGTGCGAGAGCGCCTCGTCGAGCACGGTGTGGATGGCGCGCTCGGTGCGGAGGTTGCGTACCAGGCCGACGAGGGTGTTGGTCAGCAGCCCGGTGACCAGCAGCAAGCCGATGGCGGCGGCCGCGAAGCGACGCGCCAGTCCGCGCATCGAGCCGATCTCGGCGCGGGTGACGAAGCCGGCGACCAGGAACAGCAGGGAGGCGACCGCGAGGATGGCGAGCACGTTGGCGGTGAACAACAGGAACGCGCCCCAGGCGCCTTCGTAGGCGCCGCACGCCAGGCAGAGGCCGATGGCGGCGATCGGCGGGTTGAGCGCGGTCGCGATCGCCACTCCCGGCAGCGCCGGGCTGATGCGCTCGTCGATCATCGCCAGCACGCCGGCGAAGCCGGCGAGCGCGGCGACGAACAGGTCGATCAGCGTCGGGCGGGTCTGCGCCAGCAGCGCCGCCGACGGCTCGCCCATGAACGGCATCAGGCCGAGCAGGAAGCAGAGGCCGACGCCGAAGGCGGCGCCGCCGAACTCCGCCTGCAGGCCCTTGCGCAGCAGCGGCAGGTCGCCGCGCATCAGGCCGAGGGCGACGCCGAAGATCGGCGTCATCAGCGGCGCGACGACGTTGGCGCCGATCAGGGTGGCGTCGCTGTCGATGATGAGGGCGAAGCCGGCGATCAGCTCGGAGAGCCCGAGCAGGACGTAGTACACCGCCGTCGGCTGCGAGCCCTCGTCGATCTCGCGCAACACCTGGGCGCGCCGCTCGGGCGTGGCCGAGCCCAGCTCGGCGACCGCCCGCAGCCAGTTCTCCGGCCAGGAGCGCAGCCGACGACCCGGCCTCGCCTCGGGCTCCTCCGACGCGCCGGCGCGCTCCTGCTCCTGGCTCACCGACCTACCCCTGCGCCGGACTCAGAAGGGATCGAAGATGGAGGCCGGCGCGGCAGTGGGCTTGGCCGCGGTCGGCGCGTCGACTGTTGCCGGCGTGCTGGTCGGCGTCGGCGCCGACGACTCCTGCGCCGCGGGCGATGCCTCGGCGGGCGCGGCTCGCTCCTCGCCCGCGGACTCGCCCGCGGCGCCGCCTGCGGGCGCGGCGGGTTCCTCCGGCTTCGCCGGCGCACCGGCACCGTCGGACGGGTGCGCCGCGTCGGCCGGGGCCGCGCCGCCCGCCAGGCGCCAGTCGAGTTGGGCGTTGTCGACCCAACCGGCGAGCCCGCTCTTCTCCGCCCTCACGTACGCCCAACCGCGCTCCAGGCGCGTGCGCACGACCTTCTCGCGCAGGGCGAGCTTGCCGACGACCTTCGCCGTGCGCGCCGGCTGCTCGTGCACCGCCAGGCCGTCGACCTTGGCGTAGAACGTCCCGCCCGCACCGGGCTCGCCGGCCGCCGGCGGCGTCTTGGCGAACATCTCGTCGAAGGTCCTCTCCAGGCTGGCGCAGCCGGCGAGGAGGGTGATCAGGACGAGAGTCGGCAGCGTGCGCGAGACGGTCATGGGCGGAGTACCTACCTGGGGCGTCGCCGAGCGCAATGCCCCCTCCCCGCCTGCGATGCAAGCCGCCGCGGGATGCCGCTCTACGCCGGGCGCAGGCGCATCCAGACGCCGTCGGTGGGGCGCAGGGTGATGCGCACCTCGGACGACACCGGACGGCCGGGCACGGGCTCGAAGCGCCAGCGCTGCAGCATCATCGCCAGGGCGATCTGCGCCTCCATCAAGGCGAACTCGTTGCCGATGCACAACCGCGGACCGGCGCCGAAGGGGAAGTAGGCGAACCGGTGGCGCCGCTCGACCGCCTCGGGCAGGAAGCGGTCGGGATCGAAGCGCTCGGGATCGGGCCAGACGGTCGGATCGCGGTGGGTGATGTACGGCAGCAGGAAGACCAGCCCCCTGGGCGGGATCGGCACGCCGCCGATCTCGTCGGCCGCGATCGCCTGGCGGTGCAGCGCCGACAGCGGTGGGTAGAGTCGCAGGGTCTCATCGATCACGCGCCGCACCAGCGCGAGGTTGCGCAGGTCGGCGAGCTCGGGCCGGCGATCGCCGAGGGCCGAGCGCACCTCGCGCCGCACCGCCGCCTCGACCTCGGGGTGCGACTCGAGCAGGTGAACCGCCCAGGCGAGGGTGACGGCGGTGGTCTCGTGACCGGCGAGGACGAACGTCATCACCTCGTCGCGCAACTGCCTGCTGCTCATGCTCTCGCCGGTGTCGGCGTCGCGCGCCTCCATCAGCATCGCGAGCAGGTCGTCGTGTTCGCCGGGCTCGCGGCGGCGCTTCTCGATGATCGCCAGCACGACGCGGTCGAGGTCGAGCAGGGCGCGGCGCAGGCGGCGGTGCCCGGGCGTCGGCAGCGCCAGCGGCAGGGCGATCGGGTTCAGCACGTAGCGGGTCAGCTCCTCGAGGGCGATCAGCAGGGGGCGGCCGACGTCGCTGGCGCGGTCGGCGAGATCGATGCCGAAGAGCGCGCGGCCGACGATGGTCAGCGTCAAGCGCGACATCTCCTCCATCACGTCGATCGGGCGCCCGTCGCGCGCCGGCTCCTCCCAGCCGATGAGCGCGCGCGACACGGTATCGGTCATGAGCGCGCCGAAGCCCTGGATCCGCTGCCGGTGGAAGGCCGGCTGCGCCAGGCGGCGCTGGCGGCGCCAGAAGTCGCCCTCGCTGGTGAAGAGGCCCTCGCCCAGCAGGACCTTCATCTTGGCGATGATGTCACCCTTCACGTAGTTGCGGTTGTTCTCCTGCATCACGTGGCGGACGTCGTCCGGTCGGGTGAAGACGTGCATCGCCGGCAGGCCCCAGACGCGCACGCGCAGTTCGGGTCCGTACCGCCGCACCAGACCGTAGGTGTACGCCAGCGGGTCCGGGCGCGAGGCGAGCAGGAAGGAGATCGGGGTGCGGTAGGTGGGTCCGGGGAGCGAGACCGGACGCTCCCCCTCGCTCAGCGTATGCGTGCGCGCCGCGGCATTCATGCCCGCGAATTCAGCAACCCGCGGGCCAGCGGGGGCGTGCTACCAGCCCTGCTCCGCCGGCGGCGTCGAGCGGCATTGGGTAGCCGCTGGGGAGCAAATTCGTGCGCGCCACCCCCGGTCGCTGCTCACAGCGCGCCGAGCGGAGTGGCGCGGACTGTGGCCGTCGGCGGCAGAACTGCCTCAGTACCCCATCGCCTCGCGCGTCCACACGGTCGACTTCTCGGGCGCGGGCTCGGGCGGCTGCTGGTAACGGTCGATCTCCCGGGTCCAGACCGTCGACTTCTCCGGCGAGGGTTCGCCGGCATCCTCGGGCGCGCGCCAGCGCGGCAGGCCGGAGGCAGCGACCGCGTCGACCGCCGGACGGAGAGGTTCCTCCTCCACCGCGGCGGCGGGCGGGGGCGCCTCGCCCTCGTCCTCGGCGCGGAAGACCAGATCGGCGACCTTCTCGGCCGTGCGCAGCTTGGCCGCCAATCGGGCGCTCTCCTCGCGCTCGACCTCGAGCAGCGCGCGCAGGCGGCGATTCTCCTCCTGCACCGCGGCGACGTCGCCGCCGGCGGGCGCCGCCGGCGCCGCTGCCGGGCGCGGCTGCGAGGCCGCAGCGCGGGCGGCGGCGAGCTCGCCCTCGAGCTGCGTCTGGCGCTTGCGCTCGGCGGTCAGAGTTCGGGTCAGGCTGACCAACTCGTCGCGCTGGCGGGTCACCAGCTCGCCGAGACGCTCCTGGGCGGCGGTGTCGACCATCGCGGCGCAGGCGCCCGAGCACGTCGGCCCGTCGCAGGGGGGCTGGCCCTCCCCAGCGAGGGCGTTGCCGGCCAGCAACGCGATGGCGACCGCAGCGATCGAGACCTTGCTCGCAAGCGACATGGGGATCCTCCTCTGCCGGCCGGGTCGGGCGACGGGGCGGGCTCGGTTCGGCGCGACGATGTGCGCGCTCGAGCCCGATCCGCCCTCGTTGCCGGCCCAGGTCCGATGGAGGGCTTAGGCAGCACGCCATGTGCCACCTTCGGCGCGACGGCGCGGCGCCGGCCCGAGGCCCGTAGACGCGGCGGGGTGTTCAGCCTTCGACTCGCACCGCCATGGATCGGACGGAGCCCAGCGGAGCAGGACGGATCGCTCCGAGCCCGCGGCTCGCCGATGGCGGGCCTCGCGCCGAGGGTGGCGCCGCTCTACCATGCCGCGGTGGGCAGCGAAGGGAGACGGCCGCGGCAGCGCGGAGGGGCGCCGATCGTCGGCCGGCCGCGGCTGCGTCACCCCGCCGACAGCGAGCGCTGCTACCTCTACGAACGCGCCTGGGTGCCGGCCGCGGCGCGCGTGGAACTGCTCGGCTGGCTCGCCCGGCTGCACCCGCTCTGGGAGCTGCGCTACTCGACGCGCCGGCCGCCGCCGCCGGGCAAGACGCAGCGGCCCCTGCTGCGCCCCGTCTACTGGCTGGGCAACTGGCAATTCGCCTGCCTGGGGTACTACGAGCCGCCGCGGCGCACGCGCGACTGCGCCGTCGCCGCCGAGCCCTTCCCGCCGGTGATGGCGCGGCTGGTGCGGGCGGTGGAGGACCGCATCCGGACGCAGTTTCCGGCGGCCGACGTACCGCGCGGCTGGCATCTGAATACCTGCCTGATCAACTTCTACGGCCGACGGCGCGAGGGCGAGCGCTGGCTCGACGTCGCGCGGGTGGGGGAGCATCGCGACTTCGAGCCCGGACCGGTGGCGTCGATCTCGCTCGGCGAGCGCGCTCTCTTCCAGTTCGTCCGGCGGGGCCGGGGCGACGCGCCGCCGGTGCGCAGCCAGTGGCTCGAGGATCGCTCGCTACAGGCCTTCGGCGGAGCCTGGTGGAAGGACTCGCTGCTACACCGCGTGCAGCGGGTCGAGGACAAGGAGGATCTCGACCTGCCGCCGGCGATCGAGGGCTTCCGCACGCGCCGGGTGAACTTCACCTTCCGCTACGTCCCCGACCAGGACGTGGTCCCTTTCGCGCGCCTCGCCGCGCGCGCGCGCGACGACGTCGCCGACTACGTCGCCGAGCTGGCGAATCACTCCGCCTTCTTCCGCCGGGTCCAAGGTCGTTGAGGCCCCCCGATGCGCCCGGGCTGACGCGCTGTCGGCCGCGCGCCGCTTGCGCTCGCGCGCCGGGGTGTGGTCTCTGGGCGCATGCGCGAAGCGATACTGGTCGGGCTGGGCGGGGTGGCGGGATGCCTGGCGCGCTACTGGCTCGGCGGCTGGGTCCAGCGCCTGGCCGGCCTCGACTTCCCGCTCGGCACGTTGAGTGTGAACTTCCTCGGCTGCTTCGTCATCGGCGCGGTGCTGACACTCTCCCTCGAGCGCGGCGCGATCGGCGGCCAGGCGCGGCTGCTGCTCACCAGCGGCTTCTGCGGCGGCTTCACCACCATGTCGAGCTTCAGCTACGAGACCCTGGCGTTGATGGCGGACGGGCGACCCGGCATGGCGCTGGGGTACGTCGGCGCCACGATCGCCGGCTCGCTGCTGGCGGTGCTGCTGGGACAGCTCGCGGTGCGCGCGCTGTGAGGCTTCAGGGGCGCGTGGCGAGGCGCGCCAGGGTCGCGTTCTTCAAGTGGTCGAGCAGGGTGCGCGAGTCGTACAGCGCCTTCTCGTTGACGAACTGGTTGACGAGGATGCCGGCCATGCTGGCCATCACCAGGGCGGCCTCGAGCTCCGCGCTGCCCTCGACGCGGAACGCGCCCTTGCGCACGCCGCGCTCGATGATGTCGGCGATCAGGCCGCGGAACATGCCGTAGAGCTCGCCGATGCGCGCCATGACGTCGCCCGGCTCCTTGTCCTCGCGCACCGTCAGGCTGAAGAAGAAGCGCACCGAGTAGAGGTTGTCCTGGACGAAGTCGTAGAACTCGTCGATGACCTGCGCGAGCTGCCCCGGCTCGTCGAGACCCTCGAGCCGCGCCTCGCTGATGAAGTAGGGCTCGAGGGTCTTGCGCAGGGCGATCTGGAAGAGGTTCTCCTTGGTGTCGAAGTGCCAGAAGATGAGCGCCTTGCTCACCTTGGCCTCGCGCGCCACCTGCGACAGCGAGGTGTTCTCGTAGCCCTGGTGGGCGAAGAGGCGGCAGGCCGCGTCGAGGATCTTCTCGCGTGTGGCGGCGGACTCTCCCGCGGAGGGCGCTTCGGACATGGGCGAACCCGCGGCGCTAGAGCCCGACCTCCGCGATGACGCGCAGCGCTTCCGGCTGGAAGACGGCGCAGATCATGGTGGACACGGGCGACGCCTTCCAGGCCGCGAGGCGATCCTTGATGCGCTCCTTCGGACCGACCAGCGAGACCTCGTCGGCGAGCTCGTCGGGTACGGTCGCCGCCGCCTCGTCCTTCTTGCCGTCGAGGTAGAGGTCCTGGATCTTCTTCGCCTCGGCCTCGAAGCCGTAGCGGCAGGCGAGGTCGTTGTAGAAGTTCTTGCCGCGCGCACCCATGCCGCCGATGTAGAGCGCCAGCACGGGCTTGATCATGCTGAGGCAGCCCTTGACGTCGTCGCCGATGATCACGGTCGGGCCGGCGGCGATGTCGAAGTCCTTGGCGGTCTTGCCCGCCTTGGCAAAGCCGGCGTCGAGCGCGGGCTGGTAGACCTTGGGGGCGCGATAGGGAGAGTAGAAGATCGGCAGCCAGCCATCGGCGATCTCGGCGACCTGCTCGATGCTCTTCATGCCGACGGCGGCGACGTAGATCGGGATCGGCCGGCCGTGGAGAATGCTCTTGAGCGGCTTGCCCAGGCCGGTGGTGCCGGGCCCCTTGTTGGGGATGTCGTACTCGACGCCGTGGTGCTCGAGCGGCTTCTCACGCGCCCAGATGGCGCGCACGATCTCGATGTACTCGCGCGTGCGCTTGAGCGGCTTGCCGTAGGGAATGCCGTGCCAGCCCTCGACCACCTGCGGGCCGGAGAGGCCCAGTCCGAGGAGGAAGCGGCCGTTGGAGAGCTGGTCGAGGGTGGTCGCGGTCATGGCGGTCATCGCCGGAGTGCGCGCCGGCATCTGCATGATGCCGGTGCCGACGCAGATCTTCTCGGTCTGCGCCAGCATCCAGGCGGCCGGCGTGACGGCGTCCGAGCCGTACGCCTCGGCGGTCCAGATCGAGTGGAAGCCAGCGCGGTCGGCCTCCTTGACGAGATTCATGTCGAGCCGCATCCGCGAGCCCGAGTACCCGATGTTCAGTCCGAAGCGCATGCCGTCCTCCTTCGGGTTGGCTTATGGGCGGGCCGCCGCCGTGTCAACCAATCTGGTGTGCGGCGTGCAGCGCCGCCGTGGATCTCTCGCGCAGGAAACAGAGCGGCGGTGACCGCCGCACTCCAGATGGGTGGTGCCTGGGCGAGGAAGGTGCCAAGGGGGACGTTCGCGATGAAGAACCCGCTCCTGCTCGCCCTCGTCGCACTGCTCCTGCTCCTGCCGTCGCTGGCGACGTTGCGCCTCTACCTCGACACGCCGCCGCTGCCGCTGGTGGTGGCGCTGGCGTCGGCGGCGCTGGTGGGAGGCGCGGTGCTGCTGCTGGCGCAGCCGGGGCGCGCGACGGCGGCGCTGGCGGCCGGCTTCGCCTGGGGCGCGCTGGTGGCGGCCTTCTTCGCGTCGGCGCTGAACGACCTGGCGATGCTCTGGATGACGGACTGGGGCGGCGACGAGCGCGCCGCGGCCGTCACCCCGGTGCTGTTCGCGCCGGCGATCGAGGAGCTGGCGAAGGCTTCGGCGCTGTGGCTGCTCCTGCTGCTGCGCCGTCCGTTCCGGCTCTCGCTCGGCGCCGCCTGCGGCGCGCTGATCGGCATCGGCTTCGCCATGACCGAGAACGTGCAGTACTTCCTGATCGCGGTGATCGCCGGCGGCACCGCCGGCCTCGGCCAGGCGGTCTACACGCGCGCGCTGCTGGGCGGCTTCAACCACGCCCTCTTCTCCGCCTGGGCCGCGGTGGGGGTGGCGTGGGCCGCGAACGCGCGAGCGCCGGCGTGGCGAAGGGCGGGCGGGGTCGCGGTCGGGCTGCTGGTCGCGATCGCGCTGCACGTGCTGTGGAACGCGATCGCCGCGCGCGCGATCAGCGAGATCCTCTGCAACCCCGCGTCTGCCGGCGGCCCGTGTCGCGGCGCGCCCAGCGCCTTCAGCCTGCTGGTGCGGGCGCCGCTGGTGGAATTGGCGTTCCTGGCACCGGCGGCAGCGGGGCTGTGGTGGGTCGCGCGGCGTCTGGAGCGCGGTCTCCGCCGCTCTGGAACGGATTGAAGCCATAGGGGTAGGGAGAGCGCTCTCGCGCTCCCCCTCCCTCCGAACCGGACTTGCGGATCTCCCGCATCCGGCTCTCCAGTCAGCGTTGCCCTAGTCGTAGGGACTGACACGCGAGCAGGTGGGCCG
>Ga0268299_1004177_pt1 | contig 11720 bp, 11 predicted proteins | sample NOBtaG_FD_193484 | JGI IMG/M metagenome (GOLD analysis project Ga0268299, IMG submission 193484) | Activated sludge microbial communities from bioreactor in Nijmegen, Gelderland, Netherland - NOB reactor | ecosystem: Engineered > Bioreactor > Aerobic > Activated sludge | place: Netherlands... | reverse complement strand
CGGCCAATGAACGCTGTCTCATTCAGAAGGCAGAGATGGCGAAGCAATGAACCCTGGCGCGCAGCCCAATCCACCCGACTACGACGTCGTCGACTTCCCCGAGATCGCGCGGTCGCGGCGTCGTGCGATCGCTGTCGCGGCCGTCTCTGGGGTCGCCATCCTGGCCCTGCTGTGCGCGATCGCCATCGAGTACGAATGGCTCGTCGAGAGGCCCCCATGGACCTTGCTGCTGCTGAGCTCTCTCTTCGCCACCGCCCTCGCGCTGTTCGTCCTCGCCGTGAATGCTTGGTCGATCACACTCCTCCGCGTGCTCTACCGAAAGGTCATCTGGGACAGAAAAGCCCTCAGGGACCGCCAGAAAGGCGCGAAGCGCCTCCTCGGCAATCGCGCCTGCGGCTACTGCGGCAAGGACCGCGCCCCCATTCTCTGCGGCGACTGCGACTCGATCCAGTGGGGCGATCTGGGCGACCTTCACTCCGGCCGCCTGGGGTCCATCCTCGGGAACGGAACCCGGCTGCACTGGCACTGGGCGTGGGCGGCGTTCATCGCCCACCACCGCTTCAAGCTGCTCGCAGCGCTGCTGTCCGCCGTCGCGTTCGGCCTGCTGCCCTTTGCCTTCGAGCTGTCGAACCGTCGCGTGGTTGCGGCTGCCGACCTCCGCAAGATGTATCGAGAGCAAGGCAAGGCGGTCATCGAGTCCACGATCGAATACCGCAGCGCCCTGCAGTACCTCGAACACCACTGCCACGCGGAGCGGAACGATACCCTGCCGAGCAACTGCAGCAGGATGCTGCACGAGCTCGCCAGGTCGTTCCTGGTCGTGTCGTGGAACGCGCCGCCGGTCATTGCCCACCTGGAGCGAGAGAGATGCAGCGCCCCTGGCACGGCGCTCGAGATCGCCGCGTGCCAAGCCGCAGACCGAGCGGACGTGATCGCGTTCCTCGATGCCAAGTACCGCGCCTACGTCGACGCGTGGTCCGCACGTCTGGCCGACGAGGCTGAGGAGAGCCATGCAAGGAGACTCAACCAGGCTGGTGCCGAACTCTACGTGGCCGGTCTGCAGGTCGTGTGTTCTCTTCGCCTTCTCTCATGGCGCGTACCTGGTCGCCGAACCGGGTCGATCCATCGGCGAGTCAGCGGCACACGCCCAGAATGCATGCCTCCGCCCGATGGAGGCTCTGGAGCGACACCTCGTGCACGGTCAACCCAGCACCGGCGAGACGCTCGCCTGGGTGAAGCGAGGGCTCGATCTGCCGGCGGCGCAACCCGCCCCCCGGACGATCGACTGGACTGCCTGGGATCGCCGGGGCGCGGGGCAGCCGTGACGACTCGCGCGGAAGAGGGAGCGGGGGAGCTTCACTCGGGCAGGAACTCTTCGTCGAGGAGCTGCTCGGCGCTGAATGGGCAGGCGCGCGGGAAACGCTCGCGCGCGAGGCCGGTGTCGAGCGCGGCGCGCTTCACCGCGCCGCGGTAGTTCGCCGCCAGCTCCGCGCGCAGGCGCGCCCGCAGGCTCGGGCTCTGCCGGAGGATGAGGTCGATCTCGAGCCGCTGCACGCCGATCGTGCGCGTCCACGAGCGCGAGCGCCGCTCCTTCTGCACCTGCCATTTCAACAGGTGGGCGAGGAGGATCTGCATCCTGCTGTCGAGCTCCTTCGCATCCCGCTTGCCCATGTCCTCGATCTCCCCGGCGGCGCGATCGAGGTCGACCTCTTCCACCCGGCCGGCGCGCAGCAGCTTCGCCGTGCGCCTGGTCCAGGCGTGAAAGTCCCGCTCGTAGAGGGAGTCCGTTCCCTCGGGCACCGTGGTCGCCGCGCGCTTCACGGCCGCGACTGTAGCGCGGCGGACCCGAGGGGTAAACGAGCCCGCGGCGTGCCGGCGCGAGATCGATTCCGCGCCCCGATCCAGCGGGACAGCCCCCGGCGCGTCCGTGACGGTCGAGGCGGCCGTGCGCGCCCGGCCCGCCGCCCAGCCGGGCGCGGAGCGCGGCGATGCCCCAGGGCGTTCGCGGTCGTGAGCGCAAACTCTGGATCGCCGCCCCTTCCTCGCGAATTCAGCCCTTCCGCCGCGGCGCCTTCGCGGAGCGGGTCTTGGTCGGCGGAGCGGAGGCGGCTCCGCGCCGCGGTTTCGCCGCGCCGGCATCGGGCGCGGCCTTCGCGTTCCGAGCGCCGGCTCGGCGCGCGCGCTTCGGCGCCGAGAGGGCGTGCGCGTCGGCGAGCAGGTCGCGCACTTCGTCCCAGTCGACCTTGGACCCGAGCTTCACGCCGATCCAGCCCTTGGCGCCGACGTACGGCGGCACGAAGAAGCGGTCGGGGCCGCTATGGACGAGGATCTCCTGCACCATGGGAGACGACCTGACCCACACGGCGACGTGGCCGCTGCCGTGATGGTCGTTGTCGGTCATCGCGAACATGCTGCCGCCGGTGACGCGGAAGGTGCACTCTCCCCACGCTTCCTTCTCGTAGGCCTCCGGCAGGGCCAGGCAGATCTGCCGCACGCGTCTGATCTTGGGATTCGCGTCGTCGTACATGCGCGGGTGAGCCATGCTTCCACCTCCGCTCGGATTACGTCGTCGTCGCCTTCTCGGATCGCTCAGAGCCCATCGCGCAGGGGCACGAGATCCGGATAGACCGGATCTCTCTTCTCCTGCTTGGCGGCGAACGACTCCCCCATGTGCGGCGGGCCGAACATGCCGCTCTGCCAGGTGGCGATGTAGTCGAGCGCGTCGGCGGTGGAGTGGTCGCGCGCGTAGTTGATCATCACCTTGGAGCCGGCGACGGCGACCGGGTTCTTGGCGGCGATCTCGCGGGCGGTGGCCATCACGGCGTCGAGCATCGTCGCGTGGTCGGGGTAGACCTCGTTGACGAGACCGATGTCGCGCGCGCGCGCCGCCGGCAGCCGCCGGCCGGTGTACGCCAGCTCGCGCACCCAGCCCTCGGGCACGAGCCTGCAGAGACGCGGGAAGGTGCCGACGTCGGCGGTCATCGCGAGGTTGATCTCCTGGATGCAGAAGAACGCGTCGGCGGTGCAGTAGCGGACGTCGCAGGCGCTGACCATGTCGACGGCGCCGCCGATGCAGCCGCCCTGGATGGCGGCGAGGACGGGGATGCGCGCCTGGTCGAGGGCGGTGAAGGAGTCCTGCAGCGCCTTCACCGTGTGCCGCAGCGCCTCGGCCTGGACGTAGCGATCGCCGGCACCGCCGCCGGCGACGCCGTCCCCGCCGGTGAAGACGGCGAGGTCCATGCCGGCGCTGAAGTGCTTGCCAGTGGAGGACAGCACGATGACGCGGGCCTTGGCGCCGCGGTCGATGTCGCGCACGAGCGCGGGCAGCTCGCTCCAGAAGGCGCGGACCATCGTGTTCAGGGCCTGCGGCCGGTTGAGCTTGAGATGGGCGACGTGGTCGGCGATGTCGACTTCGAAGCAGGTGGCGTTCATCACGTTCTCCTCGGGTTGCGGCGGCGACGGTCGGAAGGGACTCGCCGACGACAGACGATCACGGATGAACACCGATCAGGGCTCCAGTGCAACCCCCGAGCTTCAGCCTCGGGCGCTTGCGAGCTCGGAGGGGCGACAAGTTGCGCGCGCCGGTGACGATCTCGGCGTTCCTGTGCTGGGTGGGCGGAATGCGCGCTGCGGATTGTGCTAGCGTGCGGGCGTGGCGGAGATTCGGGTTGCGCGGTTGCTCGACGGGGCGTGCGAGCGCAAGCCGGCGGCGGCAGCGCTGGTCGGCGGCGAGGGAGCGGTGAGCTATGCCGAACTGCGCGACATGGCGGCGCGGCTGGCGGCGGCGTTCGCCGATGCCGGGCTGGCGGGCGAGCGGGTGGCGACGCTGTTGCCGAACGGCGTCGAGCTGATCGCCTGCGACCTCGGCTGCTGGATGGCGGGCGCGATCGCGGTGCCGTTCGAGTACGTCGACGCCCCGCCGGAGATCCGCTACGGCCTGGTCGACTCGGGGGCGCGCTGGCTGATCGTGCACCAGGAGAAGCTCGCCGACCTCGCCGCCGTCGACCTGGCGCGGACGCCGGTGGAGACGGTGTTCGTCGTCCGCGACGCGCAGCAGAGCCGCGCCGCGCCCCCCGACGGCATGCGCGCGTTCGAGGAGCTGCTGGCGACGCCGGCGCGCGCGCTGCCCGAGCCCGAGCCGGCGCAGGCGGCGTTCGTCCTCTACACCTCCGGCTCGACGGCGCTGCCGAAGGGCGTGGTGCACTCGCACGCCTCGGCCGGCGGCATCGTCGCCAGCGTGCTGGCGGCGCTCGAACGCGTCGACGCCGACACGCGCATCGTCGTGCACGACTCGATCAGCCACATGGGCGGCTGGATCGAGACCTTCCCGATCCTGTGGCGCGGCGGCACCGTCGTGCTCGCGCGCGACTTCGAGCCGGCGCGCTTCTATGCCGACCTCCGCCGCCACCGCCCCTCGCTGATCGGCGCGCACGTCGACCACCTCTGGCAGATCGTCCGCCACCCCGGCGCGCGGCGCGACGACTTCGCACCCGTGCACACCGTCTTCACCGGCGGCGACGAGCTGCCGCTGCCGTTGCAGCGCGCCTTCCTCGAGTTGACCGGCCTGCCGATCCAGGTCGGCTGGGGCATGACCGAGGCGATCTGGCTGACGATCGCGCGCACGCCCGAGCTCGAGCGCCGCGGCTACCTCGGCACGCCGGTCGAGGGCGTCGAGCTGCGCGTCGTCGACCGCGACGGCCGCGATCTCGCCGACGGCGAGGCCGGCGAGCTGTGGGTGCGCGGCCCGATGGTCTCGCCGGGCTACTGGCGCCGCCCCGAGGCCGACCGCGAGGTCTACGCCGGCGGCTGGCTGCGCACCGGCGACACCGGCCTGCGCGACACCCACGGCGACTTCTGGTTCACCGGCCGCGTCAAGCAGATCATCGAGCGCAACAGCGAGAACATCACCCCCGGCGAGATCGAGCAGGCGCTCTACCGCCATCCGGCGGTGCGCGAGGCCGCGGCCTTCGGCGTGCCCGACCCGGACGAGGGCGAGGTGCCGATCGCCTGCGTCGTCCTCGCCCCCGGCGCCACCGCGGGCGAGGAGGAGCTGCGCGCCTTCCTGCGGACGCAGATCGCGGCGTTCAAGGTACCGGCGCGGATCCTGGCGATCGCCGAGATGCCGTTGACCCACTCCGGCAAGCTCGACCGCAAGGCGCTGGCGGCGCTGTACGCGACCCGCGTCGACCCCTAGCAGGAGAGCGGAGCCGCGACCGTCAGGGAGCGGTTGGCCTCGTGCCAGCGCGCAGCCAACCGCTCCCTAACGGTCGCGGCTCCGCCGGCGTGCTGGGTTGGCGCCGTTCTGCTGGACTCTCTGGTGGGCGGCGGCGGCGAGGAGTATAAGCGGAGGCAGTCGTACGACCGAACCCGGGCGGGAAGCCCGAAAGGAGCGAGTCATGGTCCTCGAAACAACCGCGGGCGAAGCGAGGTTGAGGGGAAGGGTGGCGGAGAGCTCTCGGGTCTACGAACAGGGGTTCGCCGCCGGAGCGATCGGCGCCGCCACCATCGCCGCCTGGTTCCTGCTGGTCGACGTCATCGCCGGGCGCGCCTTCTTCACCCCCAGCATCCTCGGCACGGCGATCTTCAAGGGCGTGTCGGCGGTGGCCGAGCCCGCCGCGGTGCCGGTGGCGTTCGACATGGTCGCCGCCTTCACCTGGATCCACCTGCTGGTCTTCGCGCTGGTGGGGGTGGCGGCGTCGCTGCTGCTCGACATGGCCGAGCGCCAGCGCGACATCGGCTTCGGCATCGTCCTGTTGCTGGTCGTCTTCGAGCTCGGCTTCATCGTCGCCACCGCGCTGTTCGCCGTGCCGGTGCTGCAGGCGCTGACGCTGACGCGGGTGCTGATCGGCAACCTGCTGGCCGCCGCGGCGATGGCCGCCTACTTCTGGCGGCGGCATCCGAACCTGGTGATCGAGCCGTAGGCGACGGCCGGCGTCAGCGCGCGCCGAGGGCGAGGACGACGACGCGCACGAGCTGGCGCAGGCGCCGCCGGTAGTCGCCCGGGCCGAGAACGGCGCCGCCGGCGGTCTCCATCCCCTTGGCGCCGTCGAGCAGGATCTCGGCGGCGCCGGCGGCGGTCAGGCCGGCGCGCTTCGGATCGACCTCCCGTCGCCGCGTCGCAGCCGCGAGCAGTCCGCTCAGCAGCTTCAGGTGGCGCGTCCGGAACTCGGCGGAGACCTCGCCGCACAGGCGGCTGTTCTCGTCCAGCAGCTCGCGCGCGTGCGCGGCCGCGTGCACCACCTCGAACATCGCCACCTTCGCCGTCAGCGCCGCCTCGAGCTGCGCCGCCAGCCCGCTCGCCGCGCCCGCCGCCTCCTCCGCCGCCGCCATCGCGCGCTCGTGCAGCTCGCGGCCGAGGGCGCGGAAGATCTCCTCCTTGTTGCGGAAGTGGAGGTAGAGCGCGGCGCGCGAGATGCCGGCCTGCTGCGCGATGTCCCCCATCGAGGTGCGGCGGAAGCCGTAGTGCGCGAAGCGCTCGAGGGCGGCGTGCAGGATGAGGTCGCGCTTCCCCAGCGGAGCCGCCTCGACCCAGGTGCGCAGCGCGTCGGCCATGAGGCGACGAAGTGACAGAACCCGTGCAGGGCGTCAACACGGAGGAGCCGCGGGTAGAGTGGGGGCGAGCCCCCACCACCGACGCGCGGCCGCAGGTCGCGTCTGGAGTGCGGCGGTCGCCGCCGCTCTGGATCAGATCCTCTGCTGAACGATCCAGAGCGGCGGCGACCGCCGCACTCCAGACCTTGCCGTGGGCGCGGGCTTGGCTCTAGAGTCGGCGCGTGCACCGCCGCGCCGCGATCGCCCTCGCCCTGCTCCTCCTGTTCGCGGCCGGCTGCGCCCGCCCGCAGCCGCTGCCGCCGCCGGGCGTGCCCGCGCCGCTGCGGGTCGGCATCGCCGACAACTACCCACCGCTCGCCTTCGTCGAGAACGGCCGCCTGACCGGCATCGAGGTCGACTTCGCCGCCGCCCTGCAGCAGGAGCTGGGCGTGCCGGTGGAGATCGTGCAGACGCCCTTCGACAGCCTCATCCCCGACCTGCTCGAGCGCCGCATCGACGTGATCATGTCCGGCCTCTCGGTCACGCCCGAGCGCGCGGCGCAGGTGCGCTTCAGTCAGTCGTACCTCGACGTCGGCCAGATGCTGGCCATCCGCAAGGATGCCGCCGGCACGCTCTCCGCGCCCAACGCACTGACCGAGGAGGAATGGCGCGTCGCCGTCATCGCCGACACCACCGGCGCGGCCTGGGCGGAGGGCAACCTGCCGCGCGCCATCGTCGTGCCCTACACCAGCGTCGACGACGCCGTCGCCGCGCTGCGCCAGCGCGAGGTCGACTACCTCGTGCACGACGCCCCGACGATCTGGCGCCTCACCGCCGACCCCGCCCACGTCGACGAGGACCTGCTCGGCCTCTACCACCCGCTCACCGAGGAGCGCCTCGCCTGGGCGGTGCGGCCGGGAGACGACGCGCTGCTGCTGGCGCTCGACACCGCCCTCGCCCGCTGGCGCACCAGCGGCAAGCTCGGCGAGATCCAGGCGCGCTGGATCCGCACCACCGTCGAGGTGCGATGAGCGCGCGCCGCCTGCCCACCCGCGTCGCCATCGGCCTCACCGGCACGCTCGTCTGGATCGCGCTGGCGCTGCTGGTCGCCTGGTGCGCCGCGGCGGTGTGGTACGACGGCCCGGCGAATCGCACCCTCGCCGCCGCGCTGGCGGCCGCGGTGGTGGTGATCGCGCTGGCACTCGCCTGGTGGGTGCGGCCGCTGCACCGCGCCGCCGCCGCGGTCGGCGCCTTCGGCCTGCTGGTGGTCTTCTGGTGGACGTCGATCCCGCCGCGCAACGATCGCGACTGGCAGCCCGACGTCGCCCGCAACACCACCGCCGAGGTCGACGGCGACCTGCTGCGCCTGCACGACGTGCGCAACTTCGACTACCGCAGCGAGACCGATTTCACCGAGCGCTGGGAGGACCGCACCTACCACCTGGCGAAGCTGCGCGGCGTCGACCTCTACCTCTCCTACTGGGGCTCGCCGATGATCGCGCACACCATCATGAGCTGGGACTTCGGCGACGAGGGGCAGCTCGCGATCTCGATCGAGACCCGCAAGGAGAAGGGCGAGGTCTACGACGCCATCCGCGGCTTCTTCCGCCAGTACGAGCTGCACTACGTCGTCGCCGACGAGCGCGACGTCGTCCGCCTGCGGCCGAACTACCGCGGCGAGACGACCTACGTCTACCGCCTGCAGGCCTCGCCCGAGCGCGCGCGCGCCGTCCTGCTCGACTACCTGAAGACGATCAATGCGCTGGCGAAGCAGCCGGTGTGGTACAACGCGCTGACGCACAACTGCACCACCACCATCCGCATGCACACGCGGCACACGCAGGAGAACGCGCCGCCGTTCGACTGGCGCATCCTCGCCAACGGCTACGCCGACCAGATGCTGTACGAGCGCGGTGCGCTCGACACCAGCGTGCCGTTCGCCGCGCTGCGCGAGCGCGCCAACATCGACGCCCGCTCGAAGGCGGCGGACCAAGACCCGGACTACAGCCGCCGCATCCGCGAGTGAGGGCGCGCGGACGGATCCAACGCGCCCGCGCTACTTCTCGTCGACCAGCTCGCCGGCGGGCGGTGCGGGGTCGGTGGCGGGGTAGAGGGCGCGGTGTGCGATCAGGATGCGGCGGATCTCGTTGATCGTGTCGGGCTCGGCCTGGGTCGAGTGGCTGGAGTAGACGATCTGCTCCGATTCGACGCCGTCGATGTGGGCGCTGGCGTACTCGACCACGCCGTCGTCCTCCTCCTCGATCGGGCCGTCGCCGTCGATCGCGACGATCGAGTTGGCGGCGATGCCGGGGGCGACCGGGATCGTCGACAGCGTCTCGATGAAGGGGTTGCTGGGCGACATCTGGTCGATGCTGGTCACCGAACGGCCGACGGCGCGCACCGTCAGCGCGCCCGGGTTTCGGCGCACGACGTCGTAGGTGCGCCCGACGAAGTCGCTCGGCAGGTTGATCATCCAGGCCGCCAGCCGCTGCACCAGGCCGAAGCCGGCGAGGTAGCTGCCGCGGTGCGGGGTGGCGACGAACACCACCCGCTTCACGAACGGCTCGGGGGTGAAGAACGTCAGCCGGTGGATGAAGTCGAGCGTCTCCGGATCGGCGTCGATCTGGTCGATCGGCACGGTGCTGACCAGGTCCCAGAACTTCGCACCGCTGTCGACGGCCGTGAGCTTGGTCAGCAGGCCGCCCTGGCTGTGGCCGATGACGACCATGCGTTGCAGCGCCGCGTCGGCGCCGTCGGGGTCGAGCTCGCGCACGGTGTTCTCCAGCGCCCGGCGCAGGCGCGCCGCCGAGTACGGGATCGGGTTGCCGGTATTGTAGAGGAAGAGCCACACCTGGTAGTGCGGCGAGATCTCGGGGTCGTTCTCGAGCTCGTTCACCAACTCGGCCCAGCGCGCCGGGCTCGAGGCCGTGCCGTGCACCAGCACCACCGGGATGCGCCCGCGGCGATAGGGCCGCAGGAAGAAGAGGCCGTCGTCGTCGTCCTCGCTGCGGTAGCCGCGGAAGCCGCGGAAGGAGCCTTCGAGGAAGCCCCAGATCTCGAAGTCCCACAGGGGCGAGCGGTCGAGGGTGTAGGCCAGCGAGGAGCTGGTCTCGAGCTCGAGCGGCACCTCCTGCCCATCGACCTCGACCGTCACCCCGTCCTCGAGCGAGTACACCTCGAGCGTGCCGCGCATCTCCGGCTCGGTCACCTGCGCGCGCGCTTCGTTCACGCGCAGGAAGGCGGTGACGGCGACCTTGAGACCGACGGCGACGCGCTCGGCGCCGTCGGCGCGCGCGACCGTGCGCTCGGGGTCGCCTTTGCCGATGCCAGCGACGATCGGCGCGCCGATGCCCGGCCAGCGGTAGCGGTTGCGCAGGCCGTGCACGTCGAGCTCGGCCGCCGGCAGGAAGGTGTGCAGGCGATAGCCGGCCCAGTCGAGCTCGCTGTCGTCGAGCTCGAGGACGAGCTCGCCCCACGGCAGCGGGTAGCGGCCGGCGGCGAGCTCCATCTCGCCGCGCTCCGGCTGCAGCAGCGCCTCGGTCAGGGCGCGGTTGTAGAGATCGTGGCTCAGGCGCAGCCGCGGGTCGGCCTTCTCCAGCCGCGGCGCACCGTCGATGCCGGGGAAGAGCAGGGCGTAGGCGTAGACCGCCGACGCCAGGTAGTACTCGCGCGCGCCGCTCTCCATGGCGTGGAAGAACGACAGCTCGGAGAGCGCGAAGACCAGGTCGTCGGCGCCGCTCGCCGGCAGGCGCGCGCGCAGCGCCGCCAGCACCGCCGGCGCGTCCTCGAAGTAGTCGTCGTAGAGGCCGAGTCGCGAGAGGAGCTGCAGCGAGGGCGCGCTCGGCCAGCCGGTGGAGAGCACGTTGCCGGTCAGATTGCGCTGCACGCTGATCGGGTCGACGCGGCGCACGCCAACGGGCGAGGTGCAGGCGGCCAGCAGCAGCACGGCCGCGAGCGAGAGGCGCAGGATCATGGAGTCACGGGCTTCGCCGGAACATGCCGCAATTCGCTCGCACCAGCAAACACGCTCTGGAGTGCGGCGTGAAGCGCCGCTCTGGATGGTTCCGCCGGCGATCCAGAGCGGCGCTTCACGCTGCACTCCAGATCCGCGCGATTGACAGCCTCGCGCGGGCTGGGGTAGGCGCCGCGCAAACCCTGCAACCGGAGGTCCCACCATGATCCCTTCGATCCGCTTCCTCGCGACCGCCACCCTCGCACTCGCCCTCGCCAGCCCGGCCTTCGCCGGCGAGGCCAAGGGCGACAAGCACGTCTGGGTGGTGCCGATCAACGTCTCGCAGGCGCTCGCGATCAAGCTCGAGACCAAGGCCACGCCCGAGCTGCTGAAGAAGGTCGGCGAGCAGTGCCTCGACGACGACTGCAAGAAGCAGCTCGCCGCCTGCCAGGCCGCCGCCAACTGCGTGCTCATGCCGTCGAAGGAGTCGGTGCACGAGTCGGAGATGGAGAACAACTGAGGCCCCTGCGCCGCTGCCGGGTAGTGGGCACATTGTGTCCACTACCCGCTGCCGGCTACGGCAGCAGCGGCAGCAGGACGTGCGCCAGGCCGAGGAAGCTGGCGAAGCCGACGGTGTCGGTGACGGTGGTGAGGAAGATCGACGACGACTGCGCCGGGTCGCGGCCGAGGCGGCGGAGGGTCAGCGGGATCACCGCGCCGACCAGGCCCGCGATCGCCATGTTGAACACCATGGCGACGCCGATGACCAGCGCGAGCCCCGGGCTGCGGCTCCACAGGTAGACGCCGGCCGCGGTGACCAGCGCGATCGCGACGCCGTTGATCAGCGCCGCGATCAGTTCCTTCACCAGCACGCGCGAGGCCGAGCCGGGGAGGATCTCGCGCAGCGCCAGGCCGCGAATGACGATCGCCAGCGTCTGCGAGCCGCTGTTGCCGCCCTGCCCCGAGACGATCGGCAGCAGCACCGCCAGCGCCGTCATCGCCGCCAGCGTGCTCTCGAACAGCCCGACGACGGCGGAGGCGAGGAAGGCGGTGAGCAGATTGACGTACAGCCAGGGCAGGCGCTTGCGCACCACCACCGACACGGGCGACAGCGCGCGCTCGTCGCCGCCGGCGCCGACCAGCTTCTGCAGATCCTCGAAGGCCTCCTGCTGGGCGGTGTCGAGCGCGCGCTCGTGGCGCACCACGCCGAGCAGGCGGCCGTCGGCGTCCACCACCG
>Ga0268299_1004176_pt1 | contig 11723 bp, 7 predicted proteins | sample NOBtaG_FD_193484 | JGI IMG/M metagenome (GOLD analysis project Ga0268299, IMG submission 193484) | Activated sludge microbial communities from bioreactor in Nijmegen, Gelderland, Netherland - NOB reactor | ecosystem: Engineered > Bioreactor > Aerobic > Activated sludge | place: Netherlands... | reverse complement strand
CGACTTCGAGAAGGCCGACATGTTGGCCCTGTTGCGCGAGGCCTTCGGCGATTGGGCCAAGGGCAACGTGCCCGCCGTCACGATTCCCGCGGTGTCCGAGACCGATGCCAAGACCGGTCTCGTACGATTCGTGAACAAGGACACGTCGCAAACGCACCTGCGGGTGGGACATCTGACCATCAAGGAAACCGACCCCGATTACGTGGCGGTCGCGATCGCCAACGACATCCTGGGCGGTAGTTCGTTCCGCAGCCGGCTCTTCAACGACGTGCGCACGAAGCGCGGCCTGGCCTATTCCGTCGGCAGCGGCCTACGGGCCAGTGTGTACGACGAAGGTGTCTGGCTGATGCGCGCCGAAACCAAGCTGTCTTCGACTCAGGAAGTGGTGAATCGGTTCGTGGCCAACATGGAGCGGATGCGCAATGAACCGGTGACCGACACCGAATTGGAAGAAGCGAAGGAAGCCTATGTGAACTCGTTCGTCTTCTCGTTCACCAGCGCGTCGAGCATTGTGGGGCGGCTGATGGATCTTGAATATGACGGGTTGCCGAAAGATTGGCTGCAGCAGATCCGCGACAAGGTGGTGAAGCTGACGAAAGAGGATATCCAGCGGGCGGCGAAGGCCCATTTTAATCCCGAGCGGCTGCGGATTCTGGCCGTCGGGTCCGGTGAGGCCCTGTCGAAAGTGCTGGCGAGCTTCGGTGAAGTGAAGGAAATTACGCTGGTGCCGGAGAGTTAAACGTGTTCGTTGGTTCTTAGGCCGGAGACTCCTATGCCTCTTGAAGACGAACTCAGCGATATTCTGAAGAAGGCTCGCAATGGACAGCAGCGGTCGATGGCCGATGTGGCGCGTGTGAGTGGCTTGTCTGAAGTCGAAGTGAGTGAGCTGGAACGGGGGCAATCGCCACGGAGTCGCGAACAGGTCCAGGCTGTTGCCAAGGCGCTCGGGCTGAGGGCGGAACCGCTGGCACAGGTGGTGGATGGTTGGACCCCTGAGGCGTTCCCTTCGTCTCTGCCACATGTTGAGACCGTGTTCGGGTCGATCGGCGGGTATGAGGTGAAGGGCTATGTCGTCCATGATCGAGGCGAAGCCGTGCTGGTCGATACCGCGTACAACGCCGGCGGGATGCTGTCCGTTCTCGCCGGGCGGAATCTGCGCCTGCGGGCCATCTGTCTGACGCACGGTCACTCCGATCATGCCGAGGGCATTGAGGCAATCCTCAAGGCATACCCGGTGCCGGTCTACCTTGGCCCTGAGGATCTCGATCTCTTGAGCTGGCGGCCATCGCCGCAGGTGTTGCATGTGCCGCAGGGAGGCGAGACGCTTCAGGTCGGCGGGCTGACTGTGCGGTTCATGCCCACGCCGGGTCATACACCGGGCGGAGTCTGTTACCGTGTTGAACAGGCCGGTGCCCCGATCTGTTTTGTGGGGGATACGCTGTTTGCCGGCTCCATCGGTCGCTCCAATCCAGCCGGGCTCTATGAGACCCATCTGGAATCGGTCCGCAAGCAGGTGTTGACGCTGGCTCCCGACACAAGGCTTTTTCCGGGACATGGACCGGCTACTACGGTTCGTGAAGAGTTACTCCACAATCCGTTCGCGACGTAAAGCCAGAGGCCTGGGATGAACCGCGACGAGTCGGATCAGAAGCGGTCTTCGGGTGAACTGCTCTCTTCCTCGTTAGGCGACAGCGAGGAGGACGAATGGGTTGAGGAGGAACGTGCGGGTTTCTCCGCGTTTCTACTCCCGGGCCTGCTGTTTCTGCTCACCGTCTTTACCGTCCTTTGGGCTGGGGCCTACCAAACCAACACCAATCCGCTCGTCGGCCCGTGGAATTTTCTGGTCGATGATCCCGGCTCGTTATGGCGGGGTGTTCCATTTGCCGCCACTCTGCTGGGCATTCTGGTGACGCACGAACTTGGTCATTATGTGTTGTCGCGCATCCACGGTGTGCCGACGTCGCTGCCGCTGTTCGTGCCGGGACTACCGCATTTCGTCGGCACGTTCGGAGCGATCATCCGGATGCGGGCGCCGCTGACGGATCGCCGGGCCCTATTCGATATCGGGGTTGCCGGGCCGATCGCCGGGTTTGTCGTCGCGGTGGTTGCCCTCGTGATCGGCCTCCGGCTTTCGACGGTGGTGCCGATTCAAACTAGTTATGGGATGCACCTTGGCGAGCCGCTTCTCCTTCAGTTTGCGTCGTGGGTGGTAATCGGTCCGCTCTCTCCTACCGCGGACGTGGTGCTCCATCCGGTCGGGTTTGCTGCCTGGTTCGGGCTCTTCATTACGTCACTCAACCTGCTTCCGATCGGCCAGCTTGACGGGGGGCATGTCGCCTATGCGTTGTTGGGAGAGCGGCAACGCAGTGTGGCGGTCGCCCTCGTGCCGATCCTCATGGTCTTCGGCTGGCTGGGCTGGAAGGGGTGGTTCGTATGGGTGGGGCTTGCCGGCATGATGGGCCTGGCGCATCCACCGGTCCGGAATCCTCATCGTGAGCTGGGAGGAGTCCGTGTGCTGGTCGGTTGGCTCGCCCTCGTGATTTTCGTCCTCACCTTCTCCTGGGAGCCGTTCATCTTGCGGTAACCGATGCTTTGTCCAAAATGCGGCTGGGCACAGGACGACGACCGGGTTGAATGCGTTCGTTGCGGGATTATTCTTGCGAAGCTTGCCAACACGCCACGGCCTCAGGCGGCCGCTCATCCACATCGAACTGTTCGACGATCAGCGGCGCTGAGCTTCGCCGAAGAGTGGTTGCTGACGACGGAGGAGTCGGTCAATCCGTTCTATTTCGCTGGGCGGGTGCTGGTGTTTGTGCTACTGGCCCTGTGGGGCTGGCGCTTCATGACCACGCCGCTTGAGACGAACTATACGGGCGAATCGTTTTTACATCTGGTGAATCTGCCGTTCCATGAAGCGGGTCATCTGCTCTTCATGCCCTTCGGGCGCTTCATGACGATCCTCGGCGGGAGTCTCGGACAGATCCTCATGCCGCTGGTCTGCCTGGGCACCTTTCTTCTCAAGACCCGCGATCCCTTCGGCGGATCCGTCGCCCTCTGGTGGACGGCCGAGAACTTCATGGACGTCGCGCCCTACATCAACGATGCGCGCGCGATGGATCTCCTGTTGCTCGGCGGGTTCACCGGCAAAGAGGTCGATGCGCATGACTGGAACAATCTCCTCACCATGCTCGGCTGGTTGCCGTATGACCATAGTCTGGCCAAGCTGTCGTACGGCATCGGGACGGTGTTGATGCTGCTTGCGCTGGCCTGGGGCGCGCTACTGCTGCATCGACAGTCCCGACGACTGGACTGGTAGCCCCGCTCGACTCATCGCGCACTCCTTGAAAAGACCCGGCACATCGGGCACACTGCCGGACTATGTGTACGGTGGCGTCGCTTTGCCGCATGGCTGCTGTCCCGATCTTGCTTGGCGTCGGTCTCATGGCCGGTCAGGTCCATGCCGACGAGGCCGCCTCGCGGTTCGTTGTGATGCTGGACGGCGAAGCGGTGAAAGATTCGGCGAGCGGGCTGGTATGGGAGCGGGAACCGGATTACTTGTTTGACGTTTGGGATCGCTCAGTGGCCCGATGCGCCACAAAAACCGTCGGTGGGCGGCAGGGTTGGCGCGCTCCGAGCATCGACGAAATCAAAACGCTGGTCGATCCCGACCAGCAAGATCCTTCGTTGCCCGCAGGTCATCCATTTCGCAATATCCGCTCCGGCATCTACTGGACGGCCACACCCCATCCCAAGGACGACATCGTGGCCTGGCAGCAAAGTTTCTTCTCCGGCCAGGCCGTGACCGATCAGAAATCCGGCATGCGCCGTCTCTGGTGTGTGCTGGGAGACGCGCGCAAGTAACCTCGTTACGATTTCGCTCCTGTCCATTTCCACTCTCCGAGAGTGATCCAACACATTTTCCTGCAGACGGTGACCAAGAATAAGGGGTCAGACCCCTGTAACTCTCTCACAGTCTTTCACGCTTGTTCGTCTACAACGTCGGTCGGCAGCCCATATGACGTATCTCTTTCGATACCACTCCTATCCTTTTGGATACCGTTTCCTTGCCTGAGTTCCCTTGCCAGAAATAATACATCCATTCGTATCGCCTGAATAGGGCAAGGAAGACTTCTAAGTAATCGTTCCGGCATATGCCTTGCTGTCTCACTGATGTGTGAAGCGTTCAGATCGCGAAACTGCAATTGTGTCCGGTGCCGCAGGGTAGATGGATCGGTGTGGACTCTTCGAAGATCGATGGGTTGAATGTATCGAGATACGCGCTAGCCTACGCGATCCCATGAAAAGGTTCCCGACCCCTTCATTCGTTTCTCCCGTAGAGGTTGGGAAACTCTGAAGACTTGGCGATCCTCAACCGTGGGCCGGGGGCGTTCGCAGTCCGCTGGACGGATTGTGAGCTTCCTCAACGAGGTGGTGTTATGCGGGTCCGCATAAGATGTCGTGATAACTACCACAAGAATTGCAGCTGGCTAAAATGGCAGGGTTTGTCGCGTATGTTTCAGAAGAACCGATGGCGTGTTAGACGGACAGAAATTGGCAGATCCGGCTCTTATGCGGGTCTGCCTAAACACTGTTAGGTGACCGAGCACACCCATTACTTCCAACGAAAAGAGATACCATGAAAACAACCTACGACCCTTCCATCAAGGCCACTGTCACGCTCGACGCTGCTGGTCGCATTCGAGGAATCAATCACCTCGACGAATATCGCGAGATCGAGCACCTCCGCGGCCGAGCGGCTGCAGCGACATACGTGCGCGACATCGCCGGGATGCTCAACATAGTGCGCGAACAGCTGCAGAGCCTCGAACAAGCCGTTTCGTACCTTGATCCTCAGGAAAGGGGTATCGAGTATCGTTTCAGCGAACAAAAAGTCTCGTTTGACTCGACTACCTATGCTTACTACCAAACCTACCTCAACACCCCGGTCTGGGCAGCGGGCGTCAGCGTCACGATCAAGCAGGCGCCAACTCGCGTTGTTGCAGCTACTGACACCAGTCAACAGGGTATCGACGCCAAGATGCCATCGGCTGAGGCGATTGAGCGCTACCGCCGGCTGTTTGCGACCGGCGAGAAGATCGACTCCCCACCTTCACAGCCTAGAGCCAGGCGAGTTGAGGCAGCCGCCGTCGCGAGTTCGGACCTGTTGCCCGAGATTCTCGGCAAGGCCGCCAAGGCCTCAAAGGCGTTCAAGGACGAGGAGGCCACACCGCGGCTGATTCGCGGCCGGTTCTTCATCTACCGTTACGACGCCGCGAAACGGACGCATGACGACCCGCACCCGTTCCATCAGCCCCTTTGCGGCACGCCGCCGACGCTGCCGCTGCTGCATGTATCCAAGTCAATCCGGGACGGAGGCTGGTACCTTGTCGCCGAGCTCGTCTTCCGTCTGCCTTATGAGGGCGAGCGCATGAACTGGCGAATGCTGGTTGAGGTCGAGAGCAACACGATCCTCTACTTGCGGGCCTTGGCCTCGGGGGTCAATGGGCTGGTGTTCACTTACGATCCGATCACGAGCACCGGCACGGCGACCAATACGGCGGACAAGAGTAACGCCGTCCTAAACCCGCATCGAGATGATGAACCACTTGCCAACCTCAACCCGCCAACGGGGATGCCGTCTACTCAATCACTTCAGGGCACCTGGGCGACGCTAGCCGAGATCAAGACCCCGACGGTCGTGGCACCGACAAGGCCTGCGGGTAGTGATTTCGACATATGGGATGCTCGAACCAACGAATTTGCGGCGGTGAACGCGTACTACCACACCGACCGATTCTTTCGGCTGGTGGCCGATCTTGGATTCTCCTTGACTGGTGCTGGGGCTTACTTCGACGGTATGGCGTTCCCGGTTGAAGTCGACCACCGCGGCCTGGGTAACAACGTAAATGGGCACTGTATCGGCGACGGCGACGGCATCGATCACACCTGCTATGCACTTGCGGATGCCGGTGACACCGCCAATCCGATCGGCATTGCGACCGACTGGCGCGTGGTTCTTCACGAACTAGGCGGCCACGGGATCCTCTACGACCACGTTGGAGGCCCCAACTTCACTTTCGCGCACAGCGCCGGCGACAGCTTCGCCATGATTCTCAACGACTGTGTGTCCAAATGGCACGACTCGCCAACGATTGACCGCTTTGTGCTTGCTCCGTTCGTCACTTTCTTCGAAAGACGCTCAGACCGGGCCCACAACGATTCTGGAGTGATTTCCGTGAGCCTGACCAGCGGAGGCTCAGGTTACACGAGCGTGCCTACGGTAACCATCAGCGGGGGCGGTGGTTCGGGTGCGAAGGCGCTCGCGGTCCTTTCGGGTGGGGCGGTCGGCGGTTTGGGCGTTACCTACCACGGCACAGGCTATACCTCTGCGCCGACCGTGACGATCACGGGCGGCGGAGGGACTGGCGCCACCGGCACCGCAACCATCGGTAACTGGGCATGGGGTGGGACGGCCGATCTTGGCGGCTATCTCAGCGAACAGATCCTCTCAACAACGATGTTCCGTGCTTACCGGTCCATCGGTGGCGACTCGAGCAGTGTGGCCCGACGCGAATTCGCCGCGCGCTGCATGGTCTATCTGATGTTGCGGGCTGTCGGCAGCATGACCCCGGCTAGCCTCGGCGCCGGTGGTACCGCCAATACGCCCGCAGGTTTTCTCAGCGCGTTGATCGCCGCGGACGCTGGAAACTGGACCTCGGAGGGAGTATTCGGAGGCGCCTACAAAAAGGTGCTCACATGGGCTTTTGAGAAACAGAATCTCAACAGCGGCAATCCGCCCAGCATCGATGTCTACATCGACGATGGACGAGCGGGCGAGTACCAGTACCAGCCCGTCCATTGGGCAACCACGACGATCTGGAACCGTCGGAACGCCGACGGGCTGGACGGCCACGAAGAACCGGCGTTGCTGGATTCGGGCGGGATGCCCGCGATCAACTACGCCTACGTAACAATCAAGAACCGCGGCACGTCGATCGCGAACAACGTCATCGTCAAGGGCTACCACTGCAAACCCTCGGCGGGCGTGCTCTGGCCCAACGATCTGCAACCCATGACGACCGCGCAGCTCTCGGCGGGAACGTTGCAGCCCAACGGCACCGAAGAGAAGAAGGTTGGTCCATTCGAGTGGACGCCCGTGACGAACGCCTGGGGCCATGACTGCATGCTGATGATCGTTTCGGCGACAGGCGATCCGAGCAACGTCGACAACTTCACGGCGGGCGAAGTTGTCGAGGACTGGCGCCTTGTGCCGAATGACAACAACGTCGGCCAGCGAAACGTTGTGCTCGCTCCGGGTGGAGGCGGACTACAGGGTCTCATGGCAGGACTCCACGGCAAAGGTTTCTGGGTAGGCAATCCTGGGCGCACATCCGCGACAATTGCCGGTTCGATCGTTCTTCCACCACTGCTGGCACAGCGAGGATGGCGGATCAGCCTGCAGGAGTTACCAGAGAGCGGTGTCCGTCTGAAAGCCCACGAGCAACGACTCGTTACTTTGAATGTCCATGCGGGTACGCCATTTACTAAGGCTGATGTTGCAGCCGCGGCCGAGCGGGAGATTGTCGTAACTGCGACCGCCGACGGTGCAATCATCGGCGGCATGACGTACAGAATCGATCCTGACCTCGAGATGCCGTTCAATGACCGGACGCCTGAGGAAAAGAAAGCACAGTGCCGTGACAAAGCCAGGCAACTCCTTGAGTGCTTGGATCTGTCCGGTGACAAGGTCAAGTGCGTCCGCGTCCGAAAGATTGCGATTGATGTCGAGATGAAGGGGGACGACGACTGTTGCGATTGAGATGGGTTGTGCAAGTTTGCCGAATCAGCGGCTGCACCGGACAGCCGCTGCACAACCTCCGGTTGCTCCGCGCCTGCCGGTGAGCCGCGGGGCTGTTGGGCGTCGTGCAATGAGAAAGGAGATAAACGATGCGTGAGAAAGAGAAGTCGGCGACTGGCCTCAAGGTGACGGTCAAGCCGCTCGGCCCGACCCGCGAAGAGCTGATGGCAACCGGCGAACGCGCGTTGACACTGGCAAGCGTGCGCAAGTTCATCGGCCGCGGCAAGGCGCGACTGCTGTACGTCGAGATGCTCGAGGACGACGAAGATAAAGGGGTTAATCCGCGGCCGCCGAGCCGCTTTCGCGCCACGCTCTACGACGACACGAACCACCGCGCGATCCTAGTCGACGGCAGCCTGCGCGATCCGCGGCGCGTGAACATCGCTGAATCAGCGCTGCCGCCTCATCCGTCGGACGCGGAGTACGCGGCGGCGGTGAGGATCGTCCGCCGCGACGTCACGCTTGCCGCCGCGATCGATGCGCGGCAGCTAGAACCGTATCAGCCGATTCCCGCGCTCGCATTGAACGAACTGCCGGACGGCTGCATCGAGCGCCGCATCGCGGTGGGGCTGCTACCACGGGGCGGCGACGCACAGCACGAGATCGTCGCCGTTGATCTTGCACGGCGACGCGTGATCCGCTTCGAAGAACGCCTGCCGCCGAACGTCCGACCGCGAAATCGCGGCTTGTGCGGCGTGCCGCGCGACGCCAGCCAAGCCACGGCCGCGAAGGGCACTGCCGGGCAGGTGTGGGTGACGGTCACCCAAGGCGGGCAGACGCTGTGGCGCCGTGCGGCCGGCGGCCTCGAGCGGCACCAACGGCTCCGGCATCGAGCTGCGCTACGTCGACTACAAGGGCAAGCGGGTCCTGTATCGGGCTCACGTGCCGATTCTGAACGTCAAGTACAATGGCGATGCCTGCGGACCGTATCGCGACTGGCAGTATCAGGAGGGCATGATTCAAGCGACCGGTACCGACGTCGCGCAGGGCTTCCGCTTCTGCCCGGCGCCGGCGCTGACCATCATCGACACCGGATCAGACACCGGCAACTTCCTCGGCGTCGGCATCTATGTGCTTGCCAACGAGGTCGTGTTCGTCAGCGAGATGGAGGCCGGCTGGTACCGCTACATCAGCCAGTGGCGGCTGCACGCGAACGGCACGATTCGCCCTCGTTTCGCGTTCGCCGCGGTCGAGCATCCGTGCGTGTGCAACGTGCATCACCATCATGTCTACTGGCGCTTTGATTTCGACATCCGCACCCCCGGCAACAACCGCGTGCGCGAGTTCAACGATCCGCCGCTTTTCGGTTCCAGCAAGTGGCACGACAAGCGCTTCGAGATCCGCCGCCCGCGCGATTTCGCGCGCAAGAGAAGGTGGCGGGTGGAGAATACGCGCACCGGCGAGGCCTACGAGATAGTGCCAAACACCGAGGACGGCGTGGCCACCGCTTCGCCTGACTGGCCGTTCGGTCGCGGCGACGTCTGGGTGCTACGTTATCACGGCAACGAGATCGACGACGGCGTGGTCGCGATCGGCCCGCCGTACGAAGCCGACATCGACCGCTGGGTCAACGGCGAAGCGATCAGCAACCACGACGTCGTGATCTGGTACGGCGGGCACTTCACACACGACGTGAACCACGACGGCCCGGCGCAGCACGGCCACATCGTCGGGCCGGACTTGAAGCCGGCGAACTGGTAGTGGAATCGGCGGCTGGCCCGCTCGGCGGTATACGGACAGAGTGGCGGAGCCCAACAACCAGTTGCAGCGGACCTCCGCTGCACAAACTTCGTTTGCTCCGCGGACGCCGCTGATCCGCGGGGCCAAGAATAGGGGGTCAGACCCCTTTGATTCAGCTTACCCATTGATCATCGAATTGCAGGACGACACGATAACGGAGGTGACGGATGCCGTTACAACGCTACGGAGTACTTAAAGGCAAAGCCATTGGCGCCAAGAGAGAAACCGAGCCCAGGTCTCCACACTACCAAGTTCATATAGAGGCAGGAGCAGTCCAATATCGGATTGCGGTGAATGTGAAATCCCAACTCAGCCCGTCAGAACTGTTGTTTTTGGTCGACGACGATTTCCAGCACTCGATTGCGGCATCTCTGCCGGGGTTGGCCGTCGGATTCACCCTGTTGCGAAGTCAGCCCGGTGGGCCAGCGCTCGATTTTATTCGCGGCAATCTCTTCAATCGGTTGGATATGCGGCTTCTCCCTCCCAATCTGCCTGGTCCAAATAACGATTTGAGCGACCAGATAGAGCACTATGTTGCCCGCGCGATCCAGGAGCCGGATGCACTGATCTATGCGTTTGGCGAACGATGGGGCCCGGAGCAAGGTGTCCCCGACAAAGTATTTGGCTTCACTCCAGGCAACGGCATTCACGACATTCACATGAATCAGGGGAATGTTCCGCCCCATACCGGCGATGACGGAGTCTGGCAAGATGGGGCCTTGATGTTTGAGTTTCCCGCTTCTCGCCAATGGGTGGCGGTCTTTCTCGCGTTTCAGTCACAAGCGTGGCATACCGATGACAACACCGGCCACACGAGTCCTGACGTGCCGAACCCAGGACCTGGGCCGCAGCCGAGTCCTACCGAGCCGGATCATCTCGTCCGAATTGTCGGCGCGCTGGTGAATCCCGTCGGTCCCGCGCCGGAACAGGAAACCGTTACGTTGCTCAACGCATCGCCGGCTTCGATTGATCTCGCAGGGTGGAAGATCGCCGATCGACTGAAGAAGACCCACATCCTTTCCGGTGTCATCCACTCAGGAGCCACGCTCATGGTCACGTTGCCCCAGGACGTCCAGCTGGGAAACAAGGGCGGGATCATTACCCTGTTGAACGACAAGGGTTTGAAGGTGGATGGCGTCTCCTATACCGCCCAGCAAGCGAAAAAAGAAGGATGGACCATCGTGTTCTAGCGCGCATTATTCATGAACGCTTCTGCTGTAATCGTGGATTCGCAGCTGTGACAAGCCTGAAGAATCAAGGCGGGGTCAGAGTGCAGGGGAATAAAATGGGTCAGACCCCTTATTTTTTCCCTCCACAAGCTGTCACAGTTCTCAGTACATATTCCTACAGACGGAGTGCCTGCGAGCGGTGGCGCAGTGCTCGGCTATCGCGCGCAAGTTGCGTCGAACGATAGAAGGTGATACATGAATAAATAAGACGACCGAGTTCTATTGTACTTTGACAAATGCAAGAGCTGACGTATCTCTTGAGTAAGTGGTGAGCATCGCGATGCTGCGCGTGGGTAGAGGGTAGTGTCGTGATGACCGCCCTCCTGAGCGTTCTTCTCGTCTGGTACCTCCTGGGGGGGCTGCTGCCCCTCTGCACAACACGTCCACATCTTCAGAATCTTTTTGCCCATGGCTGTGCGGCTGCCGCGGGCGTCGTCGGTATTGTGCTGGGTGTTGCGGGGCTCCTCTCAACGGCTCCTCTGACTCTCTCGCTTGCGTCCAACATTCCCCATCTGATCTTCGCAATCCGTCTGGACCCGCTGGCGGCGTTCTTCGTGCTGACCATCTCGCTGGTGGGGGTGGCGGCGTCCATCTACGCGTCCGGCTACGTCAAGGAGTTTTCGGGCCGGGTCTCGGTGGGATTGTTGGGCTCCCTTCTCAACGGGTTTTTGCTCTCCATGACCCTGGTGGTTCTGGCCGATAACGGGTTCTTCTTCCTGATCCTCTGGGAAGTCATGTCCCTGCTGTCCTATGTGCTGGTTGTGACGGAGCACGAGAAGCCCGGCGTCCGCGAGGCCGGGTTGTTCTATCTCATCATGACGCATGTCGGCACCGCGTTCATCATCCTCACGTTTCTGATTTTTTTTCAGGAAACCGGCTCATTCTCCTTCGAGGCA